>ENA-OQIO01001842-OQIO01001842.1-human-gut-metagenome-genome-assembly--contig:-NODE-1842-length-9938-cov-2.030272_pt1 | contig 9938 bp, 14 predicted proteins | sample MGYA00242573_ERZ504737 | MGnify/ENA primary metagenome ERZ504737 (study PRJEB26092, sample SAMD00036203) | human gut metagenome | host: Homo sapiens | study: EMG produced TPA metagenomics assembly of... | reverse complement strand
CATCCACGATGCCGTCGAAAATGATACCCCGCGACTTTGGCGGCGACCTCATGCAGTATTATCACGAGGACGATTCGGTTCGCGGCAAGGTAGTTACGGCCATCCCGTCCGTCGAGGTGCATGGCTACAAGCTCTGCGGCTGTCTGACCGTGGAGCTGAAAGAACCTCTGCTCGATGATGAGCAGACCGTCCTCTGCAATTACATTTCCGGCCAGTACAGCGACGGCTGGGGCGAGGGCTTCGAGCAGCGGGAAATCGATGTTGGGGATGGCAAGCTGTATGTCCATTTCTGGCAGGATCACGATTTTGAACTGAAACGCGATGTGCCGGATATGACCGAATTCAACAAACTGCTGAACCGCCCGAAGAAGCCCAAGATGCAGCTGATTGGGCAGGACGGCAACATTTTCGCCATTATGGGCCGAGCCTCGCGGCTGCTGAAAGACATCGGGCAGAGAGATAAGGCCAAGGAAATGTGCGACAGGGTCACGGCAAGTCAAAGCTACTCCGAAGCACTCAACATCGTTTCCGAGTATGTGGAAACCGAACTGTCGCCCAGCCTACGCCCAAGCGTGACCGGGGTGATGCCAGATGAAGAAATACGAAATCACCGACATTGCCCATCCCGACAACCCCAACCTGCACCGCATCCGCGCGGTGACGGATCTGAACGAGGATGTCCTTGCCGGGATGCTCGGCGGCTATGTGGAAAGCTGCGATAACCTCGACCAAGATGGAAGCGCGTGGATTTCAGCGGATGCCATCGCCTGTGAAAATGCAGTTGTCTGCGAGGATGCAGGCCTTACAGATCACGCCGTTGCAAGAGGTAATGCCTATGTCGGCAAGAACGCCACCGTAATGGGGGATGCGACTGTGCAGGATGATGCCATCGTCTGCGGCGGACTGCTCATGGGGAAAAGCTGTGTCTGCGGTTATGCCGTGATTCGGCAGGATGAGCAAACCTTGTGCGCACCGACTATTGACGCAGCGCCCGCATCTATGGCGAAATCTCCGGCAATGTAGTCTGCCGCGGCAATGCCGTTGTTCTGCCCGGTACTAAGCTCGACAACAGGACGCAGGACTGCTTTGTACTCGAAGATGACCGTGTTTCTGTGCAGACGGCCAGCCGGACACCGCCCCCGAAAGAACCCCGTACCCATGATTTTGAACGATAAGAAAGAAGGATGCCTTTGACGAACACTCCCGAAACGCTCAACATTCTCAACCCTGATTTCCGGATGCCCGAACACTGCGGCGGTGACCGCTGGTCAATCCTGCACGGGGATTCTCTGCAGATCCTCCGCCAGTTTGAGCCGAACAGCTTCGATGCCATCATCACCGACCCGCCTTATGCCAGCGGCGGCAGCAGCCAGACCACCAAAAACCGCAGCACCAGCGAAAAGTACAGCAGCATGAGTAAGGACAAAGCACTGCCCGACTTTGACAGCGACCAGATGGATCAGCTGAGTTGGATGTTCTGGACGGCGGCATGGCTGCAGGATGCCCGCAGCATTGCAAAGCCCGGCGCGCCTGTCTGCCTGTTCATTGATTGGCGGCAGCTGCCCGCCATGACGCTGGCTTTGCAGTGGGCGGGTTGGACATGGCGCGGCGTGGCGGTTTGGGATAAGGTCGCCAGCCGCCCGCAGAAAGGACGCTTCCGCCAGCAGTCCGAGTACATTGTGTGGGGGTCCAACGGCAAAATGCCGCTTGAGAGAAATGTTGGGTGTCTGCCGGGCGTGTTCCGTTACCCCAACCCGCAGAACCGCATCCATGTCACCGAAAAGCCCTTGCAGCTTATGCGGGATGTGGTGCAGATCTGCGAGCCGGGCGGGCGCATCCTTGACCCCTTTGCCGGGGCAGGCACCACCGTGCTGGCCGCTGTGCAGGAAGACTATGAGGCTGTCGGCATTGAAATGTCGGACGCCTATTTCCAACGCAGCACCGAACGGCTGAAAACTGCCCTTGAATCCGAAGTGAATCAGAACTGATTCACTTTTGACCGCCAACTTAAAAATAGTGAATCAAATCTGATTCACTCCCAAATTCAGAAAGGAAACACGAAAATGAAACGACCTTGGGCTTTTATCTGCGCCAGTGAGGGCGCAACCTCTAAACATCTCCGCAATTATTGCCGCGAGGTATACCTGCTGGGCTACCTGCCGGTATGCCCCAAATTGCAGGACAGCCAGTATTTGGTGCTGGAAGATGCTGTGGAACGCAGCGAATACACCGCCATTGTGCGGGATAAGCTACTGCGCTGCCCGATGCTGGTGGTCTGCAGCCGCAATCAGGATGCGACCACCAACGCGCAGATCGGTTTGGCGCAGAAATACAACCGCATCGTAACGACCTTGGACGGTTTGAAGAAAGCCGTTTCGGAGGGCGACGACCTTGTGTCGTGAACCGTTTTGCGGGGTGTCGTGTTTTGCAAGCATAGCGTTTGGATATCCAAACGCACCTTTGGGGTAATCCCCAACCCCCGCAATGCGCAGACGCGGTCATGTCATTCCGCTGCGGCTGAACGAGCGCGAGTACCGCCATCTTTGTGAACAGGTCAAAACAAGTGGATTCTCGCGTGAGGAATACCTGCGCTCCCTAATCTTGGGAAAAGAAATCCACCCGCGCCCCTGCACACACCATGCGGAACTTGTACGGCAAATTTCCGGTTTGTGCAACAACGCAAACCAACTTGCACACCGTGCCAACAGCACGGGCGTGGCGGGGCAGCAGAGCGTGGACGAGATGACGCGCATTGCAAAGGAAGTCTGGCGTGAGATAAAAGAAAACTACTAGGAGGCTCTATGAAATATGGCTTACACATCCGTGATCCCTGTCCGCCGCCTTGACCGGGCGGTGAAGTATGTGATGAACAAAGAAAAGACCACGGCGGTATCCTTGCAGGACGCCCTCGACTATGCCGCCAACCGCGATAAAACAGAGCAATCCTGCTTTGAAAGCTCGTATGCCTGCACGCTGGAAACCGCCTTTGCCGATATGCGCCAAACCAAGGAACAGTGGCACAAGTCGGGCGGTGTGCAGGGATACCACCTTGTACAGAGTTTTGCTGCCGGAGAAGTGACACCCGAACTGGCGCACCAAATCGCAAAGGAACTGGCAGACCGCGTGCTGGGTGGGCGGTACGAATATGTCATCGGCACACATCTGAACACTGACCACATTCATTCTCATATTGTCTGGAACTCGGTCAGCTGCGTGGATGGCAAAAAGTATCGCAGCAACTATAAAAGCTATGTGACAGAGATTCGGGCTGTTTCGGACAAACTTTGCCGAGAATATAAACTGTCTGTCATCGGCACCGAAACCTCCCATCATGTGGCAAAGCCCTACGCCGAGTGGCTGGCGGAGCAGTCCGGCAAGCCAACCTGGCGCACGGCTATTCGGCAGGATGTGGACGATGCTATCCGGCAGAGCCTTACATGGCGGCAGTTTCTTAGTGCAATGGAACGCAAAGGGTATGAAGTCCGCATGGGGCGCAAGTATCCCGTTTTGCGCCCACCCGGAAAAGAGCGCTTTGTTCGATTCAAAACGCTGGGCAAGCGGTACACGCCAGAAGCAATCCAGACGCGCATCCTTTATCCACAATTTAACCGCTGTTTCGTGGAAAACTCACCGCGCGTCCAATATAGCCGTCTGCACAGTGGAAAGAAACCCAGCCGCAAGCTGACCGGGCTGCGGGCGTTGTATTATCGCTATCTATACGAATTGGGTGCCCTCCCTCGCAAGCCACGCCGCCCCAGCTATGCCGTGCGGCAGGATGCTTACAAGTTAGACCAGCGCATCCGACAGATGGAGTTCCTGTCCCGAAACAATATTGACACGCTGGCACAGCTGGAAACTCACCGACAAGCCCTGCAAACAGAAATTGGGCAGTTGCTGACAAAGCGTAAGCAACTACCCAAAACCGATGATGTACGATTGCAACGCGAATCGGTCAACACCGCCCTAAAGCAGCTTCGCCAAGAGGAACGGCTCTGCCGCAAAATTGCAGAACACTCTCTAGAAGTGCAGCAGCACCTCACCGAAGCTCGCCGTGACCGCGCCGAACAGCAACAGCACGAACAGGAACATGAGCGTGACCGTAGACCCAACATTGATTTAACACTATAATCACGAAAGGAAAGATGCCCATGAAATACCCCAACAAAGAGTACATCGAACACCTTCGCCGCAAGTACCCGCCCGGCACGCGGCTGCAACTTAGCTGCATGGAAGATGAAATGGCCGTGCCTCCCGGCTCTATGGGAACCGTTGATTTCATCGATGATGCCGGACAAATCCACATGAATTGGGATTGCGGACGCAGTCTTGCCCTTATCCCCGGCGTGGACTCGTTCAGCCGCTTGCCCGCGCACAAGGAAAAGGACGGTGACGCCAGATGAATTACGGCTCTGAACCTGCAGATCAGGTCGTCCGCTACTCGCTGGAGGGTGCAGAGTTTGCCCTGCGCATCTCCGGCACCGCTGCGAAAAACTTCTTTATTTTCGCACAGGCGGTGCTGCACGACAGCAAAAAGACCCACGGCAAAACACACCTCATCCGGCTGCTGAAAGAACAGAAGCCGCTGAAATTTTTCACGGTGGACAAAGACCGTATGCATGATTTTGCCCGTGCCGCTAAAGCGCATGGGCTGCTGTTCTGTCCCATCCGTGACAAGATGGACCCCGACCACATTGAAATCGCTATCTTGCAGGACGATGCGTCCAAAGCAAACCGCATTATTGAAAAACTGCAGTTGGATGTCGTGGACACCGGCACGGCAGAACTTATCGACACCGTACAGCAGGAGCGCAGCGAGCCTACCCCGGAAACCGAGCGCGTCCAGACCGAGATGGCGCGGTAGAATTTGAGGTCGGCGCAGACGAGGAGCAGTTCAACATGGGTTTTCCGCAGGCTCGGAGAACGCCAGTCCGTCCGAGCCTTTCTCCGACAGCAGCAAATCTTTTGCAAACTCGCCGTCGCCGCGCGCCGATCAGCTTCGAGCCAAGGGTGAGCGCCCCAGCGTTCGCATGGAACTGCAGGATATTACCGCCTACCTGCGCCGCAAGGTCGAGCCGCCGAAAGATCGTATGCCGAAGATGCCGGTAAAAATCCGGCGCAAAGAAAAGGTGCGGTAAATGTTTTCTGTTTGTTTTCAAATGACGGATAGCTATTTGACCATGCTTATGGTATGTTGGCGATAGGAGGTGCAAAAACAATGACAGAACGCAAAGTGAAACTTGACCGTGCCAACAAAAGTATCCTGCTCCAGGCGCTGGGTGATGTCTACTACGGCCAGCGCGCCCGCGGCGGCAGTGCCGAAGAAACGGGACGGCTCATCCTGCGGGTGAACGATCTGCCCGCAGGAGGTAAGCTGACGATGTCGGCAGCAGAGTATCGGCTGGCAAAAGCCGCCCTCAACCAACTGCGCACCCAGCGCTTGGCAGAGGGCGGTTATACTGATGCGGTGGATGATGCACTCGCGCGGCTGCTCCACGCCCACACGCCGCTGTTTATCTGGTGAATCCGGTTATGACATGGGAAAAATTCTGGTCGATCATTGACCGAGTCCGCGCCAAAGCGGATATGCAGGATGAAGCGTCCGTGAAACAGTTCCTTTACACGGAACTCATCAAATTGCCGCAGGATGAACTGCTCGGCTTTGATTGCGTATGGCAAAGCTATCGCAATAAAGCCAACTTTCCCAAAATGGTCGCAGCAGCCTGCATCATCAATGACGGCAGTTCGGATGACAGATTTACCGATTTTCGTAACTGGCTGATTATGCAGGGGTACGATGCTTATCGGCAGACGCTGATTGACCCCGATAACCTTGCGGCGCTCAACATTCCGTTCCGAGATACTGAGTGGATGGGATGCGGGAATGTGGCGTGGTATGCCTACGCGGGGCAGAAGCTGCACACCTATTTTGAAAAGGAAGGAATTGCCGCCAAGTTATTCCGAAAGTATCCGGCTCTGCTGAAATCGTCTGCCGATTTACATCAGGCAATTATGCAGGAACAGCTTGTACCCCACCGTGCGCCGGAAACCGAATGGGAACGACAAATGCTGCGAACGGAAGTCAAGCACTACATAGATACCAGTGGGCTGGCGTACAGCTACAACGAATTCTATACTCAAAATATGCCGGATAAGGTTGCATGGAAAACGCTGCAAAGCGATTTGTTTGCAAATCTGCCGCAAATCAAGGCGGAACGTATGCCGCAGGACTTTTCCGTAGTTTTGCCGAAGTTGTGGAGAAAACGTCAGGCATGGAATGCCGAGCGTACAAAACGCCCGCCCTATCGCGGTGAGGAAAGGTAGTCCACCACGCCGGGAAGAAAGAATCCTTGGTGGGTCTGGCTGCTGCCGCTGCCCATTGTATGGAGGGCGGCACTGGCGGTGGCTTGCCGTTGGCAGCCAGGCATGAAGATAACGGCTTTGCTGGATGCGCTGAACAGCGCACTGGCAGAGCCGTTTGCGTTGGCGTGGGTCAGCGACAGCCACGCTTTTTGCTTGTGTTTACGGTGATTTACGCGGTGGTGGTTATCGTGACCGTGACGGATCAGAAGAACACCCGCCCCGGCGCGGAGCATGGCTCGGCGGCTTGGGGCGATGTGTTCCGATTGAACAAGTTCTACATGGACAAGCGAGGACCGAACCTGCTGCTGACCCAGCATTTCCACATTGGAATCGACGGCTACAAACACAAGCATAACACGAACATCCTCATTGTCGGCGGCTCCGGTGCAGGCAAGACCAGAACCTACGGCGTGCCGAATGTACTGGAATGTGCCTGCTCTATGGTAATTACAGATCCCAAGGCTGAAATTTGCGTAAGACTGGCAATTTGTTGAAGCAAAAAGGGTATGAGGTTATCGTTTTTGACCTCATAAACCCTGCCGCATCGTTCTGTTACAACCCGTTTGTGTATGTGCATGATGACCGTGAAGTGCTGACCTTGATTGAAAATCTGATTCAAAACACCACACCATCACATTCAAAAAGCAGCGACCCCTTCTGGGAAAAATCCGAGACCGCCCTGCTCCAAGCCCTTATGTTGTACCTGCTGCACGAGGCCCCGCCCGAAGAACAAAACTTCTCGATGGTGATGGAAATGATCGCCGCTGCTGAAGTCCACGAGGATGATGACAACTACCAATCCCCGCTGGACATCTTGTTCGAGCGCTTGGAAATGCGTGAACCCGACAGCATCGCTTGTAAGCAGTACCGTATTTTCAAACAAGCGGCAGGCAAAACGGCGAAATCGATTTTGGTAAGTGTAGGTGTGCGCCTTGCCGCGTTTAACCTGCCATCCATCGCCAAGCTGACGATGACGGACGAACTGCATTTGCAGGAATTGGGCGAGCGCAAAATTGCGCTGTTCTGCTGCATCCCGGATTCAGACAAATCCCTCAACTATCTGGTCGGTATGATTTATACCCAGCTAATCCAGACGCTGTACCGTCAAGCGGACCGCGTACACAAAGGACGCTTGCCTGTGCCGGTGCATTGCCTTATGGACGAGTACGCCAACATTTCCTTGCCAAAAGACACCTTTTTGTCTGCCCTTGCCACCATGCGTTCCCGCGCTATTTTCTGCTCAATTATTGTGCAGAATATGGCACAGTTAAAGGCTATGTACAAGGATGATTGGGAATCACTGGTCGGTTTGTGCGACGAGTTCCTCTATCTCGGCGGCACCGAGAAAGAAACCCACAAATATGTTTCGGAACTGCTGGGAAAAGAAACCATCTCCACCACCAGCTATAACCAAAGCAAGGGACGCAGCGGCAGTTACAGCATCAACCACCAACAATCCGGGCGCGATCTTATGACCCCGGACGAGGTGCGGCTGCTGGATAACAGCAAGTGCATTTTGTTTATCCGTGGGGAACGACCCGTGATTGACCTGAAATATAATCTGCTGAAGCACCCGAACATCCGCTATACCGAGGACGGCGGCGCAGCCCCTTACGACTACACCGCCGCCGACAACGCGCGGGACGATCTGCCCGGCGCACCCGAAAATTATGAACTACTGGATATGGACGATTTTCTGCCCGCCGAAGCGGCAGAGATGAAGCCAACCATACAAAGAATTCGGAGGCCCAAATGAAGCTGAATAGCAACAAAAAATCCGTAAAAATTTCTCGCAGCCTGTTCATGCTGTACGCCGTGCTGGTGTGCGGCATTGTTTTTGCGCTGCCCGCCTTTGCCGCCAGTGACCCGCTGGTAGTGGTCGAAAATCTTTCCACGTTCATCTTTTCGCTGATCCGCGCGGTGGGGCTTATCCTGCTGGGGTGGGGCATTGTGCAGGTCGGTCTGTCGTTGCAGAGCCACGACCCCAGCCAGCGCAGCCAAGGCTTCCTGACGCTGGCTGGCGGGCTGGTTATCACGTTCGCAAAGGAAATCCTCGACCTCATTACCGCGTGAGGACGGCACCAAGAGGAAAGGTGGTGATGTCCTGTGGGTGAGTCATGGATCGTCAGCAACTTAAATGCCGCGCTCTCCACATGGAATGACAAACTGGCAGAAATATGGTCGCTGCTGACCGAAAGTCCGCAGACATTCAAAGGCGGGCAGGTCTGGGGCGTTATGACAGGCATCCACGGCGCGTTGCAGGCAATCGGTTAGTGGCTGCTGGTTGCTGTTTTGCGTAGGCGTTATGAAACCTGCGGCAGCTTTGTAGAAGTGAAAAAGCCCGAACACGCCCTCAAACTGTTCATCCGCTTTGCGCTGGCAAAGGGTGCGGTGACCTACGGGTTGGAATTGATGCTGGCGGTGTTCTCCATCGTGCAGGGCATGGTGTCCACCATTATTACCCAATCGGGCAGCTCCGGGATGAGCAGCGTATCGCTGCCGCAGGAGTTGATCGACGCCATCAACAATGTGGGCTTTTGGGATAGCATCCCGCTGTGGGCGGTTACGCTGATCGGCGGGCTGCTGATTACGGTGCTGTCCTTTACCATGATCCTCACGGTCTACGGCAGAATGTTCAGCCTGTGGATGTATGCAGCCATTGCGCCGATACCGCTGTCTACCTTTGCGGGTGAACCCACCAGCAGCGTGGGCAAAAACTTCATCCGCAGCTATGCAGGGGTCTGTTTGCAGGGCGTGGTGATTGCACTCTCCTGCATTATTTTCTCCGCCATCTCTCCAGCCCACCCGCCGTGGATACCGGTGCATCTGTGGTGACGGCAGTGTGGACGTATGTTGGCGAGTTGGCATTTAACCTGCTGGTGCTGGTGGGAGCCATCAAGGGCTGTGACCGCATCGTCAAGGAAATTATGGATTGTGAGTTGCAGGTGCGGCTTTTTTGTGGTATAATAGAGCCACGAAAGGAGCTGAGACTATGCCTGAAATTATTCCGATTCGTGATTTAAAGAATACCAACGCAATTTCCCAACGCTGTCATGAAACAGCAGAACCTATCTTTGTAACTAAAAACGGTTATGGCGATATGGTTATTATGAGCATGGAAGCCTATGAGCACCAACAAATCATGAACGAGGTATACGCAAAGCTGGCAACGGCTGAAGCACAGCACGAAGCTGGAATGGGGCGACCTCTTGCTGATATTCTGAAAGAAAACGAGCAAGAAGTATGAGTTATAATGTCATTTTGCTACCGGCAGCTGAGGATATTACCAAGAAATCTTGCGATATTTTGAGAGACAGTTCGACTCTCAGCAGGCAATACGTTCGTTTGTAAAAGATTTTGGTGAAGTGCTGCTTCGTTTGGAAGAGACTCCTACAATTTATGGGTACTCCCGCGACGAGGTGCTTCGGCAGAGAGAATACAGGAAGTTCTTGATTGGAAGATATGTGGCTCTCTTCAAAATTGATGAACCAAGAAATACCGTGGAAATTTACAGAATCTTCCACGGAACACAAAATTATACGATATATTTATAATGAAGAAGGGGCTGCTGCACTTGG
>ENA-OQIO01001841-OQIO01001841.1-human-gut-metagenome-genome-assembly--contig:-NODE-1841-length-9940-cov-2.972893_pt1 | contig 9940 bp, 18 predicted proteins | sample MGYA00242573_ERZ504737 | MGnify/ENA primary metagenome ERZ504737 (study PRJEB26092, sample SAMD00036203) | human gut metagenome | host: Homo sapiens | study: EMG produced TPA metagenomics assembly of... | reverse complement strand
ACAAGGCAACCGTTGCGGGAAGCAATCCACAATGATTCACCAAGGCATAGTCCGTCATCCGGAGGGGAACCAGATGGTCATTGACCTCCACATGGAGAATGTAGGAATCGTTTGCGGCTCTCGGATACTCAAGATCTGGCTTGCCATCGCTACGCCAAAGGCGGTACGACACGGCGCCGTTAGAAACCTCACGCTCCAGAACTGCTCTCATCCGTTTCTTTTCCACATTATAGTTGCCATCATAGAATAATGGCGTCATCAGCTTTGCTGTACCCATCATTTACCTCCGTATCTTATTTGTCCTGATCTGAAATGTTCTTGAACTCGATGAGCTGTGTGTAGTCATCTGCATTCCCGTCACCATAAACGATGGCCTGAAGGCGACGCTTCTCCGGAGAGTATTCAATCCATGCAAGACGGATCGATCTTCATTGAAGCAATCATTCATACCGTTGCCACAAAAAGCAACAGAAATGCCAGGGTAGTCAGGATCCGCTTTGATCCCGACTACCAGCTCCCCCAATGGGGTGCGTACAGTCAATTCGTCATTCTTCATGGTTCACCTCCGTTGCAGGGGTGAAGCTCGCGAACTCCGTTTCCACGTTCGGTCGATGGAGGCTCAAATCCATGAGGTCTATACAGCTGTAGCAAGGTTCCTCCACGGTCATTTTGTTGCGATGGAGGCAGCGACTGCATGGCGGTCGATCAACGATCCTACCGTCCATCAATTTCTCATAGAAGCCTTTCACGGTACACCTCCATCAGCCATTCTTCTGACCAAGTAGGTCAATCGAAAGCCTGTCTTGAACCGTCACACCGCAGCGCTTCTGGAGGAAACCCTCTAAAAAGCGCAGCGCAATGAGAGCCAATGCGGCATCATCCACATCCGGCCCGACAGGTCTTACTTTCGCCTGACGCGGAATCGGGTGCAGGTCAAGAGAAGCCATGAGGGCTACATCTACCTGCGCCATCTCACGGTCTGTCAGGTGGCCTTTGAAGTCACCAAGACGGCTGACATCGACGGAAGAGATCTGCTCGCAAAGCGCGGTCGAGCGCTTGCCGGCACTTTCAATCCGCACATGCGTCGGCATGGGCTTTTTGTACTGGCAGGTCAGGTACACGACTTCTACAACAGGACTGTGCTCATTACACAGCGGATTAGAGACGATGATGGCCGGCCGACCAGATCGCTGCTCGGATCCGACCGTTTCGCTCGGATTGACATAGAAAATATCGCCACGATTGATACTCATAAACGTATCGTCCTTTCTTTGATCATAAATCAACATCTTGCTCGATGGAGTAGAAGTCTTCATCACAGCGGAAGCACTGACAAGTGTATTCTGGAATGTCACTCAAGAAGAGTGGATCTCCGCAGCGAAAGCAGGTACCGACACTCTTTCGGAAGACCATATCTTCCATCTCGTCTTCGGTTACACCATGCTCACGCAGGTACACCTTTGCCGCTTCTACACCTGCAAAGTAGATCACTTCATCTGAGTCGTTCTTCAGGTATTCAAGCCCATTCAGGGATATCCCGTTGATGTACCGGCCAACAATGACAGGATCGGATGAACCATCTGACAACTGCGTTTGCCGATTGAGAATGGGTATCCCCAATTCCCGCGCTCTTCGGATTTCCTCCTTCATGCCACTACTGATGCGGTCGCCATAGATGACCAAGCGATCACACAGGGCAAGCAGCTTGCGCCAAAAGATAGGGCAAGTGCTCGTTCTTCCGGATTGGAATCGTCAAGCAGATAGGGTAAATAAGCGTGCGGGGCAACTGCGCGGCAGCCGAACTCCCGCTCACACATTGTCATATACGTGCGTGCTCTTTGGGCATTCACCATGATCTCAGCCCGTGTAGGGGCAGAGAGGGGCGAGCACACATAGGTAAGAGCCATTCTAAACAACCTCCTTCATACATAATGCGAAGGCCCGAAGACGAGGTGCTATTGCAACTCTCGTCTCCGGGTCTCTTCAAAATCAGATATGGCAATCGACGATGGCAAGGAAGTCATCATCTTTCGCCTCATTCATGAGCTTCTGGATCTCATCGTTCCAGGCCCGCTCGTCCTTGTCGTTGCTGGAGATCCCAAACCAGCCCATATCACCGGAGCCGGTCCAATCTCCATTGCGATCAACAAATGCATAGGTATGGCACATGTATCGATCCAGATCGGTAGCGCCTTTCCGCGCCTTATACTCATCCAGAGTTTCACCTTTCAGATACAGCATTTCGCCCCAGGCTGAAATGCCCTCATCAAGGATCCTGCACAGAGGGCCGAAATCGGTAAGGTCTTTGGTCTCAAATGCTCTTACACACTTCTGATACCGTTTCTCGACCGTATCGACAGCGATCTTGCGCATGACATCCCAACAGATATCCTTCTTGCGTGCGGCATCGGCATACTGATACCCCTCAGGAGGGATAGCAGATTCGCCATCATCGTCTTTCGCAGAAGGAATGCAGTCCTGCAGCCCTGCCGGAACTAAGAACCGATTCGGGAATCTACCGCCGATCTGCCACCAGTCCCATTTCGCGTTGGGGTTGCAAGTGTAGCCCCATCGTCCATCTGAAGCCTTCACAAAGCCGCGATGTTCATCACAATAAGCCTCGAATGAGGGATACCACGATTTGACGGGGTAATCAGTCACCAACTCCAGCGCTTTGGACTCCTCCGTCTGGAGTTTGCTCTTTCGGTCCCGGTTTGGGCCGAACGCATAGATCTTGTCTTCCTCAACGAAGAAGAACTTGTTGAAGGCATCATCGTAAATGGAGTGGATGCTGCCATCCGGGAACCGGACGACACGCATGGTGTCATTCTCAAAGTCGGCTTTTGCCTCTTCCGTGCGATCTTCGAATTCGCGGTACTTCTCTTCCTCTGTCTGTTCATCGAAGGGTGCCAGAACAGGAATCAGGTGGTCTTCCAGATTATTGGCATGGATGTTGTTGACAACGCCATCGTCAGGAACAATAACACAAACAGAAAAGTGACTCATAATTCAATTCTCCTTATAATCTGATAGTATTTTGCGGATCCGGGCAAAGCGCTTTTCAATCGCTTTGCGACCGACTCCGCATAGTTCAGCAATTTCACGATTGGTGTAGCCCTGGTTGCGGAACTGAATCGCCTCAAACTGCTTATAGGTGAGGTTATCTTCGACCACGCGCCAGAGGTCATCATCAATCGGAGCAATTTCAGGTGCAGGGATCTCACAATAGAACTCGATTGGGATTTCCTGCGGTTTTCCGACTTGATCTCGTGCATAGTTCGATAGCTCTGAACGCAGATGGTACCAAACCACCGTGGAGAAGCTGTACTTACGCAGCGCCTCCTCCGACAGGTAGCGTACCACCACTTTCAGGTATCGATTGGCCAAGAGGTCGTAGTAGTCATCCCCAAGGCTGTGCTTTGCCATAAAGTCAAGAAGGAGACCATAATGCTCCTCTGCAAAAGCCTGCTGCTCGGGGGTGAGTGGCTTCATATCCTTTCACCACCTAACCTCTTATCTTCGCAAGCCCTTCTGCGCACTTGTAGTATTCAAGCGCGGCCAGGATCACCTGCCTCGTTTCCTCCGACCAACCTCGGATTCGGAATTGTTTACGAACCTCATCTTTATCAACCGCGTCTCACTCATGTGCTCGATGCTGCTTTCAAAAAGCTCAACAAACTCCTCAGCTCTATTGATTCGCGGGAGAAAATCATGATTATACTCTTGGGCCGTCATGTTCCATTTGCCCTCCTATTCATTATCCGTTTCACCTAACCTCTCAGGCTGGCTTCTGCAGAACAGCTTGGATCCCGACCAACTCGTCATACTTGCCACGGTCGATTGGCCGGAACTGCTGCTCGCGAATGAAGAAGTACAGGCGTACCGCCATCACGAGATACTCCACGAGATCGACGTAGAATGTCGCCAAATTCGTGTAGTCGTAATCCGGAGTAAAGCGATCCATAGCAAGCTGATAATCGACCCAGTAGGGATTACTCTCCTGGTAATAGGAGCAGTTGCCCGCAGCGTCCTTCGGCTGATCACCAAGCACATCATCCGAAAACCAAGCGGATGTGGAATTGACAACCATCGCAAATACCTGCTCCTCTGTCTGCCGGCACATGAAACCCGGCAAAGCGGATATCATGACTAGGAGTTTTCGGAGCGTTGTTACGCGGCACTCGAGTTCTTTGAAGAGCCAATAGTAGCGGGAATCCGTCTGATTGAAAGACTTGGAAAGAGCAAGAGATAATCGCTGCTCATAGTGCCTTTGAAGGTGATGGAGTAGATCGACTCCGAAGTAGAAATCCATCCTATTGCACCTCCAGCTTCACGTCTGGGAGCGGGCCGTTTGTAAGCTGCTCCCTCGTGATTCCGAACACGCGAGTAAAGAGATCCATGTACCGCTCTTGAGCCGGTTGGCTTAGCATGTTGTTGGGCGAAATGATCGCCCACATCGCAAGCTCCTCCTCCGGAACGGAGAATGGATCTTCCCGCCAGGTACCGTAGTTGTACACTGGCTTTGGCGGTTCGGATGCGCGCTTTACTTCATTCGCGGTCTCTGCTTTCAAGATCAGCTTGAGCTTCTTATCCAAAATGACGTCGAGAAGATCTCGGCGGATGCCGCGCTTTTCATACTGAAGCATCAGATCTTTGGCCTTCTGAAAAGCATGCAGTTTGATATCCAGCAGACTGCTTGGCTGCTGTGGATCAACAAGCAGTTCACTGATGACTAAAACAAGTGAAAAGTCCCAATTTGAGATCATGGCTTATGCACCTCCTCTACGGGGCAGGGGAGTGCCGAAGCACTCCCCTGCAAAAAAACGGTTATTTCCTCAAATAAACACAATGAACGCAAAGTCAATTACCCCATTCTCATCAGCGTGTGTATAGCAGGTATAGCCGCCATCGCCGAAACCGGACGATGAGACCACACCATAAGGCAACACGCCGGCTGACATCTTGCTGAGTGTGATGTCGCACACATGGCGATACCAGAGATCACCAATAGCGAAACCCGGTGCAGGCAGTTCCTCAAAAACCGTATCGTCTGATAGAACGCATCATCAAAGAACCCTGCCTGTCCGGAATCAACGCCGACCTCAAATGACTGCTCGACACATTTGCACGCCACTTTGCGCACTTTGCCTAAGCGGATCACATTGAAATCTGGACCAGTATCCTTATGACGGACGGCAAGGACGGCACAGCGTGTGCCCCATTCGCTTCATCCGTCTTCAGGACGCCTGCCTCCCAGTCCCGAGTTTGCAATGGTCAACGGTGCCACAGCACCAGACATCACGCTCGTAACAGGGGTCGCTGACACGCATGACCGGAGAAGTCATCTCAAATTCACCGAGGTTGATAAACTCGCAATTTCTCTTCATGCCTACTGCACCTCCTTACTGCTGCGCCGCCGCGCGCTGCTCACTCAGCAGCTTTCTGGCGTCGCGAATCAGCTTCGGGCCGTAAGTCAACTCCCACGACTCAATGAATCGTGTCGTGCGGTAGACAAGATTGAAGAAGTCCAGATCGTTAATGTTGACATACACAGAGCGCTGCTTTTTGTAGGTACCGACTTGATGTGGGTGCCGCCTGTTGCGGTTTTCTCTTTGACAGCGCGTCCATTTTCCACGATGACGCACCAAGGATAATTCCTGGGCTTTCCATCGGTTCCAACCGACGCGCGCTTGACCGAGAGCTTTGTCACCGTACTCAGCCCATGCTCGTCCGGCTCACCGAAGATCTTATCCTCCGTGAAATCGAAGCGATCCAGATTATTCTGCATTCTACTGAGAACGAAGGGGAAAAATCCAGGGGAGAGATTCGCTGTGACACGAACGGTCTTGTCGCCAGTACCGTTGGAGTAATCCTGCAGCACAACACCAATGCAAGAGTAGGCACGGATACCATCCGCCTGCTCCTCGCCCTGGGCATGCATATGAGCATAGTACTCGATCGGTGCCGGCTTGAGCTTGTCCGTAAACTCGCAGAGCTTCTTGTTGGTCATGTAGATCGCGATCTGGTTTTGAATGCGATTATCTTCCATTTTCAGGTATCCTCACTTTCTTCACATGCGTAGAATTCATCCACATAGGTTGCGTCCGGAATGAATTCCTCAGAAGTCACTTTGTCGCCATCCACCGTGATCGTGTAGTAGGACATGCCGCCCTCGACCACAGCGAACATCTTGCCATCGAGGTGATAGCCAAGCTTCGAGAGCCACTCGGCAATGTATCCGATCCAATCCGTGATGTAGTAGGCTTTTTCAGCCTCATTCCACCCAAGATAGGAGTGTCCGTTGTCAGGATCGTTCCGAAGCTCCAGATCACAATAAAGGCTCGGGCAGGGGCCAGGCGTCATATTCATGTCACGCTCATCTGTGAGCCTTCCGCATAGCGTTCGTGTAAACAGATGCGGCGCATGAGATCCCTCGTATGGATGGGCAGAAAGAATGCACCATCCTCTCCAAAATCTCCATCGCCAAACAGCGTGACAGCTTTGCGCTCTTCCAATGTTGGGAAAAGGCTTCCAGTATTTTGACATCCCGCTTCATATGCCGGATGCCGAGAAACTGGCGAAATCTTCCCGCCAAAGGTTCTTTCAGACAAGGGGTAATGCGGATGGCACCTGTAAAATCGGTATAGGTTCCCATAATGCGCTGCTCCTCTTCTTAAAAGTGATAGTCGAGTGTCCCACCAAAATAAAAAGACTCGCTGAGATCAGTCTCGCGAATCCATTCATCCAGTGTTTTCAATTCATCTTGGTAGTAGATGTAGAAACTGAACTTATCCTGGTAGGCTTCATTCAGCTTATACATGGCCATACCAATGTCGTAAGGAGTCTCAGCACAGAAGGCTTCGATTGAGATGCCTGTCAGCTCTCTCGCTTTATCCAGGAAGGCGTAGTACTGTCTGTGGAAGTACTTCTTCTTGGCATTCGGCTTGAACGTAAAGCTCTCTCCATCCTCAGCGACATCCACGATGTGGGCAACGATTTCCAGGAACATTTCAGGTCTTCATCCCGGTCCGTTTCCGCATTCGTGTAGTCCGCAATCGAGTGGTAGAACCATTCCGGCACACTGCACTCTCCCATACGGTCATCAGGTAAAATGGGCGCATTGCCCAGTTCAATAATTCTGCTATGCATTTGTTCCTCCTCAATCAAATCGGTCGAGATGTGTGGCTACGAATTCATTTGCGTAGTAGCAAATGAGGTTGACCAGCATTCCCACTGCCAAGTACGACTCCTTGTCCTGCTTCAAGGTCTTGAGCACATAGACGCGGGCGCGGCTTTTGAACGGGTCATCCCGCTCTTTGGACCAGTTGCCATGCAGGAAGATATCTCCGTAGATACCCTCGCTGCTGCCGTAGGTCACTTCGCCTACCACATCGAACTCGCACCTGTAGAGCCTGTCGTACTTGCATGTGCTGCAGAGCAGGTCATAGTCCAGCTCACAGATCTTGCTGTACTCTTCATATCGAGGATCCGTCTTTGCCCGCGTGACCGCCTGCTCAAACATGTCCTTGACAGAAAAGTAGCGCTTCTCATCAGCCATCGTCATCACCCCCTTCCTCTTCGGACATATCCATCACAGAAGGCGGTGCCTTCCGGTAGTCAGGATTGCTTTTGAAGATGCAATGAGGGTTATCACAGAGGTCACCAAGGTAGCACGGAGCATGTCTGCTTCCTGATAGAATGGATGGCAGTAATAGCCGATCTGAGCTTCTACCGCGTTGATAGCGCCCTCTACAACATTGGCAATCATCTCATCGTCCCGTTGAGGAATGGATAACTCGAACTTCCTCGGCGGCGCCGATTTGGCTGTCAGGGCTACGATGAGTTCGTAGGCGGCATTATTGATCACGTCTTTCTTGGCCTTGCAATACCAGTCGAAATCCACGGGGTTCTTCATATGTCTCCCTCCTTTGAGTCAGTCTGTAGGAAAGCGCAATACTGATTTTTGCAATCTCCAGTCTGATAACAATGAATACTGTCGCAGTAGAATGGGTGACAGGTGTGTCCAGCCTTCTCTTGGATGATCTCCTCCGCTGCATCGACCAATTCGCCGATGATTTCCATGTTCCAATCCGGAACGGCAGGATCATCTTCTTTCGGCTCGTTGTGATCTTGCGCGGTCATGGCGCAGATTAACTGATACGCAGCGTTGTCAATCGCATCATTTCGGTTACACAAATAGTCTTCAAAAGATATCATTCGTAGTTTCCCCTTTCTATTTAGAGTGGGAGGCTACGCACGATCAGGTTCGTCAGCATCACCGGCAGTTCTTGGAGATTGGTGATGTCCAAATAGCCATCACCATAGATCCGCTCAATTCGCGGGCGGTCTTCACCAATGGCTGCCGCGTAGATTTTGACACCTTTTCGCGCATACTCCAGTTTGATCCCACGCAGATCAGCTTCTGCTGCAGATCCGGAGTAACCGTCATCATTTGGCTGCCCATCGCAGATGATCATGAGGATTTTCACCTCAGATGTCTGCTTAGAGAGTTTTTCCGCCACAAAGCGCAACGCAGCGCCGTCGCGGTTACAGTCTCTGGCACTCATGTCCATCAGCCGATAGCGGTTATTCTTATCGTAGGTATCGAAATCCGAGTAGGAAAACAGTTCAACATGTGAGCTCCAGGCGGTATGACCAACGACCAGCAGCGGGATACCAAGCGACTCGCAGAAGTCCTGGATCACAATGGCAGTTGCTCTGGCTCTGGTAATGCGGTCATTTGAACACATGGAGCCACTCTCGTCGATGAGCAGGCCAACGGAAAGGTTGATCGGCTCCGTCGGGAGTCGGGAATTATAGAAGATACGGCCATCGTTCCGATAGAGCGCGTGCTGATTGAGTCGTTTCCCAATCAGGAGCCCGGTCTGCTTCCCGCCCTGCCGCCGATCGCGGAGAGCGGAACTGACACTACGCTGCAATCGCTTGGAGAGCATTAAAAGCTCCGGCGCCACACGGTTATAGCTGTCGATGAGGTTCTGATCCACATGCGCCATACGATTGACGGTCACATGGATGTTGCGATGCGCGTTACCATATCGGATGGCATTCGCCTCTCGCTGCAGTTCCTCAGATAGTTCTTCTTCCAATTCCTCTGTCACCTTTTCCTCCGCCATGGAGGATAAGAGACGCTCAATGTCATCAGCTGCATGCTCATAATCGTTGCCTTCATACTCGCTGTTCTGGTCAACGCCACCATTTCCACTACTTGTGATGCCATTCGTCAGATGGGCGGCAATACGGCTTGTCTCCTCAGCAATCACACGCTCGACCTGTGCCCGGATCGCGTTCATCTGACCGGGATTGGGAGTAAAGGTGCCATTACTGGGAACCGGCTTGGTTTTGATGGTGAAGTTAGCTGCCGCTTTCGGGAGTTGGCTGGAGAGGTCTTCCTCAACCGCCTGTTGTCCCTGCTGGCTGCCATCATTGTCATCATCGCCGCTGCCGGGCTGGCCAGAACCACTTCCGGAACCGCCTTTGCCGGTTTGCTGGGAGGATTGCTGCGCCTGCTGCTGGGCTTGCTTCTGTTTATCGCGCAGAGCGTCGAAGCAGCGCTGCATCATGGGCCAAAGATCACAAGGATCCTATTGGCAGCCTCACAGCGGGATCTGGCATCGTCATCATAGACAGACTCATCGATCCAGGGGATATACTCATACAGCTTGTCGATGAACTCGCCGGTGTAACCGGATAGGTTGTTGACCTCATGCGCCCTGACATACTGGATCAGGAGATTGACTACGATTGAATGGTCATAGTACTTGCGATTGATCATCTCCGTGATCTCCGGCATGGTATCCGCATAGCGCAGGTTATTGAGCGCGATCCCTTTGGCGGGGGAGCCAGGAAACTCATACGAGTACCTGGCATCCACATATCCGTCTTCTAAGATGTTGCTCAACGCATGCGCTGTGCTCATGAT
>ENA-OQIO01001840-OQIO01001840.1-human-gut-metagenome-genome-assembly--contig:-NODE-1840-length-9944-cov-3.197107_pt1 | contig 9944 bp, 10 predicted proteins | sample MGYA00242573_ERZ504737 | MGnify/ENA primary metagenome ERZ504737 (study PRJEB26092, sample SAMD00036203) | human gut metagenome | host: Homo sapiens | study: EMG produced TPA metagenomics assembly of... | reverse complement strand
CGTAGATGCAGCTGCAATTGTCGGATAAAGATCCGACAACCTGTCTAAATAACGGTTTTCCATATTTTTCATATACAATCTCCTCCAGACCCGAAATCTTCCCCTTACCGGATCTATTTACCGGATCTTGTTCCCGCCGGTTTACCGGCTATTATTCATCCAGTACTAAAACTGAATAACATCCCCCATGTCATACATGCCGGCTGGCTGTCCCGCAAGGAACTTTCCTGCCTCGACTGCACCTTTAGCAAATACGCTTCTTGAATATGCAGTATGTTTAAATTCAATCACTTCATCTGTTCCTGCAAAAATCACCTCATGTTCTCCTACGATTGTTCCTGCACGAACTGCTGAAATACCAATTTCCTTTGCGTCTCGCTTCTTTCTCACCTGACTTCTGTCATACACATACTCGTATTCATTTCCCATTGCTTCATTAATAGAGTCTGCCAATGCAAGTGCCGTTCCGCTTGGCGCATCCAGCTTCTGATTATGGTGTTTCTCAACAAGTTCAATATCATAGCCTGCCGGTGCAAGTACTTTGGCAGCATCTTTCAAAAGTTTCAGTAACAGGTTGATTCCCATTGACATATTCGCAGACTTAAGAACTGCAATTTTCTTAGAGCACTCATCTACCTTCTTTAACTGTTCGTCTGAAAGCCCTGTTGTACAAAGAACAACCGGAAGACTCTTCTTCACACAGTAATCTAACAATTCATCCACTGCTCCCGCATTGGAAAAATCAATCACTACATCTACATCCACATCACACTGTGTAATCTCTTCAAATACCGGATAATCATTTGGAATTCCTGTGAACTTGTCGACGCCTGCCGCAATCACTGCATCTTCTTCATTCTTCACAATTTCTGTGATCATGCGTCCCATTTTTCCATTGCATCCGTGCATTAATATCTTAACCATCTGTATCTTCCTCCTGTATGAAACCTCAAGTATTCCATGATTTTTCAGAACTACTGTCTATCAGCATTACCTGTTTTTTCTTTCATTACACTCTTATTTTCCGAAATATCATATAAAAAGAATATCACATTTGAGTTGTTATCTCAATATATGATATCCTTTTCACAAAGTTTTAAATAATGAAACAATCCACCCTTAGAATTCTTCCACACACTCCAGTTTACTGACGGAGACCTCATATGCGATTCTTGTCTCTGTTTGTGTCTCTGACAATTTCTTCACATACTCTCTGCTTTGGATTCTTCCGAATATTCTGACATGTTCCCCTACATCAAAGTTTGAAGCATATCTTGCATTTCTCCCCCAGCAGATACATGGAATATAATCAGATTTACCATACGTCTGTTCACTGCCAGCAGAATATCTGCAATTTCTCTTCCAAGAGGTGTTTTTCTGTAGACCGGACGCTTACACATATATCCTTCAAGAAGTATATGATTTGTTCTTGCTCCATCCGGTTCTTCCTCGATAAATTCTATTTCTCTCGCAAACACAGAAAGAACCAGTCTGTTTTTTGTCTCCTCATGACGATTATAGGATCTGAACTGACCAGACACCATTAAATATTCTCCACGGCAATCCTGTGTTACGTCAATGAGACGTTCTGATATCATGACCGGAATCCGGTCACAAGAGTTACTTAACCGCTTTACAAGAAGTTCTACCATATAGAAACCTTCTCCAAAGACCTCATGGCTGTATGTAAACTCTGATACCACCTCTCCAATAACTGTCACCTGGTTGTTTTCAATAATCTTATCTGACATAATTTATAATTCTCCCTTCCTCTGGCTGGTATTTTAAGTCATTACCTAATGTATGTCTTATTGTAATGAAATAGAACTATTTTTTAACAGAAAAAACATTCGACCATTTTTCGTACTTTAAATCGAAATTCAAACTTTTTCTTTGTAAATTTTCATTTTTTGTTGATAAAATAATGAAGTTATGTTACAGATAAATATTTTTTTATAATAAGGAAGAGTGTTTAGATTATGAAAACAAAACGTGAAGATGTGAGAAATGTTGCAATTATCGCCCATGTTGACCATGGTAAGACAACTCTGGTTGACGAGCTTTTAAAACAGAGCGGTGTATTCCGTGAGAATCAGGAAGTAGAAGAACGTGTCATGGACTCTAATGACATTGAGCGTGAACGTGGAATTACAATCCTTTCTAAGAATACTGCCGTTCATTATAATGGTGTTAAGATCAATATCATTGACACACCTGGACATGCTGACTTCGGTGGAGAAGTAGAACGTGTTCTTAAGATGGTAAATGGTGTTGTACTTGTTGTTGATGCATTTGAAGGTGCTATGCCTCAGACAAAATTCGTTCTGAGAAAAGCACTTGAGCTGGAACTTCCTGTTATCGTATGTATCAATAAGATTGACCGTCCGGAAGCAAGACCGGATGCCGTAATTGATGAGGTTCTTGAACTCTTTATTGATCTCGGTGCTTCAGATGAGCAGCTTGAGTGTCCTTTTGTATATGCTTCTGCAAAAGCTGGTGTTGCTGTCCTTGATCTCTCTGACGAGAAACAGGATATGAAACCACTGTTCGAGACAATCCTTGATTACATTCCTGCTCCGGAAGGTGATCCGGAAGCTCCGACCCAGATGCTGATCAGCACGATCGACTACAATGAATATGTTGGTCGTATCGGAGTTGGTAAAGTAGAAAACGGTACAATTTCCGTGAACCAGGATATGGTTGTTGTAAACCATCATGATCCTGACAAACAGCAGCGTGTAAAGATTGGTAAGCTCTATGAATTTGACGGGCTGAACCGTGTGGAAGTAAAAGAAGCTACGATCGGATCTATTGTCGCTGTATCCGGAATCGCAGATATTTCCATTGGAGATACACTCTGCTCTCCTGAAAATCCGGAAGCTATTCCGTTCCAGAAGATTTCCGAGCCAACGATCTCTATGCAGTTCATCGTAAACGACAGTCCATTTGCAGGACAGGAAGGTAAATTCGTTACATCCCGCCATCTGCGTGACCGTCTCTTCCGTGAGCTGAACACAGATGTCAGCCTTCGTGTAGAAGAGACAGAAAATGCAGACAGCTTCAAAGTATCCGGCCGTGGTGAGCTTCACCTTTCTGTTCTTATTGAAAATATGCGTCGTGAAGGATACGAGTTTGCAGTAAGTAAAGCTGAAGTTCTGTATCACACAGATGAAAATGGCAAAAAACTTGAGCTATGGAACTTGCTTATATTGATGTTCCTGATGAGTTCACTGGAATTGTTATTGAAAAACTCGGTCAGAGAAAAGGTGAACTCCGCAATATGACTCCGTCAAACGGTGGATATACTCGTCTCGAATTCCTTATCCCGGCACGTGGACTGATCGGATACCGTGGTGAGTTCATGACAGATACAAAAGGAAATGGTATCATCAACACAAGCTTTGAAGGATATGCACCATACAAAGGAGATATCCAGTATCGTAAGCAGGGATCCCTGATCGCATTTGAGACTGGTGAATCCGTAACTTATGGTCTGTACAGTGCCCAGGAGCGTGGTACTCTCTTCATCGGAGCCGGTGAGAAAGTATATTCCGGTATGGTTATCGGACAGAATGGTAAAGCTGAAGATATCGAACTGAACGTATGTAAGACAAAACATCTTACTAACACACGTTCTTCCAGCGCAGATGAAGCACTTCGACTGACACCTCCGCGTGTTCTCAGCCTCGAACAGGCACTTGACTTTATTGATACCGATGAACTTCTTGAAGTAACACCGGAAAATCTGCGTATCCGCAAGAAGATTCTGGATTCCAGAATGAGAAAACGCAGCACGATCAATAAATAATATTCGTGTTTGAAACTTATGCTCGCTGATCAAAATAGTATTCATTAATTATCTGATAATTTTAAAATCGTCCTAAAGTTTTGAAAATTTTCATAATTTTAGGACGATTTATTGTATACAGAAAATCTTTTTCATGTTATAATGTAACCATGATACAGAAGTAATCTAATCATTCTTCTGTATAATTTGAACAAAGGAGTTGAGCAGCATGAAATTTATTATCAGCGGAAAAAACATCGAGGTAACACCGGGATTAAAGGATGCTATCGAACAGAAATTAGGAAAACTTGAAAGGTACTTCACTCCTGAAACAGAAATCAATGTAACGCTCAGTGTAGAAAAAGGACGTCAGAAAATTGAGGTAACAATCCCAGTGAAGGGAAATATTATCCGTTCTGAGCAGACAAGCAATGATATGTATGTTTCCATTGATCTTGTAGAAGAGATCATCGAACGCCAGCTTCGCAAATATAAGAACAAACTGGTTGCTCGTAATCAGGGACATCCTACATCATATGCTCCATCAGGTAACAGCTTCAGAAAAGAATTCTTTGATTCAGAAGAAGAGACAACAGAAGACGATGAAGTCTGTATCGTTCGTACAAAGAAGTTTGGTATTAAACCAATGTTTCCAGAAGATGCTTGTGTTCAAATGGAACTTCTCGGACATAACTTCTTCGTATTCTCCAATGCAGAGACAGATGAAGTCAATGTGGTATACAAAAGAAAGATGGTTCATTTGGTCTGATCGAACCAGAATTCTCATAGAACAGTAACCATATTTATTCAGTATAAGTAGATTTATTGAATATAATATGACACTTACTTAAAGGAAATGAACCGCTGCCAGAATATCAATATCCGGCAGCGGTTCATTTCTATCTCACAGAATAACCTCTTCTATGAGAATCATTCTTCATCAAAAATCTTAATTCCATCTTCTGTCCTTGCAAACCAACAGGTCGTCTCTTCATCCAGAACCACCTGACCGTTTGTCCCTTCCATCAGTTCAGCCCGCAGGCTGCCCATCTCATCTGTCGGAACAAACACTGTCATTTCAACCTTATCTGTGTAAACGGGTTCTAGTTGATCCAGATTTCGATTTGCAATCAGATATTGGATTTTCCCCAAATCCGTATAATTCGTCTCAATTCCGAGTTTCACCCCATGAATCCTTGCAATGCTCTCACTGTTCTTCAATCCTTCGATCGTTGCTGCTGTATAAGCCCTGACCAGTCCACCTGTTCCAAGAAGCGTACCTCCAAAATATCTTGTAACAATTACAAGTACATTCGTCAATTCTCTCCCACGAATCACCTCCAGAATCGGCTTTCCTGCTGTCCCTGCCGGTTCTCCATCATCACTCATTCTTTCTGCCGCCGGATTCCTTCCTATAATGTAAGCCCAGCAATGATGTCTCGCATCCCAGTACTGCTTTCTTGTCTGCTCTAAAATCTCCATGGCTTCTTCTTCTGATGTGACCGGATGCACTTCTGCAATAAATCTGGATTTCTTTTCAACAATTTCTCCGTCTCCGCCCTTATATATTGTATGGTAGATTTCCATTTTTCAGTCTCCCATTCTTTTTTTTATTTTTGCTATATTTGAAAATATTTCTTTATCTAATATACCATGCTTTTCTATATAAAACTGTATTTTTTCTTAAGATTTTCAGGAAAATTTGAACTTTTCAAATTTACCTTTATTTACATCGGTAAATTTGATATAATCATAGAAGTCAATAAAGGAGGATATTATACGTGAATTACGGAAAATCGAATCTTTCTAGAAGAAAAAAGCAAATTTCTTCTAAAAAGAAAAGGAAAAAGAAGCGAGTCGGCGTACGTTTTTTCAAAGCCCTCATTATTTGTTTTCTGCTTTGATCGTCATTGGGCAGCCGGAATTGGCATATATGTAAAAAAAGTGATTGACAATACACCGGAAGTCACTGCAAAGGACATTATGCCACAGGGCTATACAACGAATATTGTCGATTCCAATGGAACCTTGCTTGAGCAACTCAAAGACTCTGATTCTAACCGTGTTTACAAGAAATATGACGAGATTTCACCATACATGGGGAAAGCTTTTGTTGCGATCGAGGACGAACGTTTCTACAAGCATAACGGTATTGATATCCAGGGAATTATCCGTGCCGGTGTCAATGGTGTTGCACATGGCTTCCATTTCACAGAAGGAGCCAGCACATTAACCCAGCAGTTAATCAAAAACAATGTATTCCCTAATTTCATCAACGAGAGTAAGTATCAGCGAATTGAACGTAAAATCCAGGAACAGTACTTGCACTAAGATTGAAAAGAAGATGAGTAAGGAAGAGATTCTTGAGGCATACATGAATACAATCAATTTAGGACAGGGATGCCTCGGAGTTCAGACAGCTGCACAGCGTTACTTTAATAAAGATGCAAAAGATCTGACTCTTTCTGAATGTGCAGTTATCGCAGCAATCACCCAGAGTCCGTCAAATCTGAATCCGGTCAGCAACCCGGAGGCTAATGCAAAAAGACGGGAAAAAGTTCTGAAAAACATGAAGGAACAAGGCTCTATCACAAAGGATGAATACGATGAGGCAATGGCGGATAATGTATATAACCGCATTTCCGAAACAGCGTCAAATACAACTGCATCCAAACCTTACACTTATTTCATCGATGCAGTCATCAATCAGATCGTGGATGATCTTGTAACTGAGAAGAGTTATACAGAAACACAGGCATACAATCTGCTCTATAGCGGCGGCCTTACGATCAAAGTTACACAGGATGCTGATATTCAGGCCATCTGTGATGATGAAGTTGCTAATGTAGGGGATTATCTCAATGGTGATACAGAATATGGCTTGATTACGCACTTACTATCCACAGGGCAGATGGTTCTTCTGAGAACTACAGTAAAGAACAACTTGCTTCCTATATTCAGAGTGCCTGGGGATATGACACTCCACTTCTCTACGGTTCCGAAGGAGCTGCACAGGAAGCAGTTGATGCATTTAAATCAACGCTCAATATCAATGAAGCAGGCGGAGACACTGTTGATGAAAGAATTGAGCTCTCACCTCAGCCGCAGACTTCTGTTGTTGTGATGGATCAGTATACCGGACAGGTGAAAGCTATCGTCGGTGGACGCGGCGAAAAGAATTCCAGTCTTTCTCTAAACCGTGCCACAGATTCTGCAAGACAGCCTGGATCCTGTTTCAAGATTCTTGCTGCTTATGCACCGGCACTTAACGAAGGAAAGATCACCCTTGCAACAACAATTGATGATGAAGAATATGAATATAAGAACGGACAGTCTGTAAACAACTGGGATAAAAAATATATCGGTCCAACACGTGTCCGTTATGGAATTGAACATTCTATGAATGTCCTTGCTGTCAAGACATTAACTGACTATGTTGGTGAAACAGAAGTTATGATTATCTTCTTAATTTTGGATTTACAACGCTGTCTGAAGATGATAAATATTCACAGGCAAAAGCTCTTGGTGGTATCACGAACGGTGTATATAATATCGAGATGACAGCTGCCTATGCAGCAATTGCCAATGGAGGAACTTACACGAAGCCGATTCTTTACACACAGGTTCTGGATCATGATGGAAATGTTCTTCTCGATAACACAACCCCTGAGACACATGAAGTCTTAAAAGACTCCACTGCTTATCTTCTGACAAGTGCAATGGAAGACGTTGTCAACGGTGCCGGTGGAACCGGTGGTTCTGCAAGACTGAGCAACATGCCTGTTGCCGCTAAAACAGGTACCAGCCAGGAAAGCCGTGACTTGTGGATTTCAGCATTTACGCCTTATTATACAGCGTCTGTATGGGGTGGATATGATGAGCATAAGACAATGGATCGATTAAGCCAGAACTGGCATCAGAAACTCTGGAGAAATATCATGGAACGTATCCAGGATACAAAAGGCCTTGAGTACAAGGACTTTGAAATTCCATCCTCTGTCGAAGAAAAGACTGTTTGTACTAAAACAGGACTCCTTGCCGCAAGCAGTTGTCCTGCTATTACAGAGTATTTCTCAAAAGACAATGCTCCGACAAAGAGCTGCAGTGGTCATTATGTTGCCCCATCAGAAGATTCCAAGAAAGATGATTCTGAGAGTTCTAATGAGAACACACCTGCTACAGGTACCGATTCTTCCGGAACAACATCATCACCGGATTCTTCCTCCGGTGGAACAACAACCGAACCCGCTGCCGGCGGAGACTCTGGTGGAACAACCGGAACAACTACAGGTGATACTTCCGGCAGCACTACTGGTAGCGACACTGGAAGTGGAAGTACCACTCAATAAGTAAATTATGCGCCGCAAGGCACACCTAAAAGAGAGGCTATACAAAACGCCTCTCCTTTTCGCATACTTATATAACTGATTGCTCTTGTCATCCTATCCGTATCTCTCTGATACAATATTCTGCTATCTTGTTTTACGGTTAATATATCTTGCTTTATATTTAGAATATACAATCGTCTGATCTTTATATAAACTATAATATCCGGAAACCGCATAGCTGATTGATATCGCGATCAGATAATATGCTGCTCCTGAAAATCCAAACAGTTCGAATGAAATCAGCATTGCCGTAATCGGACAGTTCGTCACTCCGCAGAAAAGTGCAACCATGCTGGCTGCCGCTGCTAATTCCGGTGAAAATCCAAGTATTCCACCGGCAACACATCCAAATGTCGCACCAATACTGAATGCCGGTACAATCTCACCACCACGATATCCTGCCCGCATCGTAAGTGCTGTAAGTAACATTTTCCATAAAAAATCAAGTGGTCTTGCTTCACCCTTTTCAATAGCTCTTGCGATCAATCCACTACCTGCTCCCATATAATCTTTTGTATTCAGACCTATTGTGATCAGAATGATCACTCCTGCTGCAACAACAATTCTAATATACGGATTTTTCAGATACTTTGTATACAACTGCCCCACTGTTTTTAGCAAGATACAGAATAGAATACTTAAAATCCCACACCCCACTGCGATCAGTGCCATCTTAAGTCCTGTCCCCACAGTAAGTCCCGGAATAGAATGTACTGGAAATGTCTCCGGATCAATCCCCATTCCTGTTGCAAACTCTGCTGCAATGATAGCTGCAATCACACAAGGAAGAAGTGCTGCGTAATACATTACCCCCACGCTCGCAACCTCCATTGCAAAAACTGCTGCTGCCATCGGTGTTCCAAACACGGCTGCAAACGCTGCACTCATTCCACACATAATCATCACATGGTGATCAAATTCATCTAAATGAGCCAGTTTTCCAAGCCAATTTCCAATACTTCCACCAAACTGTATCGACGCACCTTCTCTTCCTGCCGAGCCGCCGGTAAGATGCGTCAATAATGTTGACACAAAAATCAATGGTGCTGACAGAAACGGAACATCATCCTTTGATTTAATTGTAGCAAGTACCTGATTCGTTCCTCCGTCCTGCCTTCCTATCTTCTCATACATAAATACAATCAGAACTCCTGCAACCGGCAAAAGCATAAAAATCCAATTATGTGTATCCCTGTATTCCGTTGCTGCCTTGATACATCCTGCAAATACTGCACTCGCACCGCCTACAACCAGACCTGTCAAAACAGAAAGCCCCATCCATTTCAGAAAATTTCCCGTGTTCTGTCGGATCCTTTCATAATAATACTTTATTACTATTTTTGTATCATGAGAATGTTTTCGTTTTCCCATCTCCGCATTTTCTGTATTTTCTTTTTCTTCCATTTACATTTCCCCTCTTGTATTTCTCTTTTGTTCCGAACTCTGATTGCTTTCTTATGTTCAGATAAAATCTCTTGCCTTATTTATTATAAAATGATTTTCCTTACCATGCAACACAGAAAAAAGGATGGTTTTCTCACGTTCGAACGTTTCTTGTTCGTTGTGCCAAACCATCCTCTAAATCAATTATTCTTCTTATACGGTGATGTGAGTGTCAAAAGTAAATTTTGCCACTCACTGATGTAACCGGATTGCTCCATTGCTATGCAATTCCCGCAATCCTCGAACACCTCAAACTCCCATAAAATGGCGTATTCACACCATTTTATTCCGTTTTCGGTGTTCGGCGTGTCAATAAGTATAAATTG
>ENA-OQIO01001839-OQIO01001839.1-human-gut-metagenome-genome-assembly--contig:-NODE-1839-length-9946-cov-2.666870_pt1 | contig 9946 bp, 10 predicted proteins | sample MGYA00242573_ERZ504737 | MGnify/ENA primary metagenome ERZ504737 (study PRJEB26092, sample SAMD00036203) | human gut metagenome | host: Homo sapiens | study: EMG produced TPA metagenomics assembly of... | reverse complement strand
CACTGGCCGAACGCCAGCTCGTAGCCGGCCGGTGCCCAATCGCAAGCGTTGCCAAGCTGCTGCGATACCTCCAAAACCAGCTCTTCGGCGTTGCTGCGGTAGTCATCAACCGGCCAATCGACTTCGAATGAAGCGCTCTCGCCGGCGGCCACGTCGAAACGGCGCGTAGTCGACCATACCGGCTTGCCGTCGGCCAAAATCCGCAGCACGAAGCGATAATCGCCCGTAGACACGAACAGATTGTCGTTCGTAATACGCGCTTCATCGACCGAAACCGCAATTTTCACGTTCGCATACAGCTGCTTGACTTCCTGCGCTTTCGGCGAGGGGGTGCGGTCGGCGAACAGCAGGCCGTCGCCGGAGAATTCGTAATCGCTTGGACGATCGCCGAAATCGCCGCCGTAGCACATGCGTGTCGTGCCGTCGGGCAGTTTGGCTTCGATTGCCTGGTCGATGAAATCCCAAATGAAACCGCCCTGGTACATTGGATAGCGTTCCAACGCCGTGTATTCGTCCATATTGCCGCACGAATTGCCCATTGCGTGCATGTATTCGCAGGAAATGTACGGCTTCTTTGGACCGTCCGTATGTGCCGGGCTGCCGTCGTTCAGATAGCGTTCGATTTCGTCAGCATGCGCGTACATACGGCTTTCGATGTCCGTCACATCCTCGAATTCGCGCATGTGCACGGAACCCTCGTAATGTACCGGACGATTCGGATCAATCGTGTGCGCGTGGCGATACATCGCACGAAAAACCTCGCCCGCGCTCGACTCGTTGCCAAGCGACCAGATCAGCACGCTCGGATGGTTGTAATCGCGGCGCATCATGCTGTTGATGCGGTCCACGCACGCGCCCTCCCATTCGGGGCGGCTGCCGGGGATGCCGTCTTCAGGACGCTCGACATTGTTTGCCACCCACGTGCCGTGCGTCTCCATATTCGTCTCGTCGATCAGATACAGACCGTACTCGTCGCACAGGTCGTACCAATACTCCTGGTTGGGGTAGTGGGAGGTGCGGATGGCGTTGATGTTGTGCCGCTTGCAGAAGACCACGTCGGAAAGCATGTCCTCGCGGGTGATCGCACGCCCGCGCTTCGCGTCGAATTCGTGGCGGTCCGCGCCCTTGAACACGATGCGCTTGCCATTGAGCGTCATAATGCCGTTTTCGATGCGGAATGTGCGGAAGCCGATCTTCTGCGTCACGGTTTCGATGATGGCGCCGTCATGTCCGACGACGCGTACGGTCAGCGTGTACAGCGTCGGCGATTCCGCGCTCCACGGCGCGATGTTCGTCATTTTGCCGGAATTAAGGCGATTTCGCCGTTGCAGGCCTGCGTTGATTCCCATACGACATTTCCGTCGCCGTCGCGCAGCGTGCTTTCGATAGTCATCGCGTCGGCGGGGTTGCGCAAGGTGAGTGCCGCGTTGAGTTCGGCGGTGTCGGCCGTACCGGCGGTGTCGGCTGCGGTGTAGTCGGCTTCAAGCTGCACGGTTTCGACGTGCGTATGCGGCTGGGCGGCGAGCTCGACGGTGCGGAACAGGCCGTGCAGTCGCCAGAAATCCTGGTCTTCCAGCCAAGAGGCGCTCGAATATTCGTAGCAGGCGACGGTGAGCGTATGCTCGGCTTCGGGGGAATCGGCGGCGTTGCCATTGCCGTTTCGCAGCGCTTCCGTCACATCGAATTCGCTCGGCGTGAATCCGTCCTCGCCGTAACCCACGAACGTGCCGTCAAGCCATACGTAGATCGCGGTGGCGGCACCGTGGAAGGTGAGGCTGACCGTGCCGTCGTTTTCCAGCGTGCGCGCAAGCTGCGCGTCGAGCGCGAATCGACGGCGGTAGATCGCCACATGGTTGTTTTCCGGAATATTTGGCGCCTGCGGATCCTCGTGACCGTCCCACGGATATTGGATGTTGACGTACTTGTTCTTGAGATAGCCGGCCATCTGCAAGTGGCCCGGCACCTCGATCGCGCCGAAATCGCCATCCTCGAAATCGACGGCCGCGAACGGAGCGCTTTCCACGTCCACGTTGCGCGCTTGTTCGATACGAACCTTCCATTCGCCGTCGAGGCTCTGCTTCGGCTCGCTCGTCTCGCCGATGACATATCGGTGGCTGGAATGTGCCGGCTTGCGGTTCGCTGCGAACACCGTCGGATCGGTGAGCCAGCTTGCACTTGCCGTGGTTGCATGTACGATTGCGAGTTCGGCTGTATCTGCCATCTTGCATCCCCCTGTATTACTTGATGTCACTGCATCGTTGCGGTTGCGCCGTGCGATGTTGCACGACCGTTTAGTAATGAATTTTACTAACTACCGATAATATATCACACTTCATGGTATCGTGCACCCGTCGCGTGCCATGCATCGTTCCGCCACATGTCCATTTTTCACACGCCGAGGATGTGCGATAATAACAGGATGCGCCGATGGCGTCCGCCCGGTGCCCACAACCGCGCAGCGTTGCCTCGCCTTTGCAAAATGCTTGCGATTCCGCGGATTTTCGATTTCCGCGATTCGAGGCATACGTAAGACGGGGGAGAGCTGACTACTCCGCGGCGCTCCCAAGGAGATCACCATGGATGATCGCAAGAAAGATCAGTCCATCCAGTCCCATGCCAATTTTGACGGCGATTCCGCTACGGGCGATCGCACGCAGATTCGGCAGGATCAGCAAAACCAGCAGCCGCCACAAATCGACCCGTCGCTTGCCGACGCGCAAGCCGTGGCCGCATCGCTCGGCGTCGATCCGAACACCGGTCTGAGCCAAGCCGAAGCTGAACGCCGACTCGCGCAATACGGGCCGAACGAGCTCGCATCCGCACCACCCGTGCCAAAATGGAAGAAGTTCCTGGCGCAGTTCAAAGACCCCCTCGTCTACCTGCTGCTCGCTGCCACCGGCATCTCGCTCATCGCATGGTTCATCGAAAAAGCCAACGCTGCGCCAGGCGCGGAAGGCGGCGAAATACTGCCGTTCGACGCCATCGTCATTGTGCTTATCCTTATCGTCAACGCGGTACTCGGCTACATTCAGGAATCGAAAGCGGAAGAAGCCGTCGAAGCGCTCTCCCAAATGACCGCGCCGCAAACCAACGTGCTGCGCGACGGCAAAATCGCACGCATCAACACCGTCGACGTGGTGCCGGGAGACATGGTCGTGCTCGGTGAAGGCGACTCCATTCCCGCCGACGGACGTCTGCTCGCCGCCGCCAGCCTGCGCGTGGCGGAAGCGAGCCTGACCGGCGAAAGTGTGCCAGTCGGCAAAAACGTCGACACACTTGCCGAAGCCAAGGCTTGGGTGATCGCGCCAATATGGTGTTCAACGGCACGTCCGTGACGCAAGGCACCGGCCGCGCAATCGTGACGAGCACCGGCATGCGCACGCAGGTCGGTAAAATCGCGGACCTTCTGCAGGCCACAGATGATGACGACAGTCCGCTGCAGAAGGAAATGAACTACGTTTCCAAGATTCTCGGCATCGCGGTGTGCATTATCGCGGCGGTCGTGCTGGTGGCGCTTGCGCTGACCGAAGGCTTCAACGACATCCACGACGTAATCGATTCGCTGCTGCTATCCGTTTCGCTGGCCGTCGCGGCCGTGCCGGAAGGGCTCGCCGCGATTCTGACAGTCGTGCTCGCGCTCGGCGTGCGCCGCATGGCCGAACATCATGCGATCGTCAAGAAACTGCATTCCGTGGAAACGCTCGGTTCCGCGTCAGTGATCTGCTCCGACAAAACCGGCACGCTCACCCGCAACGAGATGACGGTGGAACGCGTGGTCACGCCGAGCGGCGAGGTGCAGCTGACTGGGACCGGCTATGCGCCAGAAGGCAGAATGATTGCGATTCCCGATGCCGGCTTATGCCCACCCCGTCGCCCGCGCAGGACGCCGCACAACTCGAAGCCGTCGCCGTGCTCGCCGTGGGTGCGCTGGCCAACGACGGTGAGCTACGCGAAAACGTTGATGCTGGAGAGGCTTCCGCAGCCTCCGCCACCACGTGGGAAGCTGTCGGTGATCCGACCGAAGTATCGCTTATCGTCGCCGCACGCAAGGTGAAGGCCGATCGCAAATACGCGAACTACACGCGCGTCGGTGAGATTCCATTCACCTCTGACCGCAAACGCATGGCCGTCGTCGCACAGGACAACGCCGATGCGGGTCGCCTCACCGTCTTCGCCAAGGGTGCCCCCGACGTGTTGCTCGGCTATTGTAGCCGCATCGCGGTCAACGGTGCCGTACGACCGATGACGCAAGGCGATCGCCAGCAGATCCTCGCCGCCGTGGAACGCCTGTCCGCCGAAGCTACCGCACGTTGGGCCAGGCGTACCGGCCGCTCGGCACAGCATCGCTCGCCGACGTGCCGGGCGTGCGCATCAACGCGGCCGGGCATGTGGCCGACATCGCCGACCAAAGCGATGTGCTGGAAAGCGACCTGATCTGGGTCGGCATGGTGGGCATCATCGATCCGCCGCGTACGGAGTGCGCGATTCCGTCGCCGAAGCGCATCGCGCCGGCATCCGCACCGTCATGATTACCGGTGACCATCCGCTTACCGCGGCACGCATTGCCAGCGATCTGGGCATTATTGAAACGGACGGAGACGGCAGCTCGGTCGGCAGCGCCGACCTTAGTAGCAAAGTGCTCACCGGCGTTCAACTCGACGAGCTGCCGGACGAGCAAGCGTTCGACAAGGCCACCCGCGAAATATCCGTGTACGCGCGCGTTGCGCCGGAACACAAGCTGAAAATCGTCGAATCGCTGCAACGGCAAGGCAATATCGTGGCTATGACCGGCGACGGCGTAAACGATGCTCCCGCCGTCAAAACCGCGGACATCGGCGTCGCGATGGGCATCACCGGTACCGAAGTTACCAAGCAGAGTGCCAAGATGATCCTCGCCGACGACAACTTCAGCACCATCGTCGAGGCGGTGCGCGAAGGCCGTGGCATTTTCGACAACATCCGTAAATTCCTGCGATACCTGCTCAGCTCCAACGTCGGTGAGGTCTTCACGGTCTTCGGCGGTGTGATGCTGGCCGGCTTCCTCGGCATCTCGCAGCCGGGCAGCCAAGGCGTGACCGTGCCGCTGCTCGCCACGCAGCTGCTGTGGATCAACCTGCTTACTGACGCGGCTCCGGCGCTCGCCATGGGTGTCGACCCGTCCACTGACGACGTGATGGCACGCAAACCACGCAAGCTCACCGATCGCGTGATCGACGGACAGATGTGGGGCGACATCATTTTCATCGGTTTGATTATGGCTGCCGTCACGCTGATTGGCATGGACATGCACCTCGCCGGAGGTCTGTTCACGGACCGTTCCGTGGATGCTGTCGGACATGATGCGCAAATGACTGAGGCGCGCACGATGGGTTTCACCATCCTTGTGTTTGCGCAGATGCTCAACGCGCTGTGCTCTCGCTCGCACGACCAATCGGTGTTCGTTGGACTGTTCGCTAACAAATGGCTGTGGGGTGCGATTGCGTTGTCTGCGCTGTTGCAGGTGGTGGTGATTTACGTGCCGTTCCTCAACACCGCGTTCGGCACGATGCCGCTGTCCGCCGGCGCATGGGCCGAATGCCTTGGATTGGCGATGGTCGTGCTCGTCGCGTCCGAGCTGCGCAAGTGCGTTCTGCGCGCTCTGCGCAAGTAGTCTTTCGTTTTTCCGTCTTCCATCCGCGTTCTGCCGTGCCGTGACCCGTTGCGTCGGCAAAATGCGGATGGATAACGTTGCGTCGGCTTATAGCGCCGCCGCGCTAGACTGGATTGCGATTGGCGGGCGCGCATTGGTTGCGCGTCCGTTCGTATGACGATTGTTCCGGCGTTTTTTGGAGGAATTTCGATGCTGCTGTCCGATCGCGACATTCTCGCCGCACAGGCCGACGGTCATATCTCACTCGATCCGTGGACCCCGGAGATGGTGCAGCCGGCTTCGATTGACGTGCGTTTGGACCGGTTCTTCCGTCTGTTCAACAACCATGCGTATACGTATGTGGATCCGGCGGAGAACCAGGGCGAGCTGACCGAGCAGTTCGAAGTCCGGCCGGACGAGCCGTGGATTCTGCACCCGGGCGAGTTTGCGCTCGGGTCCACATGGGAGTATGTGAAGCTCGATGCATCCATCGCGGCTCGTCTTGAAGGCAAAAGCTCGCTCGGTCGTCTCGGCATCCTTACCCACTCCACCGCGGGCTTCATCGACCCTGGCTTTGAAGGTCATATCACGCTGGAATTGTCCAACGTGTCGACACTGCCGGTGAAGCTGTGGCCGGGCATGAAGATCGGCCAGATGTGCTTCTTCCAGCTGAGCTCGCCGGCCGAGCATCCGTACGGCTCCGCCGGCACCGGCTCGCACTACCAGGGCCAGCGTGGCCCGACCCCGAGCCGCTCCTACGTGAACTTCTATAAGGCCGATATCACTGACTGATGCATCACAGAATCCCCGGCGCGATGTCATGCACGGCGAGCCATCCGCGTAGGTCGCTGAACTCGTCGAGGCTGACGGAGTGGTCGAGCCCACGGTAGCTTTTCGCGGTGAGGAACGTGTGCTCGTCCAGCCAGGCGCTCATGGCGAAAAGCTCCGGCTTGGCGATCACCGTATCGCTGTTGCCGTAACCGAAGAACGTGGGAATATTGAGCGGCGCGATACGGTCGTCGGCAGGCGCGGTGCCGCGGACGAGCCCAGGCGCAAGGAATCCGGACAATGAAATCGACGCACGGTAGCGTTCCGGATGCATGCGCAGCAGATGGATCGCCAGCAAGCCACCTTGGGAAAAGCCGATCGGCACGACGGCACGGTCTTCGGGAACGTTCTGCGACACCCAATCGTCGATAGCCATGGATGCGGCGAACGCGTCGCGGTCGAGGTCTTCGCCGGACGGCACGCAATCATGGAACCAGGAGTACGCGCCTGGAGTGAACGTGCCGGCCGCCTGCAGCGTCAGCGGCGCGCGCAGTGAAGCGTAATCGTTGTATGGTGCGATGTATCGCATCATATCGGCAAGGTCAGCCTCATTCGATCCCCAGCCATGCAGGCACAGGAACAGCGGCCGTTTCGGTGTCGCGTTGCCGCCGCCGCGCGAATACTGGACGTGCGTCACCTGCAGCGGTTCGCCGAAACGGCCCGGCACCACATCCGATTCGCGTCCGATCAGCTCCGTTTTGTTGCTGTTGTCTGCGGTTTGCGGAATTTCATGTTCGATTGCGTCGCTCATACCTTCCCAATATAGCGTGCGTCGATAGCGTGAGAAGGTGGTCGTGAAAAAAGAAGACCCCGGCGGGATCGGCCACCGGGGAGAGAAAGGAGAGAGAAGAAGAAAGGGTTCAATTGTCGGGAACTCTTGTGTTCCTGGTCAGCTCGTTGTGCTGACAGTTCATATATAACCATTCGATGCTGAGCGCATGTCTGGTGTTTCTGAAACTTCCTGAAATCCGATGGCGATTTCGTTCAGGCGCAATTTGGCACAGTTCCCGACGAACACGATTTCGGCTGGATGCGATTCCAGCCGATCGTCCGCCATTGCGCAATCGTCCGTCGCCACGCGATCCGAACGCCGGAAATCGAAAAAACGTCAGATCTGCGCGTCCGCATCCACGCTCATCACATACACGTTGCGTCGCAGCTGCTTGCTTTGCGCACGCGTGATGTCGCCGGCCTCATACATGTCCTGGATCACGCCCAGCTCGATGCCGTAGCTTTCGCGCTTGACCTCCTCGGCCTGTTCCTGCGCTTCGGCGCTGATGCCATATTCGGACGCGCCTCAACGCGGATTCGCTGCGTCGGTAGTCCAACAGCAGGCCGGAGCAGTGCTCGGTGTTGTACGTGTCGCCGCCCATCTCCTCATACAGTCGGTCGATCACATGTTCGATCGCATCCACCTGCACCACACGCGTATGCGCGAACAGCTCATCGTCGCTGAACAGCGGGGTCGTGCGCCGGATACGGCTGTTCACGCGTTTCGCCAACGTGCCCATGCGCCGCTGCAGCGCCTTGTACCGGCCTTTGACGCGCCAGATCATACGGCCTGAATTGTGTGCGGTTTCGATGTGGCGCAGCGAGCTCATGATCTGGTCGAGCAGGCGCTCGCAGGCCTCGGCCTCCAGATCGTTCGCGGCGCGGTTCTCGGCGGGATTCGCTTGATTGCCGCGCGCACGCCCGCCAGACGGTTCTTGACGTACTCCTTCTCCCAGTTGAGCGCGTCGATCTGCAGCTGCATATACCCCTGCGGATCGATTTCGCCGGTGCGCTGTTTCAACCGCGTGATGCGTTTCGTATAGGAATCGATGACCATAAGCACCGCCCGACGGTTGTCCGGCGTGACACGGCCCGACAGCTCTTCGACCGTCCGCCGCAGCACTTCGATGGTGATCTCCGTCATTTCCGTCGACGTGTCCTTGTCGCGATTCGGCGCGAGCAGCGGCAGCAGGAAATTCGCCAGCAGCAGCGTCACCACGATCACGCCGCGGCTATAAAGATCAGTTCGTCGCGCATCGGGAAGTTCGCGCCGGCCGCCAGCGTGTAGGGGATCGTGAACATCAACGACAGCGTGATGGTGCCCTTCGGTCCGCCGAATGTCATGACCGCGGCGGAACGCCAGCGCTGCGCCGTCATTTTGCGCCGCTTGCCGGTGGTGGTGTCGCGCGCGAGCCGGAGCATCAGCGAGATCCACAGGAACCGCATGGCGATCACCACGGCGGAGACGGTGAGGATCGCGCACATCAGCAGGCCGTTGCTGATGTGCGGATCATCCCAGCTGGCCGACATCGCGTTCGGCAGCAGCATGCCGAGCAGGATGAACACTGTGCCGTTGAGCGAGAACGACAGCACGCCCCACACGCTTGACGATACGATGTTCGTGCGTGCCACATTCGGTCCGATGCCGGTGCGGTCGAATCGGATGATCAGGCCCGCGGCCACGACCGACAGAATGCCGGAGACGTGGACCGCCTCTGCACCCAGATACAGGATGAACGGCAGGAATAGCTCCATGAGAATGCGGCTGGTAGTCGTTTCCCAGCCGAGGGAGCGCAGTGATTCGAACAGCAGGTCGGCCATGGTGCCCACCACAAGGCCGAAGATCGCGCCGCCGAAGAACGAGATCACGAATTGCGCGGCCGATTCGCCCACTTCGAACACGCCGCTGACCGCCGCCGCGATGGCGAACTGGAAGCCGACGATACCGGAAGCGTCGTTGAACAACGATTCACCCTTCAGTACGCTCGTTTGGCGTTCGGTCAGCGCCGCCTCCTTGCCGAGCGACGACACTGCGACCGCATCGGTCGGCCCGAGCGCGGCACCGAGCGCAAGTGCCGCAGCGAGCGGAATCGCCGGCCAGACGGTGTGCAATGCGAAACCGACCGCACCATGGTCGCGATCGCCAGGCCGATCGCCAGCGACAATGACAGTTTGACGGATTTCAGTAGCTCGGTTTTGTCAATCTCATGCGCTTCCAAATACAGCAGCGGCGCGATGAACAGCACCATGAACAGTTCAGGCTGAGCGTCACGTCCGGAAAGAACGGCAGCTGTGATGCCAGCGCGCCCAACGCGATCTGCACAAGCGGCGTGGAGACCTTGGGTATGAAGCGGCTGAGAAAGGAGGATAATACGACGGCGGCGATGATACATAGAATCAATTCGAATACCGCCAACGTGCCTCCTTCGCGCGTGTTTTCAACCTTTTTCAGCCTACCAAAAGGTAGTTATGAACATGTTTCGCTATGGGCATGAGGGGTTGTAAACGAGTCATGCGGTTTGCGGGGGAGCTGGGGCGTGGGCTTGGCGAACCGTCGTCGCTACACTGGAAACCATGCTGTGGGATGACGATATGGAGCTGGCGATCGCGCTCGCCCGCGAAGCCGCCGCGGACGGCGAAGTGCCGGTCGGCGCCGTCGTACTTGATGCGGACGGCCGTGCGATCGGACGTGGACGCAACCTGCGCGAGACGCATGCC
>ENA-OQIO01001838-OQIO01001838.1-human-gut-metagenome-genome-assembly--contig:-NODE-1838-length-9950-cov-2.149445_pt1 | contig 9950 bp, 18 predicted proteins | sample MGYA00242573_ERZ504737 | MGnify/ENA primary metagenome ERZ504737 (study PRJEB26092, sample SAMD00036203) | human gut metagenome | host: Homo sapiens | study: EMG produced TPA metagenomics assembly of... | reverse complement strand
CTGCCGGATGATCGCAAGCGTCCATGGACTGAACATGGATGAAGCATCCAACAAGCCGGTACTGGGAGACCTGATCCGCAGGAGGATGTTCCAGAGATACGTGGTGCTTGGAAATGAAAAAGGACCCGGTGAGATCCTGGGAATTTATGATGAACGGGGGAGCGTGTTGTGCAGAAACTTATAGGGAGCATTTTAGTGCTGACGGCAACTGCAGGAGCAGGCTATCTTTATGGGGAAGGACTGAAAGATTATCTCAGGCAGATGGAATATCTGCGATATATTGCCGGGATGATCCGGGGACAACTGGAATATACCGGGGCACCGTTGCAGGAACTTCTGATGGATGTATCAGCGAAAATAAAAGAGCCATATAAAAGCTGGCTGGAACATACCGCACGACGGACTGCGAAAAGAACAGACGCTGATTTCACAGAAATATGGAAAGGATGCGTGGAAAAAGATCTTGGAGCTGCCGGACTGAAGAAAGAGCACCGGGAATGGATCAGAGATTTTGGAGCATTTTTAGGACAGGGAGACCGTGAGACCATGGGAAGGTCCATTGAACTTTCCATGAAGCAGATGGATCTGATGATCAGGCAGCAGAGAGGAGAACTGGCAGGAAAAGAAAGATCGGCAACTGGCTGGGCGTAATGAGCGGGCTGTTCCTGATCATTCTGCTGTGGTAGAACAGGGGAGGGGATATGAATATCAATCTGATTTTTAAGATAGCGGCAGTGGGAATCCTTGTGTCGATCCTGAGCCAGGTCTTAAAGCACAGCGGGAGAGATGAACAGGCATTTCTGACCAGTCTTGCAGGACTGATCCTGGTCTTATCGTGGGTGCTTCCATATATTTACGATCTGTTTCAGTCGATCCGGCAGTTGTTCATGTTGTGAGAGGGGAGAAAATGAGTATGTTGCAGGTGGGAGTGATCGGAGTACTGGGAGTCCTTTTTGCAGTGCAGTTTAAAAGTGGAAAATCAGAATATGCCGTCTATATCAGTGTTGCTGTGAGCCTGCTCTTATTTGGCTGTATGCTGGAAAGGCTCAGAGATGCGGTGGATTCACTTGGCAGGATCGGGAATTATATTAAGGTGGATCAGCGTTTTTTCGGAACTATGATAAAAATGATCGGGATCACTTATCTTGCAGAATTTTCTTCAGGCATCTGCAAAGATGCAGGATATCAGAGCATCGCATCCCAGATTGAGATATTCAGTAAGCTGACGATTTTGGCGATGGGACTTCCGATCCTTCAGACTCTGTTGGAAGTCATGACGGGGTTCTTGGGATGAGGCGGGGGATCAGGATGCTTTTTCCCGTATTCCTTGCCATTTTAATTTTTCTGTTCGGGAGCAAGGTCATTTATGCTGCGGAAAATACAGAAAAAGAGGCAGACCGGGTGCAGGAGGCATTATTTGAAGAATTTGATTTTTCAAAACTGGATCAGGAAATGAAAACTCTTTTTCCGGATGAAAAGCTTTCTTTTCGGGAAATACTTATGCAACTGATCTCGGAAAACGGAGGATCCACAGCTGGTACAGTGGTGCAGTTTATAAAAGAAACAGTTTTTTACCAGTTCGGCACGAATAAAAAAATACTGGTGTATATGATTCTGATCGCAGTAGCTGCTGCCCTGTTCAACAATTTTACAAGCGTCTTTCAGAACCGGCAGGTATCGGAAGTCAGCTTCTATATTCTTTATATGCTGCTTATGACCCTGTCACTTGTAACTTTTCAGCATACGTTGCAGGATACAGAACAACTGCTTTCTTATCTGACCGAATTTATGAAGCTGTTATGTCCCAGTTACTTTCTTGCAGTTGCATTTGCTGCAGGCAGTTCCTCGGCTCTGGTATTTTATAATATTGTACTGTGGATCATCTATTTAGTAGAGCTGGTGATCCTGGAACTTCTGATGCCGATTGTGCATGTATTTGTTATGATACAGGTTCTTTCCAATCTGACGGGAGAGGATCTGCTGTCAGAATTTGCGGATCTGATCAGAAAAGGAATTGCCTGGTGTCTGAAGACATTGCTGGCAGGTGTGGTCGGGATCAATGTGCTTCAGGGACTTCTTGCACCTGCCATTGATACTGTGAAGCGAAGTGCAGTAAACCGGACAGTAGAAGCGATCCCGTGGATCGGTGATGTGACGGGAGGAGTGGCAGAGGTAGCACTTGGGAGTGCGGTGCTGATCAAAAACGGGATCGGGGCAGCAGGAATGGTGATCGCAGTTATGGTCTGTGCAGTTCCTGTGATCCGGCTGGTGCTGCTTGCTTTTATATATAAATTTGTAGCAGCAATGGTTCAGCCAGTGTCGGATAAAAGGATTACAGCGTGTATTGGCGGGGTGAGTGAAGGATATGGACTGCTGCTGCAGATTCTCCTTTACACGGCACTTTTTTTCCTGATCACACTGGCGGTGATCGCAGGAGCGACTTCCTGAAAGGAGGGAAGATGAATGGGAACGGTTTATCAGTGGATTCAGAATCTTTCTGTATGGCTGGTCCTGAGTGCGGTAATCCTGCATTTAGTTCCAGGAAAAGATTATGGAAAATATGTACGCTTTTTTTCGGGAATGGTTCTGTTACTGCTTTTCCTTGAACCGATGCTGAAACTGACGGGAACAGACGGGATGATCACAAAACTTTATGAGGGAAATCTGGCAAAAGAAGATCAGGCAGAAAAAGAATTATTACAAAAATTATATGAATCGGCTGATCTGACAGAAATTCTGCCTGAGGAATATCAGACATCAGAGGAAGGAGCAGACGAAAAAAGCCAGAAAAAAGTATCGGAAACCCAGGCTGTAGAAGTGGAGGAAATTCGCATTGAATAACGAGTGGCTTGCCAGGTTAAAGGAGAAGATCGGAAAAAAAGAGAACAAGGAAGAACTGCCGGTTCGGAAAAAACTGCTGCTTCTATTTCTGACCGGACTGCTGTTGCTGGTGATCGTGCTGCCATTTCCGAAAAAATCAGATTCGGAAGATGCGGAGACCGGAACAGAGACAACCACAGAAAACCGTGGATCATATGAGCGGTATCTTGAACAAAAGACAGAAGAAGCCCTGCAGTGTGTGGAGGGGGTGGGGAATGTAAAAGTGATGATCACGCTGAAGTCTTCGGAAGAAAATGTGGTCGAAAAAGATCAGCAGAGTGACGGGCAGTCTGTGGAAGAAGAGGACAGTCAGGGCGGAAAGCGGATGACAAAAGAAACTTCCTCTGATAAAACGAGCATTTATGAACAGAAATCCGATGGAACGCAGGTTCCCTATGTGAGCAAAAAACTCTCCCCGGAAGTAGAAGGAGTGATCGTGATCGCAGATGGGGGTGACAACGCGGTCGTGGTGCAGAATATAACCGGTGCGATTCAGGCATTATATGGGGTGGAAGCACATAAAATAAAAGTAATGAAACGCAATGTGGCAGGCACAGAATAAAAGGAGGAGCATAGTGAAGCGGGGATTAAAAAAGAATCAGGTGATGATTGCAGCACTGGCGGTGATGATTGCGGCAGCCGGCTATCTGAATTATACAGGAAGGCTGTTTGGAACTGAAAAAGACGACACGACGCAGACCAGTGCGGACCTGACAAACCAGGAACTTCTGGATATTTCTGAAGAAGATACGGCGACCGGATCAGAGGATATTTTAAGTAATGATTCTGAGACAGAAGGAACTCCGGGAGAAGCAGTACTGACCAATACAACCGCTGAGACTACTGTGGCACAGGCAAAAGTGTCCAGAGAACAGGTTATGGCACAAAGTAAAGAAACATTGCAGTCAATCATTGATAATAAAAATCTCAGCGATGAGCAGAAGCAGGATGCAGTCGATCAGATGGTGGCACTGACCAAAAGGGCAGAGCTGGAAGCAGACATAGAATCGCTGATGGCAGCAAAAGGCTTTTCCGAGGCGGTGGTCAGCATCGGGGATGATTCTGTTGATGTTGTGGTAAAGGCAGAAGAACTGACAGATGCCAACAGGGCAAAGATTGAAGAAATCCTTACAAGAAAGACGGAAGTATCACCAGAAGGGATTGTGATCACACCGATTCATGAATGAATGGGTACGAAGGGATCACCGGAGTAATTTCGGGGAAAACTATTTGCCGTATGGCTGTACTTGTGATACACTAGCTACTGGATGCCACCCGTACGGATACGGAAGAACCGACCGGCGGGGGCCTGGACGATAGGAGATAAGCATATGTCAGATATTACGAATGAAATAAAAAAGAGAAGAACCTTTGCGATCATATCACACCCGGATGCAGGAAAGACGACACTGACGGAGAAATTTCTGCTTTATGGAGGAGCGATCAATCAGGCAGGTTCTGTCAAAGGAAAAGCAACGGCAAAGCATGCAGTATCGGACTGGATGGAGATTGAAAAGGAAAGAGGTATTTCGGTCACCTCTTCGGTACTGCAGTTTAATTACGGCGGATATTGTATCAATATCCTGGATACACCGGGACATCAGGACTTCTCGGAGGACACGTACCGTACCCTGATGGCGGCAGATTCTGCGGTAATGGTGATCGATGCATCCAAGGGTGTGGAGGCACAGACGAGAAAATTGTTCAAGGTATGTGTGATGCGTCATATCCCGATCTTTACCTTCATTAACAAAATGGATCGTGAAGCAAGAGATACGTTTGAGCTGCTGGATGATATCGAAAAAGAACTGGGGATCGCCACCTGTCCTGTGAACTGGCCAATCGGTTCGGGAAAGGCCTTTAAAGGCGTTTATGACCGGGCAAAGAAAGAAGTAGAACTTTTCTCAGATACAAAAAAGGGAACGGCCATGGGAGAAGTTCAGATGGTTCCGATTGATGCACCTGAGACAGAGAAACTGATCGGTGCAGATGCAAAGAAAATTCTGGCGGATGAGATCGAACTTCTGGACGGAGCTTCTGCGGAATTTGACCAGGAGCTGGTAGATAAGGGGCAGCTTTCTCCGGTATTTTTCGGTTCAGCACTGACAAATTTCGGAGTAGAGACATTCCTGAAGCATTTCCTGAAGATGACCACATCTCGCTGCCGCGTATGTCGGATAAAGGGGAGATAGATCCGATGGAAGAAAAGGATTTTTCAGCTTTTGTATTTAAGATTCAGGCGAATATGAATAAGGCACATCGTGACAGGATCGCATTTATGCGGATCTGTTCCGGTGAGTTTGAGGCAGGAATGAATGTCTACCATGTGCAGGGAGGAAAAGAGATCCGTCTTTCCCAGCCGCAGCAGATGATGGCGAGTGAACGGAAGATGATCACCAAAGCTTATGGTGGAGATATCATCGGGGTTTTTGATCCGGGAATCTTTTCGATCGGAGATACCCTTACGACTTCAAAGGAAAAATTCGCTTATGAGGGAATCCCGACATTTGCACCGGAGCATTTCGCACGTGTGCGTCAGGTCGATACGATGAAAAGAAAGCAGTTTGTCAAGGGAATCAACCAGATCGCACAGGAGGGTGCGATCCAAATCTTTCAGGAATATAATACCGGAATGGAAGAAATCATTGTCGGAGTTGTCGGTGTGCTTCAGTTTGATGTGCTGAAATACCGTCTGAACAACGAGTATAATGTGGAGATCCGGCTGGAGAATCTGCCATACGAGTATATCCGCTGGATTGAAAACGAAGATGTGGATATGGATCACTTAAGCGGAACTTCAGATATGAAGAAGATCAAGGATCTGAAGGACCGTCCATTGCTGCTTTTTGCACATGAATGGAGTATCCGTATGACAGAGGAAAGAAACAAAGGACTGATCCTGTCAGAGTTCGGGCGGTCATAATCCTCTTTGCAAACGGAACGATATTTGTTATAATGGAAAAAGAATCAGACAATGCAGGAGGTTTTGAACATGGCAAAGGACGAAAGAAATATTTATACGATACAGAATGACGCAGGAAAGGGAGAAGTAAAGATTGCAGATGAAGTTGTTGCGATCATTGCAGCCCTGGCAGCTACAGAAGTGGAAGGCGTAGCCTCCATGGCGGGCAATATCACGAATGAGCTGATCAGCAGACTCGGGATGAAGAATCTTTCCAAGGGAGTTAAAGTAGATGTGCTGGAAGGCGTGGTTACCGTTTCCCTGACCCTGAATCTGAAGTATAACTACAGTGTAGTAGAAGTATCAGGAAAAGTGCAGGAAAAGGTTAAGAATGCGATCGAGAACATGACAGGACTTGAAGTTGCAGACGTGAATATCAAAGTGGCCGGCGTAGAGATGGAGAATCAGGAGTAGGCTTACAAAGGAAAGGAATCAATATGATTAGAACAGAACTTCGCGAGCATATTTTCAAGCTGTTATTTCAGGAAGAATTTAACCGGGAAGAGGATATGCAGGAGCATCTGAAATACTATTTCATGACGCTTGAGAATGCGGCAGATAAAGATAAAGATTATATCCAGGAAAAATATGAGGCGGTTGCAGGGCATATTGCAGAGATTGATGAACTGATCAACCAGTATGCAAAAGGATGGAAGACTACCCGGATGAACAAGGTAGATCTTGCCATTTTAAGACTTGCTGTCTATGAGATGAAGTGGGACGAGGAAGTACCGGTCGGAGTTGCCATCAATGAGGCAGTAGAGCTGGCGAAGAGATTCAGCGGTGGAGACAGTCCGTCCTTTATCAACGGGGTACTTGGAAAGATCGCACGCTCTGCAGACGGGGATGAGACGAAGTAAGTCAGTATATGCAGAACGGAGATATCAGGATGAAAAATGTCTATACGGTGAGACAGGTCAATTCTTATATTAAGAATATGTTCGCCCAGGATTTCATGCTGAACCGGATCTATGTAAAGGGTGAGGTATCGAATCTGAAATACCATACATCAGGGCATATATATTTTTCATTGAAAGACGAGTCCGGCACGATTGCCTGCGTTATGTTCGCAGGCTCAAGGTCAGGGCTTTCTTTTCGTATGGAGGAAGGTCAGCAGATCATTGTACTCGGTGCGGTGGATGTCTATGCAAGAGATGGAAAATACCAGTTGTATGCAAGAAAAATCGTGCGGGACGGTGTAGGACTTCTGTATGAACGCTTTGAACTTCTGAAGAAAGAACTGCAGGAAATGGGAATGTTTGCACCGGAGTACAAGCAGAAGATCCCAAAGTATATCCGGCGGCTTGGAGTTGTGACTGCACCGACCGGGGCGGCAGTCAGAGACATCATCAATATTACGAAGCGGAGGAATCCTTTTGTGCAGATCATCCTGTATCCGGCACTGGTACAGGGCGAAGGTGCTTCTGAGAGTATTGTAAAGGGAATCCATGCACTGGAAGCAGAAAAGGTGGATGTCATGATCGTGGGCCGTGGCGGAGGAAGCATGGAAGATCTCTGGGCATTTAATGAAGAGGCAGTCGCAAGGGCAGTATTTGACTGTTCTGTTCCGGTGATTTCAGCGGTAGGACATGAGACCGATACAACGATTATTGATTTTGTGGCGGATCTGCGGGCACCGACTCCTTCTGCTGCCGCAGAACTGGCGGTGTATGATTTCATGGAGATGAAAAAGAATCTGAAGCTGCGGGAAGAGAAGTTGCTGCATTTTATGCAGTTAATACTGGAACGGAAGAGACAGAAACTGGAGCAGTATTCGCTCAGGATGCGGGCGTATCATCCGCAGCAGCGGTTAAATGAGCAGCGACAGTTCGCCGCAGATGCTGAGAACCGGCTGAGAAGAGAAATGATGCGGAGACTGGAGCAGGAAAAATACCGTCTGGGACTTATGGCAGAACGACTGAAAGGATTATCTCCTCTTGAAAAGCTCAGTCAGGGATATGCTTATGTGGAGAACAGTTCGGGGGCAAATGTCAGGACAGTCAGTAATGTAAAGCAGGGAGAACAGATCACGGTCTATGTGACGGATGGACGGATCCGGGCAGAAGTGACCGGCGTTGAGAAAGAGGAGACATAAGATGGGGACAGAGAAAAAGGAAAATTTGGAAGAAATGTTTGACCGGCTGGATCAGGTAATCGGTACTTTGGAAGGAGAGGATGTTTCACTGGAGGAGGCGTTTGGGTTGTACGATCAGGGAATGAAGCTGATCCGGAGATGCAACCAGACGATCAATGAAGTGGAAAAGAAGATTCTTGTACTGGATGAGAATGGAGAAAAGCATGAATTTTAAAGAAGAGTATACGGACAGAGTAGAAAAAATAGAAAAGATCCTGAAAAAGTATCTTCCTGAAAAAAAAGGATATCAGAGGACGATCATGGAGCCATGGAGTATAGTCTGATGGCAGGTGGAAAGCGTCTCCGTCCCATGCTGATGTGGGAGAGTTACAGACTGTTTGGCGGAGAAGGAGCTGCAATCGAACCGTTTATGGCTGCCATTGAGATGATCCACACGTATTCCCTGGTGCATGATGATCTGCCGGCAATGGATAATGATGAATACAGACGCGGAAGAAAGACAACGCATATTGTATACGGTGAAGATATGGGAATCCTTGCAGGAGACGCGTTGCTTAATTATGCATTTGAGACTGCCTGCCGGGCTTTTGAAGAGGAGTCGGAGCATGCTTTAAGGATTGGAAAAGCATTGAAGATCCTGCGGATAAGGCAGGAATTTACGGAATGATCGGTGGACAGGTCGTGGATGTGCAGGAATCAGGAAAAGCTGTATCAGGCGAAGTACTGGACTTTATTTACAGGCTGAAGACCAGTGCATTGATCGAGGCTTCTATGATGGCAGGTGCAGTTCTTGCAGGTGCAGAGGAAGGGCAGGTCAGCAGGATGGAGCAGATCGCAGGAAAGATCGGGCTGGCATTCCAGATCCAGGATGACATTCTGGATGTGACCAGTACGACGGAACTGCTTGGAAAGCCGGTTCACAGTGATGAAAAGAACGAAAAAACGACGTATGTGACCTGGAAAGGGATTGAAAAGGCACATGAGGATGTGGAACGGTTGACGCAGGAGGCGGTGGATCTGCTGCGGAAGTTCCCGGCGAAGGATGATTTCCTTGAAGAATTACTAAAATCTCTGGTATACAGGGAAAAATAAAAGGAGGAATCCTGATGGTACTTGAGAAGATCCATAAGGAAAATGATATAAAAAATCTCAGTCCCGAGGAACTTACTATGCTTGCAGATGAGATCCGACAGTTTCTGATCGAGAAGATCAGTGTGACCGGAGGTCACCTGGCATCGAATCTGGGGGTTGTGGAACTGACGATGGCACTTCATCTTGTCTTTGATCTTCCACAGGATAAGCTGATCTGGGACGTAGGACATCAGGCTTACACGCATAAGTTGCTGACGGGGAGAAAAGCGGGATTTGATGAACTGAGAAAATACGGGGGGATGAGTGGATTCCCAAAAGAAAAGAGAGCGAATGTGATGCCTTTGATACAGGGCATAGTTCCACTTCTATTTCTGCAGGACTTGGATATGTGGCGGCAAGAGAACTTCAGGCGGCAGCCATAGTGTGGTTTCGATCATCGGAGATGGTTCTATGACAGGAGGAATGGCATACGAGGCACTGAACAATGCGAGCAGACTGAAAAGTAATTTTATCATTGTCCTCAATGATAATAATATGTCCATTTCTGAAAATGTGGGAGGAATGTCCCAGTATCTCAACGGACTGCGTACGGCACAGGCTTATACAGGGCTGAAGAAAGGTGTGGAAGATACGCTGAAAAAGATCCCAGGAAAGGGAGATCGGATCATTTACCATATGAAAAGGACAAAAAGCGGGATCAAGCAGTTGTTTGTTCCGGGGATGTTTTTTGAAGATATGGGGATCACGTATTTAGGCCCGGTAGACGGACATGATATCCATAAGCTGACAAGGATCTTAAATGAGGCGAAGCGGGTTGACCATGCGGTGCTGGTTCATGTGATGACGAAAAAGGGAAAGGATATGTACCGGCTGAGGAAAATCCGTCCAGGTTTCATGGGACAGGCCATTTGATACCCAAGT
>ENA-OQIO01001836-OQIO01001836.1-human-gut-metagenome-genome-assembly--contig:-NODE-1836-length-9957-cov-2.385351_pt1 | contig 9957 bp, 18 predicted proteins | sample MGYA00242573_ERZ504737 | MGnify/ENA primary metagenome ERZ504737 (study PRJEB26092, sample SAMD00036203) | human gut metagenome | host: Homo sapiens | study: EMG produced TPA metagenomics assembly of... | reverse complement strand
CGTCCGCTCAAGTCCCTGAGCGACATGCTCAAGGGCAAGCAGGGCCGTTTCCGTCAAACCTGCTCGGTAAGCGTGTGGATTACTCTGGCCGTTCCGTGATCGTGGTCGGCCCGTCCCTGCGCATGCACCAGTGCGGTCTGCCGAAGCCGATGGCCCTCGAGCTGTTCAAGCCGTTCGTCATCAAGCGCCTCGTGGACCAGGCTTCGCGCAGAACATGAAGAGCGCCAAGCGCCTCGTGGACCGTGCGGACTCCGAAGTGTGGGGCGTGCTCGAAGAGGTCATCTCCGAGCATCCGGTGCTCCTGAACCGTGCACCTACGCTGCACCGTCTGGGCATCCAGCATTCGAGCCGATCCTGGTGGAAGGCAAGGCCATCCACCTGCCGCCGCTTGCCTGCGCCGCATTCAACGCCGACTTCGATGGCGATCAGATGGCAGTCCACCTGCCGCTGTCCGCCGAAGCCCAGGCTGAGGCCCGTTCCCTGATGATGGCTTCCGACAACATCCTGAAGCCGGCAGACGGCCACACCGTGACCATGCCGAGCCAGGACATGATCCTCGGTCTGTACTACCTGACCACCGTCATCGACGCGCCAAGGGCCAGGGCCGCGTGTTCTCCTCGCTGGAAGAGGCCGAAATGGCGCTCGACAAGCACGAGATCGACATGCAGGCCAAGGTGCTCATCCGCCTTCCGCAGGACTTCGTGCTGCCGAAGGACTGGGAGCCGGGCGAGGTCAAGGTCGTCGATCCGGAACCGGGCAGCCCGGACGTGGTCAAGGAGGAGCGTTTCCATGACGCTCCGTCCTGTTCGCCACCTCCTACGGCCGTATCCTGTTCAACGGCACCTTGCCGGTCGACTACCCGTTCGTCAACGAGCAGGCGCCGAAGAAGCGTCTGAGCAAGATCGTCGACGACATCGCGACCCGTTACTCCACCGCTCAGGTGGCCGTGACGCTGGACGCCCTGAAGGATCTGGCTTCACCCGCGCACCGTGGTCCGGCGTGTCCTTCGCGTTCTCCGACGTTATCCAGCCGCCGGAACTGGACGAGTACATCGAAAAGTACGAAGCGAAGCCGACAAGGTTAACGAGAACTACGAAATCGGTATGCTCACCGAAGAGGAGCGTCGTCAGGAACTGGTCGACCTGTGGACCAAGTGCACCAGCGAGGTCTCCGAGGCGGTTGAGGAACACTTCGATTCCAAGAACAACCTGGCCATCATCGTGCAGTCCGGTGCACGAGGAAACATGATGCAGATCAACCAGATCGCAGGTATGCGAGGCTTGGTGGCAAACCCGAAGGGCGAGATCATTCCTCGACCGGTCAAGTCCAACTACCGTAAGGGCCTGTCCGTGCTGGAATACTTCATCTCCCAGCACGGCGCGCGTAAGGGTCTGGCCGATACCGCACTGCGTACCGCAGAGTCTGGCTACCTGACCCGTCGTCTGGTGGACGTCTCCCAGGACGTGATCGTGCGCGAGGAGGACTGCGGCACCAAGCGCGGCCTGACCATGAAGGTCGGCGAACGCGATGCCGAAGGCAACCTGCACCTGGTCAAGGCCGCCGACGGTGGCCCGTACTCCCGTCTGCTCGCGGCCGACGTCATCGACCCGGCCGACGGCGAGACCGTGCTGTACAAGGCCGGCGACGCCTGTCCATGGACGTGCTCAACGATCTCGTTGCCCACGGCGTGGAAGAGGTCAAGGCCCGTTCCGTGCTGACCTGCGAATCCAAGCGTGGCGTGTGCGCCAAGTGCTACGGCTGGTCCCTGGCCACCAACAAGCTGGTGGACGTCGGCGAGGCCGTCGGCATCGTGGCAGCACAGTCCATCGGTGAGCCTGGTACCCAGCTGACGCTGCGTTCCTTCCACTCCGGCGGCGTCGCTTCCGCTTCCGATATCACCCAGGGTCTTCCGCGTGTCACCGAGCTTTTCGAAGCCCGTACCCCGAAGGGCGAGGCTCCGATCGCGGAGTTCGCCGGCGTGGTCAAGGTGGAAGACACCGAGCGCGGCCGTCAGGTCACCCTGAAGCCGGACGACGACTCCGTCGAGCCGATCGTCTACCCGGTGACCCGTCGTGCGCCGATGCTGGTCAAGGACGGCGACCATGTCGAAGCCGGCACCCAGCTCATCGAAGGCTCCGTCGACCCGAAGAAGATCCTGCGCATCCTCGGCCCGCGCGCCGCACAGGTGAACATCGTGGAGGAAGTGCACACCGTGTACCGCTCCCAGGGCGTGGATATCCACGACAAGCACATCGAGGTCATCGTGCACCAGATGCTGCGTCGCATCACCGTGATCGACTCCGGCGACACCGACCTGCTGCCGGGCGAACTCGTGGACAAGGCACGCTTCAAGGCCGCCAACATGGAAGCCGTGAAGAACGGTGGCAAGCCGGCTGCCGGCCGTCCGGAGCTGATGGGCATCACCAAGCTTCGCTGGCCACCGATTCCTGCTGTCCGCGGCCTCCTTCCAGGAGACCACCCGCGTGCTCACCGAAGCCGCCCTGAACCAGAAGGTCGATGACCTGAAGGGCCTCAAGGAGAACGTCATCATCGGTAAGCTTATCCCGGCAGGTACCGGCCTCGCCCGTTACCGCAATGCCACGGTGGAGCCCGACAAGGCCATCCGCGACACCATCTACCCGAACTTCGGTTTGGGCGGCGAAGGCACCGACAGCTCCTTCGGCGACACCGACCTGTCCGATGTGGACTTCTCCAACATCGACTTCGGCGACCTGAAGCTGGGCGATGACTTCAACCCGGATGACTTCCTGGACGACAACGGCGGCCAGACCGATCTGGGCGACACCCTGTGAGATTCCCCTCACGATAGTCGACAGACGAATCATCTGATATAGCGAGCGACGACCAATACCGGTCGGTTCCGCCTTTCGCTATATCTATATGTCGTGGGATTGCGAGGTTGTGGATTAATCGCGGGGGAGGGTTTCGCAGTCGTCTTTTGACGAGTTACAGCATAATATTTTGAGACGGAATATGCGAGCATCGTATTGCAGAATGAGTATCGTCAGACGGCATGGACGTCACCTTCCTACAATGGGAATATGAGTTTTCTACCTTACCCGCCGCCGCCCGAACCAGGGTGGTATGACGATGACGTCACGGTGATGGCGCAACCCACAGCCGAACCCGTCGACAATGCCGCCGATTCCTTGGAAACACGCGAACGGCTCGCCGCACAGAACGAATCGGGCGACCACGATATGCAGGATGTTTCCGTTGCGAAGGGCGACGCTGCCGTTTCGGACGAGGACGATATCGACTGGGACGGCACCGTGCTTTCCGAAGCCTTCACCATGAAGCAGCCGAAGCACACGTACGTGCTGGACAACGAGCAGACCGGACAGCAGGTGATCGTGGATATGGGCGTGCTCCTTGGCCGCAAGCTTCGGCCGAAGTGCCCGCCGGCGCCAAATCGGTCAAGCTGGAGGATCCGACGCGCACAATCTCACGCAACCATGCGGCGATCAGCTTCGACCAGGATGGCACGCTGTGATAGAGGATTACGGTTCGCTCAACGGCACGTACATCATCCAAGACGATGTCGAAACCAAAGTGGAACACAAGCCGATGCAGCTGGAGGCGCCATGCACGGTGCGTATCGGCGACCAGTTCTTCCAATTCCGCAAACAGTGAGGGCGTTTGTCAGTGAAGACACGATTACGCTGACGGACTGCGTTGACGATTTGTGTTGACAGCGTCGGCGCGGACGGTTAGCGGTAAGACGATAAGGGTTGTCACGGAGATTCCCGCGACAACCCCTTATGTTTCAAATGGTCTGATAATCGGCGTTAGCTCACTGCTGGCGCAGACGAATGGCCGCGTTGATGGCCGAATCGTTCAACTGGCCAAGCCAGGCAAGCAATTCCGGATAGATGTACGGATTGCGCGCAAGACACGGACGAAGCTCCGGCGCTTCGCTGGCGATACGGGCCATCAACATCTGATCGGTGGTGGTCATGGCCAGTTCCGCGGTGAACCCCGCGTCTGCCGGCGATTCCTGGGCCGCGGCATACTGCTGTTCGGCATACTGCTGTTCCGGTTCGTTCTGCGGCTGGTCGATGAATAATCGGCCACTTCGGACAAAATCGGCGGGATTCATGTATGGGTCGACATACTCGGTCGAAGCCTCGTTGGACGCCGCATAGGCAGCGTCCTGACCGTATTGCTGGTTCACCGGCTGTTCCGGCTGATACTGCTGCTCCTGCTGGAACTGTTCCGCCACTGCCGGCTGATACTGCTGCTCCGGCTGGACCTGTTCGGCAACCGGTTCGGCCATTGGCTGGGCCGTCGGCTCGGCAATCAGATGCGGCTGCACGCCATTTTGCGGAACCGGCCAGCCCATCGCCACCAGCTGCTGGCGGGCGCGCTCATCGCCGAATTCGGCGACCCAAGCTTCAGACCCGGGTACGCTCGCGGATTGGCAACGACATTCGCACCGAATTCCGGATTCTCGTACGCGATTTTCGCCAGGAACACGGGATCGGCGTTCGGATCCTGCACGGCCGCCACCGCGGCATCGAAATCGACCATCATGATCTCCTTGTCTCGTGGTCTGTAACCATCTTATTGAATGACTCGTAACGTTTGCAACGTACCGTCCAGCACATCGTCGATATCCTCGTCATCGCCGATCTTGCTGACGTTCCAATCCTCGTCGCACGGCATATCGGAACGCATATCCACCACGATGACGGTGATGTTGTCGCGGCCGCCGGCGTTCAGCGCGGCATGTACCAGCATGTCCGCGGCCATCTGCGGGTCAGCGTACGCCGCCGCGATCTCGGCAAGCTGCTCACGGCCGATCTGCGCATGCAGCCCATCGGAACAGATGATGAACCGTCCGTCCGCACGCGCGGCGTACCAGTCAGGCTGGATGCCGGCAGGCGCGCCGACACATTGCGTGATGATGTTGCGCGGAATGCAACGGCTCGCCTCATCGGGCAGCATCTGCCCCGAATCGATGGCGTTCTGCCGTTCCGAATGGTCGCGGGTGATGCACGTCAGCGAATCCGCCAGCCACGCGCCATTGCCGTCGGCGCGCATATGGTACGTGCGGGAATCGCCCACATTGACGATGTAACACCGTTCGTCGGAACATATCGCGTCATCGCCGACACGCGTCGGCAGCAGCACGCCGCTGATGGTAGTGCCCGCAACGCCGCCGAGCTGCTCACCCAGACGGAGCACCTCCTGCTGGGCAAGGATCAGCGTTTCGTCAATCGCGTCAAGATCGCGCGTCGCAGTTCGGCCAAACGCGCGAACCGTTCCGCAACATCGGAACTGGCCTGCTTGCCGCCCTTGCCGCCACCCATGCCGTCGCACACCACATACACGCCGTTGCCTGCGCAGGCGCTGTCCTGGTTGTCTTTCCTACGCAAGCCGATATTGCTGTTCAGACCGACCTCAATATGTTTGACGTTCATGAGTCCCGCCCTTTCACACCGATTTTCCGCAAGCGGATTTTCCGGAAGTGGAACACGTCCGCAAGCGATAGTTTCGCCCGCCACCTGCGGAACGTCGGCAGCGAGCCGAGCATGAACTTTCGTTCTTCGGCGATGTCATGCCAGTAGCGTTCCGCATGCTCCTGCGTGACATCGCCTCCGGAGAAGGCCGCGTAATCAGCCTCCCTGCCAGCTCGAGCAGTGTATTGGCATCGAAGCCCATCTGTTCGGCGATGGCCTGCGCCTGCTCGTTTCTGGTGCTTGGACGTCAAGGCCGCTTTGCCGGGCAAGCGCCGCGACCGCCTGGCCATCCGGCAGCGACGCGTTGCGATGCGCTGCCATGCCTGCGAGCCCGAGCCAGGGCGATCGCCTTGATGGCGAGCAGCAGGCCGCAGACGATGAGCACGTCCACAGAGGGCTGCCGTAGATGGCGACTTTTCTGACGATTCTGCCGAAACGCTGCCAGAACAGGCTCGTCGGCGTCTCGTCGGCCATGCTGCCGCCAAGCGACGTTTTGCCCTTGGCTTGGTTGTCGTCACGCAGCGGATCGGTAAGCGGCACCGGAGGCTGACGCACCAAGGTCTGCGGATTGGGCGGAGTGAGATTCTGGTTCTCGTCGGGAACCTTCGTTTCCTTCGGTGTCGGGTAGAACGCCACCCATCCGTAACCGTCCAGCTTGATCTCCACCCAAGCGGTCACATCGTTGCCGGTGAATTTCGTGGTGGTGGTTTTGCCATGCTTCTCGGTGCGGCTGTCACTGATCTCGCCCTCGTCGTTCTTCGGCAGGAAGCCCAGCACCACGCGGCTCGGCAAGCCGAGACTGCGGGCCATAAGCGCCATCGCGGAAGCGTATTGCTCGCTGTCTCCAACCATCGCACTGCCGGCGAGCAGCTGGTCGATACGATAGTTGCCGTGACCGGCTCTGGATGGGTAATCGCCATTCAAACCATGGGAGAACCAGCCGGATTCCCTGAGCTTGTCGGCAAGAGACTGCGCGGCCTCGCCGCCCTTGGACTGGCCGCCCGCAATCGCGGTGGCCAGCTTATCCACGCAATCGGGCACATCCTCCGCCTTGGGCTGGCTGATGGAGGAAGCATTCGCCTTGGCGATCTCCTTATCCGTCGGCGTCCGTGGAATGACGCCGGTTTCCGTATAGGACAATCCCGGAGAGGTGCGCGAAGGGTAGATCGCCGACATGGTGTCGGTGTTGTAGTAGAACGAATCGGCGTCCGACGATGTGGCGAACTTCACGCTGGAAGCCGCGCCGGCCATCGGCAGCCAATAGTCGCTCAAACCGTCATCGACCGTGAATTTCGCGGTGAACCGCTTGCCGGTGGCGTTGTTTGTGATGGAATCGCCCACACGATGGTAGTTGGAGGAATCCGAAGCCATGGTGGAATCGGACAGGTTCCACACATTGCCGTCGAAACGGTCCATAACCGCCAAACGCACCGTGGAACCGGCCGGCAGATCGTCGACGGTCAGCAGCACATCGTCCTTATGGTTCTTGATATACGAACGCATGCCGCTCAACGGGCTGGTGTAATCGTACGGGCTCAGCGGCGGATCATAATGGTCGCGCAGAATGGTGCGGTTTTGCCCGACCACCAAGCATCCGCCGATCGCCACAGCCGAAGCCAGCAGCACGATGACTACGGAACTGAGCCAACGGCCCAATTCCAACAGTTTCCAACGCGCGCTGACCCAAACCACCAGCACGACCGCCATAATCGTGCCGATCGCCATACGGTAGAAGCCGCTCGACGTGCCAAGCAGCGCACAGATCGCGAGATTCGCCACGACGGGAACGACCGCGACCATCGTAAGCCGCCATCCTCCGCAACCGCGAAGATACCGGCCAGCAGCGCGGCCCACAGGCAAATCGTCCACACGGCGAGCAGCGAGCCGTCGCCGGTGCCGGTCGGCGGGTCGATGGCCAGCAGGTATTTGAACGAGCCGAGCATCCGCATCCACCCTTGCGTCAACGTGCGCAATGTGGGAATGACATGGGCGATGGTGGTGCCATTCAGGAAGATGACCGGGCCGACCACCAGCTGCGCACACGCCATGAACAACATCTGCCACCACAGGCGCAACGCGGGAACGAGACCGGCAAGCGCCACGAGCGAGCCGATGATGGTGGCGGGGATTGCGGCGCTCGTCCAAGACAGGGCGGAGCCGTATACGTCGATGAGGTTGCTGGCTGCGGCGATGGTCAGTAGGGCGGCGACCGTGAGGCTTGCGTATTGCGCGGCGTGCGGCTGGTTGGTGTTGGGCATGGCTGGGGACTTGCCGCTGCGGGACATCCAGATGACGGAGTGGGTGGAGTCCGCCCATGAGCGGTGCCTGTGCCGGTTGCCATGCCAGTGTTGGTGTTGGCGGAGTTGGTGCCTGTGCCGGTGAGGTTGCCGGTGAAATTGCCGGTGTTGGTGAATGTGGTGCTCATGCCAGCACCCCCATGATCATGGGGAGGTCGTTGAGGTCTCCCACGGTTGCCAAGGTGAAGTCGGAGTAGCGTTTGATGGCGCGCGGTTGGCCGGTTGCGGCTTGAAGCACCACGCAGGTTGCGGAGCGGGGGAGTGCGAGGACCATGTGTTTGATGTCGTCGATGGTTTTGAGCCTGCCGACGGTGAAGAAGTAGAAGGATGCGTCGGGGGCATGTTCGAGAGTGGTTTGCGCGAGGTTGGGATTGTCGTCGATGTCAGGGTCGATGCCGCTGCAGCCATCGAGAAATTCCGTGGCGTTGCGCGGAATGGCGTGCGTGGAACCGGCATGCGCGGTGACTGGTCGGTTCTGCTGCAGGCATTGCACGCCGATGGAGGCGTGGACGGATACGGCCAGTTCGAATTCCTGGGAATCGATGTAATCATCCGGGTTCACGCTGATGGTCAGAGCGGTGTCGGTACGGCGGGTGGCTTCGTATTGGCGGATCATAAGCGATCCGGTTTTCGCGGAGCTGAGCAATGCACGTTGCGTACGTCATCGCCGGGCTCGTATTCGCGCAGGCCGTAGAAGTCGAGGTCGTCGTCGACGATTTCGCCGCTTGGCTGACCTTCCAAATCGCGTGGAATGCCGGCGTTCAGGTGCTGAGCAGCACGGTCTGCGGATGAATGAACACGTTGATCTGGTCCACGAGTTTCTTTTCGTGGCGGATCAGACCGAACGGGTCGCCTTTGCGGATGGATAGCGGGCCGATGGGCAGCACCGCGCGGCTGACGGCGGTGAATTCCACAGTCGTCTGGCGTGACTGGCCTGCGGCGAGCATGGGAATGGCGAACCGTTCGTGGTTGTCTCCGATGGGCAGGTCGCCGCGCGCGACGTGGTGGGGGTGCGGCCCGGATTGTCCACGCAGACGTCGACTTTCACCGTGTCTGACACCGTGACACGTCTGCTGGACACGTCGATGGTGGCTTGGAACGAGGTGTTGCCAAGGGAAGCATGACCGCCGCGGCCAGCATGACCGCGAACACCACCGCCATGGCCAGCAGCTCATGCCACCCCAGCAGGACGAACGCCACCAGCGAGGCGACGGCGAGCGCCGCCACCGCCCAGCCAAGCGGCGACACGTATGAGGTGGCCAGTCGCTTGATGCGATGTTTGAGGCGGCGTAGGGATCGTTGGATGGTCCGTCTGCGCTGCACTGTGTGCGAATGCCGCATTCCTTGACCTTTCGGATTGTGTGGTGCGTATGCCGGGGTGGATTGTGTTTCAGGCGTTGGCGCCCAGGGTCGGGGCCGGCACGTCTTCGAGGATCTGGCCGATCATCTGTTCGGGGGTATTTCCGGCGAAGGTGGCTTCGGCGGTGAGGGTGATGCGGTGCGCGAGCACGGGTACGGCGAGGTTTTTGACGTCGTCGGGCACTACGTAGCCGCGGTTGTCGGAGGCGGCCCATACGCGCGCGCAGCGGGTCAAGGCGAGCGCGCCTCGCATGGAGGAGCCGACTTGGATGCGTTCGTTGTGGCGGGTGGCTTCCACCAGTCGCACGATGTATTCGAGGATCGCGTCGTCGAGATGCACGGTTTCGCTGATGTTGCGCATGCGCAGCACGTCTTCGCCGGTGAGCACCGGATGCACGGTGGCGGCGCGGTCGGTGACGTTGACCTGTTTCAGGATGTTGACGCTCACGTCGTGGCTTGGATAGCCGATGGTGGTTTTGATGAGGAAACGGTCCATCTGCGCTTCCGGCAGCTTGTAGGTGCCGAGCTGTTCGATCGGGTTCTGGGTGGCGATGACCATGAACGGCTGCGGCACCGGTGGGTGACGCCGTCGACGGTGACCTTCTGCTCTTCCATGACTTCGAGTAGTGCGGACTGTGTTTTCGGTGAGGCGCGGTTGATTTCGTCGGCGAGCACGATGGACGCGAAGATCGGGCCTTCGCGGTATTCGAATTCGCCGCGCTTCTGGTCGTAGTAGGTGACGCCGACCACGTCGGACGGCAGCAGGTCCGGGGTGAACTGGATACGTTTGAACGACATGTCGATGGAGTTGGCAAGGC
>ENA-OQIO01001834-OQIO01001834.1-human-gut-metagenome-genome-assembly--contig:-NODE-1834-length-9965-cov-3.150234_pt1 | contig 9965 bp, 8 predicted proteins | sample MGYA00242573_ERZ504737 | MGnify/ENA primary metagenome ERZ504737 (study PRJEB26092, sample SAMD00036203) | human gut metagenome | host: Homo sapiens | study: EMG produced TPA metagenomics assembly of the... | reverse complement strand
GTGAGCTGCGAGATCCAGTTTGTGGGAGATTTATCCGAATGAGGGCGGCGTAGCGGGCTACGGCAACCGAATGAGGTAAAATATACCGCAAAGTGGGGCTTGCAGATTGCGGAAATGATTTTTCAGACACGCTCTAAGACACAGAAAGTACTTCCGGTCCTATGGGCGGCATATCCAGATATTTTGTTTTATCCGCTCGAGGATCAGGCCCGGCTTCCATTTATAACACTTCCTTTCCTAATTTTACATTTGCTCAAAAAGCAGTTTTCAGGGCACTCACTTTGCCATGATAAAATGCCAAAATTTAAGTTCATTATAAAGCCGTCAACTACTGTTTGTCAATTTCTTTACAAATTTTCTTCCCTGATATATAATAGCGAAAGATGCTTATTTTTCTAAGATTCTTTTGATAATTTTTTAACCATTATAATAAGGAGAGTTTATGGCTGGATCATCTTTTGGTAGCATTTTTCGTATTACCACCTGGGGCGAATCCCATGGTGCCGGACTGGGTGTCGTAGTAGACGGTTGCCCGGCCGGTCTTCCTTTATGTGAGGAAGATATTCAGATTTTTTTAAACCGTAGGAAACCGGGGCAGAGCAAATTTGCCACACCTCGAAAGGAAGACGATACCGTGGAGATTCTGTCCGGTGTTTTTGAAGGCAAAACCACCGGAACACCAATTTCCATGCTGGTAAGAAATACTTCCCAGCGTTCCCGTGATTATTCGGAAATTGCTTCCTATTACCGTCCAGGACATGCCGACTACACTTTTGATGAAAAATACGGTTTCCGTGACTACCGGGGAGGTGGACGTTCCTCCGGTCGGGAAACCATTGGCCGTGTGGCGGCCGGAGCTGTCGCATCCAAACTGCTTGCCACACTTGGCATTTCCCTGACTACCTATACCCGTTCTATCGGACCCGTAACCATCAAGACCTTTGACAGGACACAGATTGAACAGAATAAGCTGTATATGCCTGATGCGGATGCTGCCGCTGAAGCTTCCGCATATCTGCTGCACTGTATGAAAGAGCAAAACTCCTCCGGTGGCATAGTGGAATGCATCGTGAATGTCTTCCGACCGGCCTTGGTGATCCGGTTTTCGAAAAACTGGATGCTAATCTTGGAAAAGCAATTCTCTCCATTGGTGCTGTAAAGCTTTTGAGATCGGTGACGGTATGGCAGTAGCATCCGCTACCGGTCGTTCCAACAACGATCCGTTCCTTCCTGGTGAAAACGGAGCCATCCGGAAAGCCAGCAATCACGCCGGAGGAGTTCTTGGCGGAATCAGCGATGGCAGTCCCCTGATTCTTCGAGCCGCTATCAAACCCACACCGTCCATCGCCTCCTTCCAGGACACCGTAAATAAACAGGGTAAACCAATCTCTGTCTCCATCAAAGGCCGCCACGACCCCATCATTGTTCCCCGTGCCGTAGTAGTCGTAGAATCCATGACGGCCCTTGTCCTCGCCGACGCGCTCCTGCTTAATATGACTGCAACGATGGATAACGTAAAGAAAATCTATACTGATAAATAAACTTATCACATAAAAAACCGTGATAACATTAGAAAGGATGTACATTCTAATGTCACCACGGTTTTTATTTGGAAATGTTTCCCAGTATTTATCGGAACTTTTCCACTTGAAACAGTTCTTGAGGATTGTCAGAACCGTCCCCATTGAAAAACCAGCAACAGGCTCCGGATTTTCTTTGTAGCAACACTTTGTGGGCGCCTAGGACAAGCTTTGAAATCCGACACTTACGGAGACTTTCGCTTGGGTCAGCTGACCCAAGTGAATATAGTCGCAGTTAGTGGCTAGTTCAAAGTTGCCCTGCCCACGTTGCAGCAAAGGAAATTCGGAGCCTGTTGCGTCCCCCTTTTTCAACCAATCTTACTCTACTTCAATATTTGTCATCAAAATACAGTTCGGTGTCTCCACCTTCATCGGTTTCCCTTTCATCACGATCAATTTCTTCTCATAATCAATTGCAAACGTTGTAATACTGTTGGACTCATGATTCACAACCGCCAGATGCTTTCCGTCCGGGAACAGTGCGATATCCTTCGGATATTCCCCACTGATCGGCAGTGCAAATTCCTTCGTCAGCTTTCCATCCTCCGGATTAATAGAGAACATAGCCACTGAATTATCCCCTGCCGTAGAAGTAAACAGATACTTTCCATCCGGTGACATCGTCATGGCTGCTCCGCAGTCATGCATCGGATCCAGCTGATCGGACAGCGGTTCTACTAACTGAATCAGTTCAAATTCCGGTCCCTTATCAGTATCTTTATATGTGAATACGCCTACTTTATTAATTAATTCGAACAGAATGTACGCATATTTGCCGTCTTTACTAAACACGATCTCTCTCGGTCCGGATTCTCTCTTGCATCGAAGAATATCCACCAGTTCCATGCGATTTCTTGTTGTATTGATCCGGTAAATCTTTACCTGATCGATTCCGTTATCTACCGCACATACATATTTTCCTTCCGGTGTTGTCTTCACACAGCTGACATGTGGACGGAAGTTACGTTCTGCAACACTTCCGACTCCTTTGTGGAACACGCCGTCAAAAACCTGACCCAGACGGCCATCCTGGTGTGTATGTACTGCTGTGATCTTGCCATCATGATATCCGGCAACAAACAGATATTTTCCTGTATCGTCCACGCACAGATAACAACCTCTCATACCATCAATACCCACCTTATTGATCAGTTCCAGATCACCATCCGGTTTGATCTCAAACACTGCCACGCCTTCATCTGCAATCGAATACAGATACTTGCCGTTTTTCGATTTTACCACATAAGATGAATTGTTTACCGGCACTACTTTTCGCTCGCTCAGTGTACCTTCTTCCACATCCACGTCATACAGATGAATTCCAATACTGCTTCCATGTGTATAAGTTCCAACATATGCAATGTATTTTTCTTTTTCCATGATGTTTTTTCCTTTCTTTGCAATATTTGTGTATTTTTTAATATCTGTTAATTATTTTATCATATTTCAGACTATTTCACAATTCTTTCTTGAGGAACTTGCGAATTGTCTTTCTTTCTATGATACACTCTCTGTATAATTTCGAATACAATATTCAAAAAGGAATCCACATATGAAACGAATATTCTCTTATACAATAACTGCACAGGACAGTGATCAGCGCATCTATGATTTTCTGTGTCATCACGGCTATTCCCGGCACATCCGCACCTGGCTCAAGCAGCATCCCGGTTCTGTCCGTCTGAACGACAAGGAAGCACTCTTTTATTTTCCGCTCAAAACCGGTGATCTGCTGGAAATCACACTCGAGGAAGAACAGCCCTCGGAAAATATCATTCCAGTCTGCCTGCCGCTCCACATTATCTATGAAGACGAAGATCTGATGGTCATCGATAAACCGGCAGATATGCCGGTACATCCTTCCATCGGCAATTATGAAAATACTCTGGCAAATGCAGTTGCCTGGTACTTCCAGCAACAAAATATCCCCTTTGTCTTCCGCTGTATCAACCGTCTGGACCGCGACACCACCGGACTCCTGATTCTCGCAAAAAATATGCTGAGTGGTGCCATTCTTTCCGATCAGATGAAAAAACGCGAGATTCACCGTATCTATCTTGCCATCACAGAGGGAAAGACCGATCCCGCCGGTACCATCAACCGTCCAATCGGACGCGCAGATCATTCTCTGATCTTACGGCAGGTTGATCCTGACAAAGGAGATCCCGCCTGTACTCATTATCTGCAAAAATGCTGGCATCCGAAAACCTTTTACCCGGCAACTCTTTCTGTTCCACAGGATGGTCTTTCTCTGGTGCAGTTGCAGCTGGAAACCGGACGTACCCATCAGATCCGTGTGCATATGACTTCCATCGGACATCCTCTGATCGGAGATACTCTGTACAATCCGGAAACTGCCCTGCTGGCTCGTCAGGCACTACACTCTTATCGGCTGGCATTTACCCACCTGTCACCGGAGTTCCCCTGGAGTTTACTTCATCCCTCCCTGCAGATATGGCAGAATTTTTCCCGGAATATCATGCGTAAGTATTTTTATGATGTCGTAGTCAGAAGATACAAAAAGATCTGAGAAATGCTTTTTCACATTTTTCAGATCTTTTTATTTTTCACATGATATTTCTGTTTATCCGACAGAATTTCCCTGTTTTCCTACATTGCGCGAATCCGCGGTACCTCTGCCACATGCAGATATTTGCTGATACATTTTACCAGCAGATCATGCTCGGATACATGATCCAGACCGGTGATTGCAACCGTTCCGATCACACCCACTTCTTCTACACGAATCGGGAATCCGCCTCCACAGGCCGCATACTCTTTCTCATCAAGAAATCTGTCTGCCAGGCTTTCTCCCCGCTCCCTCAGATCCATATACATCCGCAGACTGCTTTTTTCGGTAAGCCGCACCGTGTTCTCTTTTCTTGTCAGCCACTGTTCATGATACAGATTGGTACCATCCATACCATACTGGAATACGGTATAGCCGTTGTTTAAGCGAATCCGTACCAGTACTGCCGCACCTCTTTTTGCTGCCTCTGCCACGATCAGATTGCCCAGTTCCCATGCATCTGCATTGGTAAAACTGGAAAACTGAAGGATTTCTTCCTGCATCTGTAATACACTGCTTAATTCTTCAATCGTCATACCACTACCTCCGGCTTCTTTTTATTTTGCCAATGCCAGCAGAATCTGGTTACTTCTTGCGATGAACTGTGTCATTTCATCCGGACTCAGCTGTTTGTGAGCCATCATTGCCAGATCATACAGCTGCTGACATATTAACGGAACATTTTTATCGTCCTCTTTGTGTGCAGCCACATATTTTACCAGCGGATGATTTGCATTCAGAACCAGTGTAGCTCCGTTTGCACCGCCGAACATATTGGCATCCATACCATACATCTTCATCATATCCTGCATCCGGCGGCTTTCTTCAGACAGAGTCATCATAGAAGAAATACTTTCATTTTTCAGTTTTTCCACTTTCACATCCAGTTGTTCATTGTTCAATGCTTTTTTGAAGGTTGCTGTCAGCTCTTCGGTCATTTCTTTCAGATCTGTGCCATCTTCTTTGAAGTCTTCCGTCAGATCTGCATCGATACGCTGGAATTTTACATCTTCATGTTTCTGTTCTACATGGGTAATAAAGGCAGTATCAATATTATGTTTCAGGATTACTGCATCCATGCCCTGTTCTTTAAACATATTGATGTACTGGCTCTGCTGTACTTCGTCAGATACATAATAGACGGTTGTTTTTTCTGTCTCCTTCTCTTCTGCCTGTTCTCCGTCTTTTTTCTCTTCTTCCGGTTTCTCAGCCTCTGTTGTTTCTGCTTCCGGTTTTTATTTTCTTCGATGCAGTCTTTCAGTGTCAGATATTTGCCATCCAGATTTTTAAACAGGATATAATTATCCATCTTATCAGAGAATTTTGCATCTTTGATGCATCCGAATTTGATAAACGGGCTGATGTCATCCCAGTATTTCTCATAATCTTCTCTGGCTGTCTTGCACATACCGGTCAGTTTGTCAGCAACTTTCTTGCTGATATAATCAGAGATTTTTTTGACAAATCCATCGTTCTGCAGTGCGCTTCGAGATACGTTCAATGGCAGATCCGGACAGTCGATCACACCTTTTAACAGCATCAGGAATTCAGGAATCACTTCTTTGATGTTATCCGCAATAAATACCTGATTGTTATACAGTTTGATGGTTCCCTCGATGGAATCATATTCGGTGTTGATCTTAGGAAAATACAGGATACCTTTTAAGTTAAACGGATAATCCATGTTCAGATGAATCCAGAACAGCGGCTCCTTATAATCCATAAATACTTTCCGGTAAAATGTCTTGTAATCTTCATCAGTACACTCATTCGGATGTTTCATCCACAGTGGATGAATATCACTGATGGATACCGGACGTTTATTGATCTTTACTTTTTCTTTTGCAGGAGAAATTTCTACAACTTCTTTCTCTCCGTTTTCATTTTCTTTTTCTTCGGTCTTTGCATCTTCATGAATATGTTCTACAACCACATCATCGTCACGCAGATCTGCTTCGTCAATGGTTTCATATTCCTGTTCTGCATTCTCGTTGGAAAGGAAAATCTCAGTCGGCATGAAAGAACAATATTTTTCCAATACCTCACGAACTCTGTATTCGTTGGCAAATTCCAGATTGTCCTCGTTTAAGAACAGAGTGATCTCTGTACCGACGGTTGTCTTGTCACCATCCTGCATATCGTACTCGGAACCGCCGTCGCACTCCCAGTGTACCGGTGTTGCCCCTTCTTTATACGATAAGGTATCAATATGAACCTCATCCGCTACCATAAATGCTGAATAGAATCCCAGACCAAAATGTCCGATGATCTGATCATCATTTGTTTTATCTTTGTACTGCTCCAGAAACTTGGTTGCTCCGGAAAAAGCAATCTGTGTAATATACTCTTCTACTTCATCGGCTGTCATACCAAGACCGGTATCGATAAATTTCAGGGTTTTCTTTTCCGGATTGACGATCACATCGATTTTATTTTTGTAATCATCCGGGAAAGTGTATTCTCCCATCATCTCCAGTTTCTTTAATTTTGTGATTGCATCACAGCCGTTGGATACCAGCTCACGAACGAAAATATCGTGGTCGGAATACAGCCATTTCTTTATGATTGGAAAAATATTGTCACTGTTAATTGAAAGATTTCCATGTTTTTCTCCCATGGTTATACACACTCCTTTTCATGCAGAAAACCTGTCATCCGTCTTTTTCTGTGCTCCTGTTTTCTGCTTTTTTCTTTGAAAGACCAAATTCTTTCACTGACTTTAATACTAATACCGAATATTCCAAATGTCAAGAAAAAATTAGCACTCATTTCTAATGAGTGCTAATAATTTTACGAATCTCTATTTGTTTGTTGCTTAAGCAACATCTATATTGTTTTTTGTCTGATAACCTCATATTTCAGCATCCGCGATTCATGCTGTCTCCTCTTTTTCTCCATCAGATCCAGCAACAGATCTGCCGCTTCCCTTCCGCTGGTATGATAATGATAATGATAATGTACCGTTGTCAGTCTCGGACACAAAAGATCCGCAATAGCTCCGTGTCCCATACCGGCAACTTTCATCTCTCCAGGCACTGTGATTCCCCGCTCAGAAAGGCAGGACAATACACCTGCAGCAATCATATCTGTCGCACATAACACGCCATCCGGCCTTTTCCCGTCAGCAAGTATCTCTGTCATTGCCTGATATCCACCCCGTGCGGAAAACGCAGCCACCCGATACGGAACTTCATCCATATGCAGGCCTGACTTTTCCAGTGCATGGCAGGCCCCGCGGTAACGGTTCTCTCCTGCTGCTTTATCCCGCCGATCCACACCAATATATGCCGGCCGCCTGCACCCGCTTTTTAACAGCTCTTCCATCATGGCACACGCCGCTCCTTCATCATCATGGTAAATACATGGATATTTTTCACTTTTCTGTCCAAGAATCACCACCGGAACTCCCATATGCTCCAGTGCTTTCTCATGTCGTTTTGTCAGTACTGAAGCGACAAAAATCAATCCATCCACCTGACTTTGTTCAAAGGTTTCCAGAATCCCGATTTCTTTTTCCAGACTCAGATTTGAATTCATCAGCAATACGTGATAATTCTTCTGATCCATACGTTCTGAGATGCCTGATAATATCTTCGGCACCGACTCTGAATCGATCTGTGGAACCAGAACACCGATCCGGTTGCTCTTTTTCGTCCTCATCGTTCTGGCATATTCCGACGGCCGGTACTTGGTCTCCCGAATCACCCTTTCGATTCGCTGACGTTTTTCCTGACTGAGGCTCCCGTCATTTAAATAACGGGAAACTGCTGCACTTGAAACACCTGCCAGTTTTGCAATTTCACTGATCGTCATGCCGACACCTATTTTTTCAGCAGCCAGTAGCAGCCAAATGCCGGGATCTGTACTCCTCTGGCTTCCATCTGTCTGCCGCTGATCAGATCCTCATACATGCCGTCTTCCTCATTGATCCATGCAACCTTATCATATTCGCTGAAGTTAAACAGAGCTACCAGTTTCTCTCCGTTCTTTTCTTTTATCAGACCAAGGATAGAATCATCCCAGGTATCCACTGTTCTGCAGTCTGCGGTACTCTCGAATACCGGATGCGATTTCCGGATTGTCTCCAGCTTTGACAGTCCTTCAAACATTTCTCCTGGAATGGTACCTTTTGTATGACGAAGTTCCGCTTTATCCCACTGAAAATTTCCTCTGTGCAGATAACGGGAATCCTCCCATTTCTTCGGATCTTCATGGTAGGTATAATCATTTTCCTGACCAATCTCATCGCCGCTGTAGATAACCGGGATACCAGACTGCGTCAGCATATAGGCATGCAGTGTCAGGTCATAACGGATTGCTCTCTTTGTTGCTTCTTCGTCTTTCTCATATGCTGCTTTCTCGATACCGCACAGAGACGCCGTAGTACCACACTGACGTGCATCTCCGGAAGCCGGATCTGCATTATACAGTTCTCCTCTTGCAAAAGAGTTCTCATACTTACCTGTGAAGAAATCGCTCAGATATTTCTTATGAGCCACTTCATCGATGCCGAACTGACCAAGCCATCCATAGTCCAGCCCCCAGCCGATATCGTCATGGCAACGCAGATAATTCAGGAATACATAGTCCTTCGGCAGACGGTTGATGATATCCATCTGCTGACGCAGCAGACGGGCATCTCTCGTTGCTACCGTGTTCCAGGTGGTTGCCATCGTTGTTACATTATACAGCATATGACATTCCGGTTTTTCTACAGAGCCAAAATAAGGTACTACTTTTTCCGGTTCCATGACAACTTCTCCGAGAAGCAGTACACCCGGACACACGATCTCACAGATCATACGCATCATACGAACAATATTATGTACCTGCGGAAGATTTCTGCAATTGGTTCCCAGCTGTTTCCAGATATACGGAACCGCATCGATACGGATCACGTCTATACCTTTATTGGTCAGATTCAGCATATTATAGACCATTTCGTTCATAACAACCGGATTCCAGTAATTCAGATCCCACTGATATGGATAAAAGGTGGTCATTACAAATTTTTTCATATCATCCAGCCAGGTAAAGTTACCCGGTGCGGTTGTAGGGAATACCTGCGGAACCGTCTGTTCAAACTGAGACGGTACATCATAATTATCATAGAAATAATATCGATCCATGTATTCCCGCTCTCCGGCTCTGGCTCTTTTTGCCCACTCATGTTCTTCTGACGTATGATTCATTACAAAATCCATACACAGACTGATGCCTTTTTTCCGGCATTCGTCTGCCAGACTTTCCAGATCTTCCATAGTACCAAGTTCCGGCTGTACTTTTCTGAAATCACTGACCGCATAACCGCCATCACTCTTTCCTTCCGGAGATTCCAGAAGTGGCATCAGATGCAGATAATTGACATTACTTTCCTGTACATAATCCAGTTTCTCTTTGACACCTTTTAAGTTTCCTGCAAATGCATCGACATACATCATCATTCCCAGAATATCATTTTTCTTATACCATTCCGGATCCTGTTCTCTGACTCTGTCCTGTTTTTTCAGATCTGCTTTTCTGTCTGTATAAATATTTTTCAGATTTTTGCACAGATCTTCAAACATATCCATCCGGTTTTCATAAAGTTCACAGTACAGCCATTTCAGTTCGTCATAATGACGTGCCATACGTCTCTCAAACTCCTGCTCCTGCACTTTTGTGTTCTCTGCTTTTTCTGTTTTTATCGGCTCTTCCTTAACTTCCGGCTTTTCCTCTTCTTTTACCGGTTCCGGTTTCACTTCCACTTTCTTTTTTCTGTCTCTTCTGTCGGTTCTTCTTTTATTTCCGACATTTTTCTTCTTTTTTCGGTTCAG
>ENA-OQIO01001833-OQIO01001833.1-human-gut-metagenome-genome-assembly--contig:-NODE-1833-length-9967-cov-2.257622_pt1 | contig 9967 bp, 14 predicted proteins | sample MGYA00242573_ERZ504737 | MGnify/ENA primary metagenome ERZ504737 (study PRJEB26092, sample SAMD00036203) | human gut metagenome | host: Homo sapiens | study: EMG produced TPA metagenomics assembly of... | reverse complement strand
CGGCCGTTTTCCTCGCCCTTTTCCACGCCGAAGTGCGTGTCGGCCATCGCCGCGAGCTGCGGCAGATGCGTCACGCACAGCACTTGCCGTGTGCGCGAGAGCTTGGCGAGCTTTTCCGCCACGCGCTGGGCAGCCCTGCCCGAAACGCCGGTGTCGACCTCGTCGAACACCATCGTCATCACGCTGTCCTGCTCGGCCAGCACGTTTTTGAGTGCCAGCATGATGCGCGACAGCTCGCCGCCGGACGCGATCTTCTGGATGGGGCGCAGCGCCTCGCCCACATTGGCGGACATCAAAAACGCCACGCGTCCACACCGTCCTCGCCCATGTCCTTTTCCTGAAAGTCGATGGCAAAGCGGAGCTTCGGCATATCGAGCTCGCGCAGTTCCCGGGAAATACGCTCCTCAAGCTCCTTTGCCGCCGCGTGACGGCGGTCGGAGAGGGCCTGCGCCGCTTCGCGCGCAGCCTTTTCCTGCTTTTTGAGCGTCTGCTCGAGCTGCTGCGCACGGTCGTCTGCATACTCGATGCGGTCCAATTCCTCACGCGATTTTTCAAGATATGCAAGCATCTCCTCGACGCTTGAGCCGTACTTCTTTTTCAGCCGGTAAAGCTGGTCGCAGCGCGACTCCACGGCGTCGAGCTCCTGCGGAGAAAAGTCGTATTCATCCTTCTTATCGCGGATCGTTTCGGCAAGGTCATACGCTTCACAGCGCAGCGCTTCCAAGCGCTCCGAGAGCGTGATGAATTCATCGCCGAGGCTGCGGAGCGAACGCAGCGCATCCTCCGCCTCCTTGATAGCGGACACCGCGCCAAGGCCCTCGTCCCCACCGTTCAGGCAGGCGTCCGCCTCGGAGATGGCGGAAATGAACTTTTCGCCGTTGCGCAGAATATTGCGGCGGGCAAGGAGCGTCTCCTCCTCCCCCTCCTGCAAGTCCGCGCGCTCGAGCTCGCCGATCTGATGGTGCAGCATGTCGACACGGCGCGCTTTTTCGGCCTTGTCCATCTTGAGCGCGTCGATCGCGCGGCGCGTCTCTTTCATCGCGTCATAGCGCGCGCGATACGCTGCCAGCTCATTTTCCGCGCGGCCAAAGCGGTCGAGGTAGACAAGGTGCTGCTCTTCGTCGAGTAACTGCTGTCCGTCGTGCTGGCCGTGGATATTGAGCAAGCTCGCGCCGATACGCTTGAGCTGCGCGACCGTCACTGGCCGTCCGCCCACGCGGCAGACGTTTTTGCCGTCACCGTACAGCTCGCGCTGCAATAAAAGCGTTCCGTCCTCCTCCGGCGTAAAGCCGTTTTCGGCGAGCCCGGCAAATCTGCCGGGACCGCGCTGACGTCGCGCTGACAAACGCCTTCTCCGCGCCCGTGCGGATGAGCTCGCGCGACGTGCGCTGGCCGAGCACCGCGCCAAGCGCGTCGATCACGATGGATTTGCCCGCACCGGTCTCGCCGGTGAGCGCGTTGAACCCGCGGCCGAACAGAATGTCCGCCCGCTCAATGATGGCGATATTTTCAATGTGCAAAAGCTCAAGCATCGCTCATTCTCCTGCAAAATTTTGTTCTTACTTGGTCTGGCGCTGTCTCTGCATGTCCTCGATCTCCGAGCAGAGCTCGGCGGCGGACTCGTTTTCGCGCATCACGATCAGCACCGTGTCGTCACCCCGCGACGGTGCCGACCTTGGCGGAGATATCCATCCCGTCAAACGCCGCGCCGGCCGCGGGGCCGAGGCCCGCCATCGTCTTGATGAGCACCAGATTCTGCGCGCAGTCGACCGAAACGATGCTCTCGCGCAGGATGGTCTGCAGGCGGTCAGCCAGATTCAGGCGCATCTTCTGCGTCGAAACGGCGTAGCGGTAGGTGCCGTTGCCGGTCGGCTCCTTAATTAAGTGGAGCTGCTTGATATCGCGGGAGATGGTCGCCTGCGTGCAGGAGATTCCCTCCTTGCGCAGGCTGTCGATCAACTGCTCCTGCGTCTCGATCGCCGAAGCGGCGATGATCGCAAGGATCTTTTCCTGTCTTTCATTCTTCATTGCTGGTTCCTCCCATCAACATTTTCTTTTGTAAGATCTCGCAGAAACTGCGTTTGCTCAGTCGAACGAGCTTGGTGTCGAATTTCGAGCGGCGCACTTCAATACTGTCACCGCTGCGCAGTGAGAATGCGCGCCCGCCGTCCACGCTCAAAAGGACGGGCTTGTAGCTGTTTTTTTCCGTCTGCACAGTGATGACCCGCTCGGGCGAGAGCACGTAGGCATTGGCATGCACGCTATGCGCGCAGATGGGCGAAACAATGAAGTTCCGCGCCGTCGGCTCGACCACAGGGCCGCCCGCCGAGAGCGAGTAGGCCGTCGAGCCGTCGGGCTCGCGACGATCACGCCGTCGCCCGCCACGTCCACGAGCTTCCCCTGCTCGGTGAAGATTTGCAGCCGGATCACGCGCGAGATGTTGCCGCGCGCGATGAGCGCTTCGTTGAGCGCAAGGTTCGAGTAGATGACCCGCCCGTCGCGCTGGACGCTCACGTCGAGCATCATGTGGCTCTCGATCTCATACTTTCCGTCACACAGGTCGCGCAAGCGCAAAAGGTCTTTGCTCTCAAGCTCGGCCATGAAGCCGAGGCTGCCGAGGTTGACGCCCAGCACCGGAATGTCGCGGTGCGCGGCGGTTTTGGAAAGGTGCAGGATCGTACCGTCGCCGCCAAACGCGATGATCATGTCCGCACCGCGGATCTCCTGCTGAAGCGGCTCAATGTTGAGCCCGTAGCCTCCGGCGGCTCCTGATTGCGAAACGGCAGGCACACGACATTCGGGCAGCCAACCTCGTCGAGCACGCGCTTGGCCTCCTTCGCGACGCGAAGCTGCGCGTCGCGGTAGGGATTCGGGCATAAGATGACTTTTCTCAGCATCCCGCGCCCTCCTTCCCGTGGTCGAGCGCCGCGTGTGACTGCTCCACAAGACCCTGGAGGTCAAACGTCTTCTCCACCCAATCGCCGCTTTCGAGATACCCGAGGTATTCGATGTTTCCCTCGGGTCCACGAATAGGAGAGAATGTGATATCAAGCACTGTAAAGCCAGAATCCTTTGCATGTGTCAGGAAGTTTTCCAGCACCTCAAGGTGTACGTCCGGGTCGCGGACGACGCCCTTTTTCCCCACCTTTTCGCGTCCCGCCTCAAACTGGGGCTTGATGAGGCAGGCGACATGTCCGCCCTCTTTTAAGACGCGGTGCACCGCAGGCAGGATCAATTTCAGCGAAATAAACGACACGTCGATGCTGGCAAAATCCAGCTCGTCAGGAATCTGGTCGCGGTCGAGATAGCGCGCGTTCGTGCGTTCCATGCACACAACGCGCTCGTCGGAGCGGAGCTTCCAATCGAGCTGTCCGTAGCCGACGTCGACGGCGTAGACCTTTGTCGCGCCGTTTTGCAGCATACAGTCGGTAAAGCCGCCGGTCGAAGCACCGATATCGGCACAGATACAGCCGTCCAGCTTGAGGCCGAACGTCGTCATCGCCTTTTCGAGCTTGAGGCCGCCGCGGCTCACATATCGGAGCGTGTTGCCGCGTACCTCGATCTGCGCGTCGTTCGGCACGGCGGTGCCCGCCTTATCCACGCGCTGCCCGTCCACAAAGACGAGCCCGCTCATGATCATCGCCTGCGCGCGCTGGCGGGTCTGTTCCAGCCCGCGTTCAACGAGCAGCAAGTCCAGTCTTGTTTTATTGCTCATTGCAGCACCTCCGCAGCCTTTTTTGCCAGCGATTCCGCGTCCAGCCCGAACTCGCGGTACAGCTCCTCCACTGTTCCCTGCGCAGGAAACGCCTTGCCGAGGTTGCACAGCTCCAGCCGTTCGGGCGAAATTTTGTTCCAGCCCAGAATGGCCGCCATGCGCTGGCCCATGCAGCCGACGCCGCGCACTCCTCGGCGACCAGCATCGCCTTTGTTTTGCCGATGACCTCGCGCATGTCGCGGTCATAGAGCGGCGAGATGGCGTTGATCTTTACAACGCGTGCTCGATGCCCTGCTCGTGCAGGATCTCCGCCGCGTCGAGCACATTGTTGATCATCGTGCCGTAGGCGCAGAGGGTAATGTCCGCCCCCTCGCGCAGCACGACAAGGTTCTGCCGCCCGCTGTCTTCCTTATAATTTCCCTCGCCGCCGCGCGGATAGCGGATGGCGACGGGGCCTTTGATCTCGTTCACCGCACGGTCAAGCATCGTGCGCAGCTCTGCAAAGTTCGACGGACACAGCACCGTCATATTCGGAATTTCCGAGAGGAATGTCGCATCGAAAATGCCGTGATGCGTCTCTCCGTCCGCGCCGACCATGCCCGCGCGGTCGACCGCGAAGACAACATGCAGGTCGGAGAGCGCCGTGTCGTGGATGAGCTGGTCGTAGGCGCGCTGCAAAAAGCTCGAATAGATCGCCACGACCGGCGTGAGCCCCTGCTTGGCCATGCCCGCGGCCATCGCCACGGCATGTCCCTCGGCGATGCCGACGTCAAAAAAGCGCACGGGATACTGCTCGGAAAAATCGTGCAGGCCCGTACCGTCGCGCATTGCGGCGGTGATAGCGCAGATCGTTTCGTCATTTTTTGCGAGCTTACAGAGTTCGTCGCCGAACACCGCGGAAAAATCTCGCTTATGCTCGCGCGGCACGCCCATCCGCGGGTCGAATTTGCCGACACCGTGATAGCGCTCCGGCTCGCGCTCGGCGGGCGGGTAGCCCTTGCCTTTTTCGTGTGCACATGCACGAGCACCGGACAGTTCAAGTCCTTCGCCCATTTGAGCGTGTTGGTGAGCTGCCCCACGTCGTGTCCATTCACGGGGCCGAGGTAGGTAAAGCCCATGTCCTCGAACATCGTCGAATTCGGCAGCAGCGCCTTTTTGACATTCGTTTTCAGATGATGGTTAAAATCATACACCGCGCGGCCGACCGCGTTGCGGTCGAGCAGATCACGATAGGCTTTTTTGAATTCATAGTACGCAGGCTTCGAGCGCAAAAGTCCCAGATGCTCGCTCACCGCGCCGACATTGCCGTCGATCGACATGCCGTTGTCGTTCAGAATCACGATGAGTGGCTCGCCGCTCGCGCCCGCGTTGTTAAGTCCCTCGTAGGCAAGACCGCCGGAGAGCGCACCGTCGCCGATCAGCGCCAGTACGGAATAATCCTGATGCTGCAGCGTCCGCGCCCGCGCCATGCCGAGCGCGACGGAGACGGAGTTGGAGGCATGTCCCGCGATAAAGGCGTCATGCCCGCTCTCACGCGGCTTGGGAAAGCCCGAGAGGCCGCCGTACTGGCGCAGAGACGAAAACTGCTCGCGCCGGCCGGTCAAAATTTTATGGGCGTAGCACTGATGCCCCACGTCGAACACCAGCCGGTCTCGCGACGTGTCGAACACGCGGTGGATGGCCACCGTCAGCTCGACCGCGCCGAGGTTCGAGGCAGATGCCCGCCCGTTTTCGACACATTTTTCAGCAAAAATTCACGCAGCTCCGTACATAAAAGCTGCGTTTGCGAGTCGTTCAGGGTTTTGATGTCCCGGGGATCATGGATGGTTTCAAGAATCAATACGGTTTCCTTCTTTATCTGACAAGATGCAGCACCGACAGTACCTTCGCCGTCAGGTAGATGACATCCTTGCTCTTTTTCATGGCGATCTTTTTGCCGATGGCCTTGCCGCCGATCGTCAATCCGGAAATGAGCGCCGTGACCACGGTGGATACGACGATACTGCGCCAGCCGAAGCTGTTTTGCAGCAGCACGACGATGACCGTCGCGGTCGAGCCGCTGACGATGCCGCAGATGTCACCGACACATCGTTGCAGAACGAGGCGACCTTTTCCGCGTTGCGGATGAGGTACAGCGCCTCCTTCGCGCCCTTGACACGGTGCGCGGCCATCGAATTGAACGGCTTGGGATTCGCCGCCGTCACGGCGACGCCGATGATATCGAACAGGATGCCCAGCGCAATGAACAGCAGCAGGATCAGTGTTGCCACCACATACCCCGCATCCTCAAGCAGCGCGCCCGAGCACAGGCTCATCGCGGCGGAAAGCGCCACAGCGATCAAAAACACACGGATGACCCAGCGCGCGTGGCTGGGCGTCTTTTCCGTTTTCTTCTGCTTTCGGTCTTCTTCGTTTTCCAAGGCTTTCTTCTCCACAGTTATTTCATAATCATGCTAATCAGCGGCAGCAGCAAAAGGTAATCCTGCGGCATAGGTCGGGTTGGCTTTCCCCGCAGCGCACCTCTCGTTGCCGATGGAGGCGGTTCCCCCTTAGGCGCTGCACCCCGTTGTCACCAGACGAGGTACCCGATTGCCACTTAGTCCGCACTGTAACCCTTTCGCTGCCCTTGCGACAGCCTAGGTGATTTCCACCCCGGAGTCACGCCGTTTCTTATCCTCTTTTGCAGGAAAAATTTCAAGGAGCGATCGTACTTCGCTCTTGGCCGGAGTCTGTACGTTGTTCTCCTATCCGAATTCCCCACGCAAGGCAGGCTACGCTGCACACAGCGTTCGCGGCACAAAGGCCGGGTAGCACCGCAATGCAGGTTCATATCCCGTCCCGTACCGAAGTCGATACCCGAAACCGGGAGTCCGCTCCGGCACAGCAACGAGTCTCCGCAGAAACAGGGTCGGTTCCCCCATGCCATTAGGGGTCGCCCGGAGTCCGCAGGCGCAGCTTTCGCTTTCGCCTCCCTTCAGCACCCACCCAAACTGGGCGTAAGAAGCAGGCACCAAAGGCTTCACAGTTGTGCCCTTTAAAGGATTTTTAGGCCCTTCTTAGGAAACGGCAGCTCCGACTAGGATACTGCGCCGCTGCTTAGCATTGCCTATTATACACCAGTCAAACTGAATATGCAAGATATGCACAATAATATTCACCTTAGGAAATTGTAAATTTTTTATTTCGCAGAAAATTCTGTCTGCCGCACGGAAACAAAAAAGAGGTCCGGCCTTCGCCGAACCTCTTTTCATCATATTTTGTAATTTGGAAATTACTTGTTGCCGTTGACCATGGAAGCGATCTCAGCCGCAAAGTTCTCCTGCTTCTTCTCGATGCCCTCGCCCTTCTCGAAGCGAACGGCGGTGTTGAAGCTGACCTTGCCGCCCCAGCGCTTGGCAGCGTTGTTCATATACTGCTCGACAGAGACGTCGCCGTCCTTGACGAAGGCCTGCTGAAGCAGGCAGTTCTCGGCATAGAACTTGTTGAGCTTGCCCATGACGATCTTTTCCTTGACCTGATCGGGCTTGTTCGCCATCTTCGGGTCGTTGGCCATCTGGCCGAGCATGACTTCCTTCTCCTCGTCCAGAACGTCCTGCGTGACCTGGCTCTTGTCCCAGAAGCGGGGGTTGAGCGCGGCGATCTGCATGGCGATGTCCTTGCCGATCTCGGTGGCGTCGCAGCCTCGACGGTCAGGTTGACGATAACGCCGATCTTGCCTTTCATGTGGACATAGGGGACGGAGAAGCCGTCAGCGATGCGGGCGAAGCGACGGATGCTCATGTTCTCGCGGATGGCGAGGAACAGCTCGTCCTTCGCATCCTTGACGGTGCCGTTGCCGGTGACCCAGGGGCAGCCCATGAGCGCGTCGACGTCAGCGGGGTTCTCCTTGGCGACGACAGCAGCCACGCCCTTGACAAAGTTGTTGAACGGCTCGCCGTTGGCGACGAAGTCGGTCTCACAGTTGACCTCGACCACAACACCGACACCGTCGATGACGGTGGCGTAAGCCATGCCTCAGCAGCCACGCGGCTGGCCTTCTTCGCCTGAGAGGCGAGGCCCTTTTCGCGCAGATACATGACGGCCTTTTCCATATCGCCCTCGCACTCGATGAGTGCCTTCTTGCAGTCCATCAGGCCGCAGCCGGTGGCCTGGCGGAGCTCGTTAACAACAGCAGCAGTGATAGCCATTCTGATATCCTCCTGAAAAATAGTGTGGTAAAAATGAGACGGGGCGAGGCTTTGCCTCGCCCGTAAGGTTCTTTTCTCGCTTGATTGGGAAAATCAGGCCTGAGCCTCGCCCTCGGCCTTCTCCTCGGTCTCTTCGCCCTGCTTGCCCTCGATCATGGCGTTGGCCATCACGGAGGAGATGAGCTTGATGGCGCGGATGGCGTCATCGTTGCCGGGGATGGGGTAGTCGATCTCGTCGGGATCGCAGTTGGTATCGGCGATGGCGAGACGGGGATGCCGAGCTTGTGCGCCTCGGCGATGGCGTTGCGCTCCTTGCGGGTGTCGACGATGAACAGCGGCGCCGGGGAGCTTCTTCATTTCCTTCACGCCGCCGAGGTACTTCTCGAGCTTCTCGATCTCGGCGAGGTGCTTCATGACTTCCTTCTTGGGAAGCATATCGAACGTGCCGTCAGCCTGCATGGTCTTGAGCTGGTTGAGACGGTCCACGCGGGTGCGCATGGTCTTGAAGTTGGTCATCATACCGCCGAGCCAGCGAGCGTTGACATAGTAGCCGCCGCAGCGGGAAGCCTCTTCCTTGATAGCCTCCTGCGCCTGCTTCTTCGTGCCGACGAACAGGATGTTCTGGCCGCTCTCAGAGATGGAACGGACGAAGTTGTAGGCTTCCTCGAGCTTCTTGACGGTCTTCTGCAGGTCGATGATGTAGATGCCGTTGCGCTCGGTGTAGATGTAGGGAGCCATTTTGGGGTTCCAGCGACGGGTCTGATGGCCGAAGTGGACGCCTGCTTCGAGCAGGGCTTTCATGGATACGACGTTTGCCATTGCTTGTAGTTTCTCCTTCAAATTTAGTTTTACCTCTGGAGCCTTCATCCCTCCTGCCAACCTGATGGCACAGACAAGAAGTCCGGTCTCCATGCGGAATACCCGGGTATTATACCCCGCTATTTTCAAAATTGCAAGCACTTTTTGAAAATCCTGTGTTTTCCCCGCTTTCTTTTCCTTTTGCCGCCTTTCCCGCGTCGTTTTCCCGCGCTTTTGCACCCAGAAGTTGTCATTTTCCTTTTTTAATAATGCCTTTCTAAAATTTAGGCTTGCAAAAATGTCGAAAATCCTTATAATATAGTAGGTCTGCTATTGGGGGACTTTTCGTCCGCCGCCCTTTTCAGTACCGGCGGCGCGCGTGCGGTGCTCTCTGCGTGGGATCTCCTGGCGCGGAAAGGGCTTGTCAATGAGAATGATATCGTCCCCGATCTGCTTGATACACTCCCATGGGATGCAGTATTCCTCTCCCCGGCCGAACAGCCCGAAAAAGCGGTACGGCCCGGGAATGATGAGTGCGGTGAGCTGCCCGTCCGGCAGCCTGCATTCCACGTCGCCCACATAGCCCAGGCGGCAGCCGTCGCAGATGTTGATGACCTCCTTGCAGCGGAAGTCGGCAAAGCGGCAGTTCATGCGCATCCCCTCCTGTTCCCTTTCATTGTATTTCCGGAACAGGAAGTCCTATCCCTCGCATTTTCCGCGACTTCTCTTCGGGCTATGCCGGAGGGAAAATTTTTTCTACGGAGGTTCCCACACATGACAGAGATCCAGCTCAATATGTACCATGCCCTCGCGCTTGGTGCCGCCATGTACGCCCTCGGCCTGGTGCTGACGAAGAAGATCCCCGTGTTCAGCCGCTTCTGCATCCCCGCTCCCCTGGTCGGCGGTCTGTGCTTCGCGATCTTCAACACCATCCTCTATGCCACGGGCACGGCGGTCATCACCTTTGACGACACGCTGCAAACGGTCTTTATGATCTTCTTCTTTACGACCGTTGGCTTCACCGTCAGCATTCCGATGCTGCTCAAGAGCGGCAAATCCGTCATCATGCTCCTTATTCTGAGCGTTGTGATGATCATTTTGCAGAATGTCGTCGGCAGCGGCGTGATGGCGCTCATGGGCAAAGATCCGCTCTACGGCCTCGCCTGCGGCTCCATCGCGATGATCGGCGGCCCCGGCACAGCGGCGGGTATTGGCCCTGACCTTGATGCAGCCGGTGCCATCGGCGGCACGACGGTCGCCGTCGCGG
>ENA-OQIO01001830-OQIO01001830.1-human-gut-metagenome-genome-assembly--contig:-NODE-1830-length-9981-cov-2.979298_pt1 | contig 9981 bp, 10 predicted proteins | sample MGYA00242573_ERZ504737 | MGnify/ENA primary metagenome ERZ504737 (study PRJEB26092, sample SAMD00036203) | human gut metagenome | host: Homo sapiens | study: EMG produced TPA metagenomics assembly of... | reverse complement strand
CCGTTCGGTTTTTTGTGATTTTATCGTTTTTTGTCAAGCCAAATAACTTGAATATTATATTTTTCGGCTAATTTCCTGCCTGCGTTTAAATCCATACAAAATAACGCCGTAGAAAGCGTATCGGCAAGTGCGCTGTCGCTTGATATCACTGTTACTGATTTAAAATAATTTGATGGATATAATGTATTTTTATCGATTATATGGCAATAATCTTTGCCATCGACCGTGTAATATCTTTGATACGAGCCGCTTGTAACTACGCTTGTATTATCATCTGCGTAAATTTTGTCTAAATATTCATTTGAATTTGGATTTTCAATTCCGATAACAAAATCATTTTTGTCAGGCTTATTTCCGATTGTGATTATATTGCCGCCAAGTGAAATAACTGCGCTTTGCCAAACATTGTTTTGAGTTATGTATTCATAAATTTTATTGCAAACAAATCCTTTGGTAATTGCGCCTACATCAAGTTTTAATTCTTTATCATTGAAAAATAATAGTCGAATTTTCCTTGTCTATAATTAAATTATTGATATCTGTATGCTCACTTGCTTTCGTAAGCATTGATTTAGGAGGAAGCGACTCCCCTTTTTCCCTGTAATCGTGCCAAATTGAAAGAACACTTCCCATAGCAATATTGACATATCCGTTTGTGATTTTATATGCCTTTTTTCCATAGGTTAAAAGCTCAATTATTCTTTTATCAACCTTAACAGGCTTTTTGTATGCATTGTCATTTATATATTTTAGATTTACAATATTATCATAATCATTATAGATATCGTAAAGTTCGGAATATCCTTTAATTACACCGTATAACTTATTATATTTTTTGTTAAATTCATCTTGCGAGGTATCATAAGCAGTTATACTTGAGGCAGTGTCAAACAGATTTAAAAAACTTTTTGAGAATTTGGTATACTTACTGTTTGAGCAGCCAAACAAAGTAAATAACAAAGTAAAGGAGAGGACTATTGAAACAATTTTTTTCATAAGTCCCCTCCTCTCTTTAATTTATAAATTCTTTAATAACCTTAGTCGGACATTTTTGAGCACATAAACCGCACTCGGTACACTTATTGTAATCTATTTTAGCAACATTATCAATAACTTTTACTGCATCATTAGGGCAATTTCTTTCGCACATACCGCAACCGATACACCCAGCCTGACAATTATCCTTAACAACCTTGCCACGCTGTTTGTTAGAACATTGGACCCTAAATTTAGAATTGTAAGGTACAATTTCAATAAGATTAAGCGGACAGGCTTTAACGCATTTACCGCAGGCGATGCAAAGTTCTTCGTCAACAACCGCCTTGCCGTTAATAATTCTTATTGCCTGATTATCGCAAACATCTGCACAAGAGCCGTATCCCATACAGCCGTATTGGCAACTTCTTTCACCGCCGCCAGGCGCAACGGATGCAGAGGTACACGTTCTCGTGCCGTAATAATTAAATTTTTGGTGCCTTACTTCACAGGTTCCCGAACATTTAACAAAGGCAGTCTGCCTGACAAACTCTCCTGCTTGAGCGCCCATTATTTCTGCTATTTTTTCAGCGCCTTTTTTGCCGGCAGGAGGGCAAGCATTGACGGGTGCTTCGCCTTTGGCAATCGCCTTAGCAAGAGCGTCACAGCCTGCATATCCGCAAGCACCGCAGTTATTGCCCGCAAGTGCTTCTCTGACTTTAATTTCTTTTTCGTCTACTTCAACGTGAAAAACCTTTTCGGCAACACTGAGAAGAACGGCAATAATAAGTCCTACAGCGGCAACAACCACTGAGGCAATGATAATACTTTTAATATCCATATTGCTCCCCTCCTCTATTTAAGTGTTCCAAAGCCGTAAAAAGCAATAGCCATAAGACATGCTGTTAATAATACAGCAGGAGTACCTTTAAATGCTTTTGGAAAATCGTTGTTTTCTGTTCTTTCTCTTATGCCTGCCATAATTATAATTGCAAGCGCAAAGCCGACTGCTGTTCCGAAGCCGGTTACAACAGATGTTATAAAATTATTATTGTCCTGCACATTAGTAAGTGCAACACCTAATACTGCACAGTTTGTGGTAATAAGCGGAAGATAAACTCCGAGCGCTTGGTAAAGCTTAGGAACATATTTTTTTAAGAACAATTCAATAAGCTGAACAAGTGCTGCAATTACAAGAATGAAAATTATTGTATTTAGATATGTAATATGAAGCTTGTTGATTACGAAAGTATATAAAAGATTTGTAACCGCACTTGCAATTGTAATAACAAATATTACTGCACCGCCCATTCCCGCAGCGGTTTTTACATTTTTGGAAACACCCAAAAACGGGCAAATTCCCAAAAATTGACTAAGCACAACGTTATTAATAAGTGCCGTTGTCATTAAAACAAGAAATAAGGTTTTTAGCATTATTTGTTTACCTCCTTATTTTCTGCTTCCTTGCAAAGCGAATTACAGTGCATACAATCTCCGCCGCAGGCAGTTTCGTCTTTAACGTGCCTATTAGCGCCTTTTGCACCGAATTTGTTTTGAAGTGCACATAAAAATGCCAAAACAAGGAATGCGCCGGGTGCTAAAATAAAGATTGATACACCCTCATAAGATTTAGGTAAAAGTTGAAGGTTAAAAATTTTGCCTGTTCCTATAAGCTCACGAACAATACCTATTGACGTTAAACCTAAAGTAAAGCCAAGTCCCATACCGAGACCGTCAAATATAGATGGAATAACCTTATTTTTTGAAGCATAGCTTTCTGCTCTGCCGAGAATAATACAGTTTACTACGATAAGCGGAATATAAAGGCCCAAAGCGTCATAAAGCGTAGTAACATAAGCCTGTAATATCATTTGAACTATTGTTACAAATGAAGCTACAATAACGATATATGCCGGCATACGAACACCGTCCGGAATTACCTTTCTTAATAAGGAAATAATCATATTGCTCATAACAAGTACGACTGTTGTTGCAAGTCCCATACCAAGACCGTTAATAGCAGAGGTTGTGACTGCAAGGGTCGGACACATACCGAGCATAAGAATGAAGGTTGGATTTTCTTTAACAATACCGTTATATAATCTTTCTATAGGTGTTTTCAAATTAATCAACCTCCTTTAACTGATTGTTATATACGGCAAGCGCACTGTCTACCGCTTCGCAAACAGCGTTTGATGTAATTGTTGCACCGCTGAGTGCATCGATTTCATTATCGCTTGAAGCGCCGTTTTTAGTATAATTAATACCGTTTGCAGATTTGCCGATAAATTGTGATTTAAAATCGTCCTCTGTTGCCTTAGCACCAAGGCCTGCAGTTTCACTGTGTGACAAAACAGTAAAGCCTGTAAGCTATTTGTTTTTGCCGATACACCGATTGCAACCTTAACATCGCCTCCGTATCCGGAAGGTGATGTTGCGGAAAATACATAGCCGATTAAGTTGCCGTTTTTATCTGTAGCTTTTAAAACATCGTCAACGGTGCATTGCGACAGATTTTCCTTCTTAAGTGAAGCAGATGATGTCTTGAGTATTTCATCTGTATTGTCAAGCGCTTCAAATTGAGCATCGGGATAAACAACCTCATATGCTTCAAGCCTTGCTTTATCCTGCGCTTTTGCAATAGGTTCTTTTGTTATTTCATTTACAAATGCAAGTGAAACACCGGCTACAAGAGTAATTAAAAACAATGCAAGGCAGTTTTTTAAGAATTTATTTTTCATACCTCACCCTCCTCTTTCTTACGCATACCAAATGCTTTTGGAACAGTTATTTTTTCAATAAGAGGAACAACAAGGTTCGAAATAATAATAGCATAAGATACACCTTCTGCGCTTGAGCCGAGGACTCTGAATATTGCAGTTAAAAATCCAATTAATATTGCATAAATAACCTGACCCGTTTTTGTAATCGGGCTTGTTGTGTAATCTGTTGCCATAAATACCGCACCGCTCATTAAACCACCTGTAAGAAGGTTTCCGAGTGCAAAGTTAACCATGCCTGAGAAGTCCATTTCTCTGCCTTTAACGAGTGCAAACAGTACGACAAAAACGACGGTTGATGCCATATAAATAAGCGGAATTCGAGGAGAAATAACTTTTCTGATAAGTAAATAAGCAAAACCTATTAATATTGCAAGTGTGCAAACCTCGCCGATACAGCCGTTTTGAAGTCCTAAAAATGCATCTCTTAAATTAATAGTATTACCTGCTTTGATTTGAGCAAGCTCAGTTGCAGATGACACACCGTCGACTGTTGAAAAATCAGTCATACGTGAAGTGAACGAAATAAGTAAAAAACATCTTGCAGCAAGAGCGGGGTTCATAATATTTTGACCAATTCCGCCAAATAGCATTTTTACTATAACAATTGCGAACACACCGCCAATCGCAGGCACCCACCATGCAACCTGAGGCGGCATATTAAGCGCAATAATTAAACCCGTTACTACTGCGCTGAAATCAAATACTGTAATTGGTTTTTTATAAATTAATTCAAATATAAGCTCACTCAATACACAGCTTACTACCGATGAAATAATTACAATTAACGCATTTGCACCGAAATGCCATACACCGAAAGCTAAGGTCGGAATAAGGGCAATGCATACATCAATCATAATTTTTTGAGTTGAACTCTTATCTCTTATATGCGGTGAAACAGAAACATTATACATAATTACCCCTCCTTATTTTGTCGCTTTGCTTTCACGTACTTTGATTTTGGCAAGCTTGAATGTTTGGGTAAGCGGTCTTTTAGCAGGACAAACATATGTGCAACAACCGCATTCAATACATTCCATACCGTAAAGCTTTTCAAATTGCTCGTAGTTTTTGTTAATTGCAGCCTGAGCCATAAGCTGCGGAACAAGAGTTTCCGGGCATGCACCTACGCATCTGCCGCAACGAATACATGCACTTGTTTCCATTTTTTCTACGTCATCATGAGTTATGGCTAAAATTGACGAAGATGTTTTGATTACAGGATAATCAAGGCTGTTCATAGCCATGCCCATCATAGGCCCGCCTGAAATAATTTTAACTGTCGAATCCTTGATACCGCCGCATTCATCTGCCAAATATTTATGAGAAATACCTAGTGGAACATCCATATTACCCGGTTCGTTAACACCGTCACCTGTTAGCGTAACAACTCTGTGAACAAGAGGCATATTCATTTTTACCGCCTCATAGATAGCAATGATTGTTGCAATGTTTAATACAATTACACCTGCGTCGGCAGGAAGTATGTGGGAATTGATTTGCCTGCCTGTTACAGATGAAATCAATCTTCTTTCACCGCCTTGCGGATAACGTGTCGAAAGAGGCATAACATTTATTCTGTTGTTACCGTTACATTCGAATGAAAGAGCATCAATCGCCTTTGGTTTATTATCCTCAATACCGATGATTGCTTCAGCTTTTTCAAAGAGCTTGAGAACGATTGAAATACCTTCAATTATATCGTTACTTCTTTCAACCATCAATCGATAGTCAGAGGTGAGATACGGTTCACATTCAGAACCATTAATAATTATGTAGTCAATATTTTGATTTTTAGGCGAAAGTTTTACACCTGTAGGAAAGCCTGCACCACCCATACCGACGATTCCGCTGTCTGAAATAATTTTTATAATTTCATCATTAGATAAGGCATTTACTTCTCTTGAAATACCGAAACCTTCAACACATTCGTCCTCAAAATCATTTTTAATAACAACGCATTTGGAAGTTTTGCCGTTTAGCATTGTTCTGTCTTCAATTCGCATTACAGTGCCCGAAACAGAAGAATAAACAGGACTTGATACAAATCCGCTTGCTTCCCCTATTTTCATACCTTTAAGTACCCTGTCGGTTGCTTTAACGCAAGGCGTTGCAGGTGCACCGATATGCTGACTCATAGGAAAAACCATAATTTCCTCGCCTTTGAGCCGTTTGATTTCTTTTGAAGCGGCAAATTCTTTTCCCTCATAGGGATGAACTCCCGCTTTGAATTTTCCTTTACTCATAAATTATCCCTCAATACATTTATAAAGTGTGCATAAGCCAATAATATTATATTAACATAAATATACATATTTTTCAATAAACAAACAATAACTTTTGTTTATAATAGAAAAAAAGTCTGCTAAAAATTAGCAGACTTATATATATTTCTACTTATTCCTCGACTAAAGCGGAAAATGCTTCCCTTATATTGCGAACAGGAATGATATCAGTTGAGGTTTTTAATTGATTTGATATTGATTTATAATTATGAAACGGTATTATGCAACGTTCAAAACCAAGTCTTTTAGCCTCACTGATACGTTGCTCGCAATTATTTACGGCACGTATTTCTCCTGCAAGTCCAACCTCGCCAAAAGCAATGGTGTTATCGTCAACTGCCTTGTCTTTTAGTGACGAAACAAGCGCAAGGGCTACCGTTAAATCAGCAGCGGGTTCATCAAGCTTTAAGCCGCCGATTACATTAACATAAGCATCCATATTGTTAAAGAAATACCCTGCCCTTTTTTCAAGAACAGCAAGAAGCATACTCATTCTGTTATAGTCAAAGCCTGTACTCATTCGCCTCGGTGTTCCGAATCCGGTAGCACAAACAAGCCCTTGAACTTCTGCAAGAATCGGCCTTGTACCCTCCATAACGCAGGCTACGCAAGTACCTGATGTGTTTTTAGGTCTGCCTGAAATCATCATAAGCGACGGATTTAAAACCTCTTTTAAGCCCTCTGCCGTCATTTCAAATACACCTATTTCATTGGTAGAGCCGAATCTGTTTTTAACTCCTCTCAGTATTCTGTAAGAATAATTTCTTTCACCCTCAAAATATAATACCGTATCAACAATATGTTCTAAAACTTTAGGGCCTGCAATTGCACCGTCCTTATTAACGTGGCCAACAATAAATATCGGTATTCCAAGCCCTTTTGCGGTGTGCATAAACACATTGGTACATTCCCTAACCTGAGTTATCGAGCCTGCTGATGAACTGACTTGCTCATACAGCATGGTTTGAATAGAGTCGATAATAACCATATCAGGCTTTTCGCTTTTAATACATTCTATAATTGTTCCCAAATCTGTTTGAGGAAGAATGTATAAATTATCAGTTGTTACCCCAAGTCTGTCAGCTCTTAGTTTAATTTGATTTGCAGATTCCTCTCCGCTGACATATAATATTTTTTGACCGATATTAGCGAGATTTTGGCAAATTTGAAGAAGAATTGTAGATTTACCTATACCGGGGTCACCGCTTAAAAGCACTAAACTCCCTTTTACTATTCCGCCACCGAGTACTCTGTCAAATTCGTCAATTCCTGTTGCAAATCGTTCGTCATTTTCGCCCGTGATATCGTTTAATGACATAATCTGCTCAACAGCACCTAAAGAAGCTGAAAAATTCCCTTTAAATTCTGTTTTTGGAAGTTCTTCGTTTAACGTATTCCATTCGCCGCAACTTGGGCATTTGCCATACCACTTTGGGGATTCAAAGCCACATTCACTGCAAACATATATTGATTTAACTTTTGCCATTATAGTTCCTCTGTAATATAAATGTTAAGCCCGAGCATAATTAAATATGCAAGCTTATTTTGATATTTTTCGTCCTGTAATTTTTTATTTTCTTCTCTATTACTCATAAAACCGCATTCAACCATAACCGACGGTACTTTTGCTTTATGCAATAGATAATATGAACTGTCGCTTTTTTTATTAAGACGTTTATTGTCTGGCTGTAAAAATTCTTTAGTAATATTTAAAATGCTGTTGGCAAGAATGGGACTTTTGTTATCATTCGGAGAATACCAAATTTGCATTCCGTGCTCTTTTTCGTCATCAAAATGATTTTGATGAATTGAAATTAACGTGCTTTTATCAACTGAATTAATATAATCCATTCTGTTATATAAATCCGAACGCTTTGTGTTGTCACCTTTTTTGTAAAACTGATAATCGCCGCTTCGTATCAAACTTGCGTTTATGCCTGATATCCTGATAAAATCGTATAATTTTAAAGCTATGCCTAAATTAATATCCTTTTCGTTAGCATTATCAACGCCGATTGTTCCTGCATCAATTCCACCGTGGCCGGCATCTATTACCAAATTAATTCTATTAGACTTAGCTTCATTATTAACGGCGAAGTTATGCTTAAAATATGTATTTATTCCTAAACAGGAACTAAATGTAAAAATAACAATAAATACTATAAGCGTGGCTTTTTTCATAAATATCACCGCTAATAATATGAAATAATTATACTATAATATTACAAACTTATCAAGCAATATTGCAATTTGATTGGTTTAGGGATATAATTAGGACAGTAAATACAGGAGGTATCCTTTTATGAAAATAGTAAATTTAGATGCTTATACAACAAATCCGGGTGATTTATCCTGGGATGGTATAAAAAAACTCGGTGATTTTACCCAATATGACAGAACGGCTCCTGAGCAAATAATCGAAAGGGCTAAGGGTGCGAATGCTCTTATTATTAATAAAACAATTTTAACAAGAGAAATTCTTGAAAAACTTAAACCTGAGCTTGAATATATAGGTTTACAGTCAACAGGATATAACGTTGTTGATTGCGACGCAGCAAAGGAACTTGGAATAACTGTTTGCAATATTCCGTCTTATTCGACAAATGCAGTTGCACAGCTTGTTTTTGCGTTTATTTTACAAATTACAAATAAAATTAATCTTCATTCGCAGGCTGTTTTTAATGGTGAATGGTGCTCCTGTCCTGATTTTTGCTTTTGGAAAGCGCCACTTAGTGAACTCGCAGGTAAAACAATCGGCATAATCGGTTTCGGTGCAATCGGTCAAAAGGTTGCAAAAATTGCAGAAGCTTTTGATATGAATGTTCTTGCCTATGCTCCAAGACCGAAGGATAAGGGTGAACTTAAAACGGTTAAATTTGTTTCACTTGACGAGCTTCTTTCAAACAGCGATATTGTCACCTGTCATTGCCCGTTAACACCGGAAACCGAAGGCATGATTAATAAAGATACTATTTCTAAGATGAAAAATAACGTAATATTTATTAATACCTCTCGTGGTCCTGTTGTTGACGAAACAGCTCTTGCCGATGCACTTAATAATGATAAAATTCAAGCAGCAGGACTTGATGTTTTAAGCGTAGAGCCTGCTAAGAAGGATAACCCTCTTTTAAAAGCAAAGAATTGTTTTATTACTCCTCATATTGCTTGGGCAGCTAAGGAAACAAGAGCAAGACTTTTAAGCATATTGGAGGACAACTTGAAAGCATATATTAACGGTCATCCTCAAAATGTTGTAAATAAATAAAATATAATAAAATATAAACCGCTGTCGGTGCATCTTCACAAAGAAATGCATTTAACAGCGGTTTGTTTTTTTTTAATTATTTTCTTTTTTACTTCCTATTTTACTTTCCGTATGGTTAATCAGCTTTTTGATGTTTTCTCTATGCGCCAACACGACGATTAAAGTAAATATCAGCGATAAAAGAGTAAGCGGCAGTGATTTGTAAAATACAAATATAAAAACAGGATAAAATACTGCCATTGCAATGCTTCCGAGAGAAACATATTTGGTGATTAACACAATAATTGCAAATATTGCAAGCAAAATAAGCGCAATTCTCCAATCAATCATAAACACCATTCCGCCCGCCGTTGCAACGCCTTTGCCGCCTTTGAAACCGAAAAAGCAAGGGAAAATATGACCGAGCACGCAGAAAAGACCTGCAAATGATTTAGTAAACATCCTTGCATCTATTCCTAAAATAAGTGCGCCGCCGTTTTCGGCAAGTGAAATATTGCCCATTTTTCTAACGATTACGAATGATATGAAAATTGCAACGGCAACCTTGAGCATATCGCCTATTATAGTCATTACAGCGTATTTTTTACCGTAATTTCTGAGCATATTGGTTGAACCGGCATTGCCACTTCCGTGACTTCTCACATCATCCTTACTGAGAGATTTTGATATAATTATA
>ENA-OQIO01001829-OQIO01001829.1-human-gut-metagenome-genome-assembly--contig:-NODE-1829-length-9982-cov-2.093049_pt1 | contig 9982 bp, 12 predicted proteins | sample MGYA00242573_ERZ504737 | MGnify/ENA primary metagenome ERZ504737 (study PRJEB26092, sample SAMD00036203) | human gut metagenome | host: Homo sapiens | study: EMG produced TPA metagenomics assembly of... | reverse complement strand
TGCCGCATGGCTGGAGCAGAATGGGTATCACGCAGAAAAGGTGCAGCCGGTGGATCTGTTCCCGAGGACGAAACATTGCGAATGCGTGCTCTTGATGTCAAAAGTCCAGTAATATAGTGCGGTGATTCGTTTAATATCGTTTGGACATCATTTCACAGTCTGAGCCGTTCTTGTCCTTGGAAACAGGTCGAGGGCGGTTTTCGAGAATTTGAGCAATATCTAAATCGTAGCCACAGGGGTAGTGGATAATTGAGTTTCTGGATTAGATGTTTGGGCTAACAGCGAATCCACTAACTCAGGTATCTGGGGGTATCCAGTGTAGGATTTAGATGTCATCCCCCTATAACGCAAAAACGCCGCCAGCGTAGCATGTGAAATCATCACACGGTACGCTGGCGGCTATGCTTTTATTGTTTATACAGCTTTCGGCGTGAGCCACTTTTCTGAGGAAGACGTCCGTTGCGTTTCACATAAAGAAACATCTGGCTAACAAAAAAGAATAAAGCTGATTTTTATGCCCTCATTATTCTCTATAAATAGCACTGCACCGCAGCTCTTGACGTTTCTCATCCAGAGAATACCGGATCGTAATCACACCATTTTCTGTCTCTACTTCTACCTGTTTTGCATGTTCAAACAACCTGCGCAGGCGGCGGTACTCGTCCCGCTGCGCATCCGTGTAGTGAGACGGCATATCCGAGGTAAGGAACACATTGCCCAGCAGTGCGTTGACTGTGGCAAGGGTGCGTTTTTGCTCTGCCGTCAGCTTGCAGTTTTCCTCCCGGAGGAAGAACACATCCGGGTCGCTGCCATAGGCACGGCCATTGAGCTGCCGCCGGAACACTGTGTTGTTCAGCGCCTGCTTTGTGGACACCCGCTCCCGGTGGAACAGGCGCATATACCACACATCGTCCCAGTCCAGCCCTACGTCACAGCTGACACGGCAGTAGTCCACCAGCCGAAGGCAGGCATCACCGGCACGCCGCAGCCGAGGATGGCTTTTTGTCCGCACCAACTACGCAGCAGCTCCATGGCACGGCGCATCCGGGCGGCACGACTCTCGCGAGCATTGCCAAAGGGAGCAGCGCCGTACAGAAAATCCAGCTTGACAAGGTCGAAACCCCAATCGTTCAGCACCCGGTCAAATACCCGGCGCAGATAGTCCAACACGGCCGGGTTGTCGATATCCAGTGCATAAAAGCTGCTCCAGTTGCTGCCGCAGCACCACGGTTTGCCGTCCACCTTCAGCAGCCAGTCCGGGTGCTGAAGGAAAAGGGCAGAGTCCTTTTCGCACACAAAGGGCGCAAGCCAGAGCCCGGCCTGAAAGCCAGAGGCGTGGATCTCCTGCACCATGCCTTTCAGTCCGTGGGGGAACTTCTGTGCATCCGTTTCCAGCCAGTCGCCCACCTTCGGCTCCCAGCCATCATCGATCTGGAACAGGTCTCCCGGGCAAAGCAGGCTGCGGCAGCCGGTCAGGTCCTCCCGGATGGTGTCCTCGGTGATGTCCTGATAGCGGTTGTACCAGCTGGAATAGCCAGCCAGCTTCTCTTCAGTTCGAGGACGGATGCCCATAGCCCGAAACCAACCGTCAAACACTTCGGTCTCGCCGCCCTCGGCAAAAAACAGGTCGAACAGAGCAAAGCTGCCGCCGGGATGCTCCACCCCGGCGCAGTCCCGCTCCAGTGTCAGCAGGGCTTTGCCACTGTCGTAGCGGAGGATGGTGTAGCCCGGGGTCTCGTCCAGCGATGCCACCAGCTGGAACTGCCCGCCCTTGCGGAAATAGCAGTAGGAAAAGCCGTGGCTCTGACCGTTATGATGTCCGTAGGGCACAAAATGATAATCGCCGTAGCGGTCAAAGGCATATTTCTTCAGTAGAAATCCCGGAATGTGATCGGTGCCGCGCAGCTTGCCGTTCCGGCTTAGCTCCGGGCTGTATGTCCATGTCTGGTAGCCGTTCATGAACAGGCGCTCGTCTGCTTCCATCTTCCACGGCAGCTCGGCACGCACGGCTTTCAGCGTCCCGGCAGGCAGGTCAGCGGAAAGATGCAGCGCACCGCAGCCCGGGTGCACCGGGGCATCGCCCTGCCGTACACCGCCTGTGGTCTCTGCGTACCAGTGCAGCGTTTCAGTCATGGTGCGTTTCCTCCCCGTGGAGCTGTGCGCTGATCTCGGCAGCGCGGGCATCCGTCAAAACGAACTTGCGGCGGAACAGCACCAGCGCACCTGCCAGCACCAACATGGGCAGGACCGTCATCATCAGGCGCAGACCCAGCAGCGTTCCGGCGCTCTGTACTGCTACGGGGCCGGTCTCCTCCGTGTTGCCCACAAGACCGATGAGATCCAGCCCGATGCCGGTCAGGAACACCGCCACGCCGGAGGCAGCCTTGACCACAAAGGTCTGCATGGAAAAGATGACGCTCTCCTCCCGGCGTCCGGTCTTGAGCTGGCCGTAGTCTACACTGTTGGAAAGGAACAGGGTGGTCAGCACGGTCAGCATCCCGTTGCAGGCAAACACTACCACGCCCGGGATGCACAGCAGGGCAAGGCTATGGGAAAGCCCGGTCAGGCAGAACACCAGCAGCGTGCCGTAGCCGCACAGTGCCAGCACAAGGCTCAGGTGAAACACCTGCGTACTGCTGAACTTTTTGCGCAGCAAGGGGTAAAGCACCATCATGCCAAGGATCTGTGCCGCACCGCCCACGGTGGAAAACAGGGTGTAGGTGGCTTTCCAGCCTGCACCGCCAAGGTCGTACTTGAAGAAATAGATGATGAAGTTGGAGGTAAGGTACAGCGCCGAGTTGATCAGCACGATGCTGCCTACCACTACCATAGCCTGATCGTTGCGGAACAGGGCGGAGAACATCTCCTTTACGGTGGCGGTCTTCATCTCACTGGGGGTGGTTTCTTTCATGGAAATGCAGCACACCAGCTCTGTCACTGCAAAAATTACCGCTACGATCAATGCCACCCAACGGAAGCCAGCGCGCTCGCTGTCGCCGCCAAGGCTCCCACCAGCAGCATGGTGAACATGGCAATGAGTGCCGACCCAACGCCTGCACAGGTACGCCCCACCATGGAAAGATTCTCCCGGTCTTTGGGCGTGCGGGTCACGGCGGGAATCATGGACCAGTAAGGAATATCCATCATGGTATAGGTGACGCCCCACAGGATGTACATCACGCTGAAATAGACCATCAGCGCTGCTTCGTCCAGCACAGGGGCGGCAAACAGGGCGTAGAGCACCAGCGCATTGAGCAGCGTACCGGAAAAGATCCACGGACGGAAACGTCCCCATCGAGTGCGGGTCTTTGCCACCAGAACGCCCATAAAGGGGTCGTTGAAGGCATCGAGAACCGGGCTGCCATGAGCACCAGTCCCACAAAGCTTGCCGAAAGTCCCAGCACATCCTGATAATAATACATGACATAAGAAGCCGACAGGCATATACCATATCCTTGCCCACGGCACCAATGCCGAACGCGGTTTTCTGTTTCAGGGTCAGTTCCATACAGCATCCTCCTTTTCAATGGTGAACCGCAGCACAACGGGCTGGGTCTGCGGGGCAGAAACGGTCAACAGGGCTTCTCCGGCGGTGCCAACGGTGCGCAGATAGGTGCCGGTCATGCCGCCTTCTGCCACGGCGGTCTGCGGGCCCACAAGGGCGGCGCTGCCCTCCACCGTAAACTGCACCGGGAACTGTGCGTAGGGGCTGGGGTGCCATTTTCGTCCAGAATCCGCACCCGGACAGCCGCCATATCGTAGGTGTCCTGCTCCCGCAGGGTCGTCCGGCTGACCTTGACTTCCAAGTGCAGCTTTGCACTGGGGCAGAGGGTCACGCTGCGCACTACGTTGCCGTCCTGTACGGCATCGAACCGCCATCGGGTAGCTTCGCCGCCCCAGTTGCCCACATATTTTCCGTAAAGTGCCACGCCATCTTCAAAGGCCATTTTGTAGCGCAGCATACACCAGCCGAATTTGACCTTGTAGGCCAGCGGCAGCCCTGCCAAGCCATATTTCCCGGCAGCCAGCAGGCAGTCCCGCACAGCGCTGCTTGGAGGGAGAAAAGTGTTCCTGCGTTTCCAGCAGCTCGCCGATGGTATCGTCCATCACAAAGGGCGGGTGGGGCAGCGCCGTCACTCGCTGCGGCGCAGGGCGGTGACGAACACATCGTTTTTGTAGAGCTTGACCTGCTGGGCATTGCTGAAAACGTAGGCCGTGCCCAGCTGCCCGGCGGGGTTATCTCCGATGTCCATGGAGGAGCTGACCGCCAGCACCGGGTCGGCATCGCCCTGACTGGCATAGACCGCCGCCGCCAATTTGGGGTTGCGGAAGCTGTCCAGCACACCGTGGTAGCAGATGCGGTCCCCGGAGCCAAAGTCCTTGTGAGTCTGGTAATCGAACATGCACCAGCCGAAGCACCCGGCGTGCTCCCCGCTGGCATAGGCGGCATTCTGCACCCGGACGTGCCGCAAGGCGTGCTCCTGCCGATGCGGACCATCGTCAAAGGGCTTGGTGGGGTACATGTGACCGTTGCACTCCGAGATGAGCAGCGCCTTGCCCATATCCGGGGTCACGTCCTTTTTAGGCTTAGCACCGGGCGTTGTGCCGTTGTGGGAAAAATCGTTGTAGGCGTAAACATCCTCCAGCAGATGGCTTTTTTCCAGATAGCGCACGCCGGAGGTAGCACGGCTGGGGTCCAGCTGATGGGCGATTTTGTTGGTGCGGGCATAGAAGGCATCGTCGTCCACGCTCTCGTTGATGCGCACACCCCACAGTATGATGCTGGGGTGATTGCGGTTCTGCAAGAGCATCTCCTGCAGCATCTCGCAGGCGGCGTCCTTCCAGTTGTCGTCCCCGATGTGCTGCCAGCCCGGCAATTCAGTGAACACCAGCAGACCCCGCCGGTCGCACTCGTCCAGAAAATACTGGCTTTGGGGGTAGTGGCTGGTGCGCATGGCGGTGCAATGCAGCTCCTCCTGCAAAATGCGGGCATCCTCCCGCTGCAGGCTTTCCGGTGCGGCGTAACCGATGTAAGGGTAGCTCTGGTGTCGGTTCAGACCCCGCAGAAAGGTCTTTTTGCCGTTGAGGTAGAAACCATCCGCCCGGAACTCTGCGGTGCGGAAGCCAAACGTCACCTGTTTGCGGTCGATGGGCTGCCCCGCTGCGTTCAAAAGCTCTGCCACGGCATGATGCAGCACCGGATGCTCTGTATCCCACGGCCGTGCATCCGGCACAGAAAGCTGGATCTTTCCGGTTTCTGCCGCAGGTGCAGTCTGCTCTGCCAGCAAAGTGCCTCAGTGGTCTCCAGCCGGATGCGGACCGCCGCGGCTGCGGGCGTAAGCTCTGCTGTCCACTGCACCACAGCCTCCTGCAGGGTGGGCGTGTAGACGAACAGATCAGTCAGACGGCTTTCTGCCGTAGCTTCCAGCCAGACCTCCCGGTACAACCCGCCGTAGGTCAGGTAATCAATGACAAAACCAAAGGGTGGAATCGTTGGGTCTTCACGGGTGTCCAGCTGCACGGTCAGCAGGTTTTCACCCTCCCGGTCCACAAGGTCGGTGATCTCCACCGCAAAGCCGGTATAGCCACCCCGGTGCTGCCCGGCAACCTGCCGTTGACCCGCACCACCGCCTGATGGGCAGCGCCGTCAAAGCGGACAAACAGTCGGGGCGCAGCCTGCACCGGCGGCACTCGGAACCGCTTCCGGTAGCCGCAGACCATCTCGTAATCAGCGGGGGTGGCATAGTGCAGCGGCACCTCCCGGCAGGTATGGGGCAAGCGGACGGCTTGTTGTTTTGGCACCGGCAGCCCCTTGCCAAAGGCTCTGTCCAGTGTCGTGTGAACTCCCAGTCCTCACAAAAACTGTGTTTCATCGCGGCAGCACTCCTTCCAGTAAAATCGAGATCATTTCCTCCAGTACAGCCACATACTGCACCCCGCTTTCTGCCAGACTACGGTCTGCCAGAAAACTCTCGATGGATGCGGTGATCATCTGCCGCAGCACCGGCAGGGATACCGGACGCATGACCCCCTCAGCCACAGCCTGCTCCAGCAGCGCCATGGTGGGCTCCCACCCGTTTTCCAACTGACTGCGCACCCGCGCCGCCACCACCGGGTATTTTTCATCCAGCTCCTTCATCTGCCGCAGATCCAGCGCGGCATATTCTGCCGGCATGGCAATGATGACTGCCCGCAGCTTTTCCTGCAAAGTACCACCGCCCGCCAGAATTTCCTGCTTGCAGCGGTGGATCTCTGCAAAGGCGTGGTCTACCATATCCAGTAAAAGCGCCTCCTTGGAGGGGTAAACGGTGTAGATGGTCTTTTTGCTGATGTGCAGCGGCTCTGCCACCTGCTGCATGGTGAAATGCAGCCCCTGTTGACGGAATAGCTGCATCGCCTGCGTGCGCACCAGCGCATCGAGCTTTCCCTGCATGAGCGTCCTCCTTGTGGAAACCGTATTTGGCTTTCCAGTTTCCATTCTAGTACGGAAACCGAGTTAAATCAAGCAGTTTCCGCATTTTCTGCGTTCTGACGAAGAACCAGAGAAGAATCACAGCAGAATGCCATATCTCAAAACGCGGCAGCCGGAATGGTATCCGTAAACATAATCTTGGCGAGACCAACGATTCCCGTTTTGCCCACGCTCTGCACAAGGGACTGTATTTCGACTACATGATGGCAAACCCGCCTGTCTGATTTTCAGGCGGGCATTTTACTTTGCCAGGATTTTGAGAACTACAATAAACTGCCCCCGAAACAGCACGGTCTAGCGCGCTGCTTCGGGGGCAGTCTGTTGTTTATTCAATTATAAAGTTACTGCTTTGCACTTTCCGGGGCGACCTCAAAGTCGATCTTGCCCAGATTGACGTCCGCACGCACAATGGTGATCATCATGGTATCGCCCAGATTCCAGTTCTTGCCGGAAACGGGATCAGAAAGGCGCACGCCCTCGGTGAGCATGGTGCCGGTGGCGGTCAGGCTGGAAGCAGGTACAAAGCCTTCCACGCCGTTTTCCAACTCGATGAACAGGCCGCGCTGGGTCACGCCGGAGATGCGGCCCTCGTAGCATTCGCCCAGATGGCGGCGGGCATACTCGGCCTTGTAGCAGTCCTCGGCCTTGCGCTCGATCTGCATGGCGATGACTTCGCGCTCGCTGGCCTGCTTGCTGACGTCCTCGGCAAACTCGCTGTAACGCAGGATCATGGTGTCCTTATCGGTACCCTTGAGCTGAGCCGTCATGATGCGGTGGATAGCCAAGTCCGGGTAGCGGCGGATGGGGCTGGTGAAGTGGGCATAGTCCTGCAACACCAGACCGTAGTGTCCCTTGGGCTTTTCCTCGTACACAGCCTTGGACATGCAGCGCAGCATACCGGTGTTGATGATCTGCTCGTAGGCAGTGCCGCGCACGCCCTCCAGAATGGCGCTCAGCTCCTTGGGGGTGGGCACATCCTTGGCAAAGTGGTCGTTGACGCCGCAGGCTGCAGCAGGCCGTGCAGACGCTCCAGCTTTTCGGCGTTGGGCTCCTCGTGCACGCGGTACACAAAGGAATCTGCTTCACCCGGGCAAAGTTGGCGGCGCACTGGTTGGCCAGCAGCATGAACTCCTCGATCATGGCCTCGCTCTCGCCGGAGGTGCGCTTTTTCACGTCGATACAGTGACCATCTTCGTCCAGGATCAGCTTCACCTCGCCGCTCTCGATATCCATGCAGCCGCGCTCCTTGCGCAGACGGGCACGGTGACCGTACAGCTCCTTCATGGCGGGCAGCTGCGCCAGTACCTCGTGGTACTTACCGGTCAGCTCGTCATCGGTGCTGCCGGCCAGCAGGGCGTTGATTTCGGAGTACACGCCCTTGACCCGGCTGCGGATGACGGACTTGACAAAGCGGTAATCGGTCAGGTTGCCGTCCTTATCCAGCCGCATCAAACAGGAGAAGGCCAGTCGCAGCACGCCCTCGTTCAGGCTGCAGATGCCGTTGGACAGCTGCTTGGGCAGCATGGGCACCACCTGATCGGCGTAGTAGACGCTGGTAGCGCGGTTAAAGGCCTCGTTGTCCAGCTCGGAGCCGGGCTTGACGTAGTTGGAAACATCCGCAATGTGCACGCCCAGCTCAAAGCCTCCGTCCGGAGTCTTGGTCAGGCTGATGGCATCGTCGATATCCTTGGTCTCGGCGCTGTCGATGGTAAAGATGGGCAGGGCGCGCAGATCCATGCGGCCCTCGCAGTCCGCAGCAGACACCTCGGCGTTGTCCAGCTTTTTGGCCTCGTCCCGCACCTTGTCCGGGAAGCGGTTGCGGATATCCTGCGCGTAGAGCAGTGCCTTTGCGCAGCGCTTGGCCTCATCGCAGCTGCCAAAGCGCATGGCCACACCTACGCGGTGATCCTCCTGACGGCTGCCGCGCAGCAGGATCTCCACTGCCACCTTGTCGCCGTCCTTGGCGCTGCCTTCGCAGTCCCGCATGACCTGCATGGAGATGGCGGGGCAATCGTCCGGCACAAACTTCAGGCGGCCCTCCATGCGGTGCATGTGCCCACCAGAGAATTCTTCTCTTCCAGAACAGCAAGGATCTCGCCCTCATCGCTGCCCTCTACCCGGGGATGTGCAAACTTTTCCACCAGCACCTTGTCGCCGGGCATTGCGCCGCGGGTGAACCGGCCGGGGATAAAGATATCGCTGGTGCCGTCCTCCAGCATGACAAAGGCAAAGTTTTTGCCCAGCTTTACCACCTTGCACAGCAGCGCCTTATCGGCACGGCCGCTGCGCACGGTGAAGAACACGCCCTGGCGCTGGCAGATGACAGCCTCGTGCACCAGCTGGTCCACAGCCTCCATCACCTTGCGGTCTGCGCCGCGATCCCCGCCGAACTTATTCTTCAGATCTTTTACAGTGCACGGCTGATTCTGGATCGCGTGCTCAATTTTATCGCGCATTGCCATAAAATATTTTCTCCTTCACTTCCGTGGCCGTGCATCTCCTGCGGAGCACAGCCCTGCCTTGGGACGGGCACCTTTCCCTGTCCCCTCTTTGCGGCAGCCCGCAGAACCGGCTGCCCGCACTTTTCTGCACAGAAAAACAGCCCCGTCCGTTCCACGGGGCTGCAACGCCTTCTCAGCCTGCCAGACGCCTGCAAACAGGCAGGCCAGAATAGCAACCACAAAGAACACCACGCCTGCAATGCGGGTGACCTTAGCCAGCATCTGATCTGCCGGGGTCAGACGTGCATTGTTGGCACCGCCCACACTGCCGTTGATGGCACCGGACAGGCCCTGACCGTGGGTGTGCTGCATGAGGGTGAGGAAAACGATGACCAGCGAAGCCACCAGCAGAATGGCACCGCCAACAATTTCGATAACAGACATGAATCGTAACGCTCCTTTTATTTGTAAATACGGAAAACTACGCAAAAATACAACTATATAGTAGCATAACAAAGCCAAAATTGCAAGTAGAATCCGCGCATTTAACCCGCTGCTTCCAGCGCGTTGCAGACCTGCGCAAAGATGGCTGCACCGGAGTACGCCGTGTGCACCGCACCGTCCTGCAATACCACAATGGTGTAGCGGGGCTTTTCTGCCGGCCAGAACCCCGCAAACCACAGGTTGCAGCGCTCGGTGCCCTCCGGGGTGAACTGCCCGGTCTGGGCGGTACCGGTCTTGCCGCCCGCCCCACCGGAAAGCCCGGCGGCATCCTGTGCGGTGCCTGCTGCACCACCTGTACCAGCATAGCGCGCAAAAGCGCTGCGTTCTGTGCTGAGATCACCCGCCGCCCCCGGGGGTGGCTGAGGGTCTCCACCGGTTGTCCGGTGGTCTCGTCCAGCGTGGCTTGCAGCACATAAGGGCTGCGGTATACGCCGTCCGCTGCAATGGTGTTGAACAGTGCCGCCACCTGCATAGGCGCTGCCAGCAGGCTGCCCTGCCCAAAGCTGAAATTGGCAAGCTGCCCGCTTTGCGCCAGCTCCTGCGGGGCGGGCAGCTGCCCGGCCTC
>ENA-OQIO01001828-OQIO01001828.1-human-gut-metagenome-genome-assembly--contig:-NODE-1828-length-9987-cov-1.318053_pt1 | contig 9987 bp, 14 predicted proteins | sample MGYA00242573_ERZ504737 | MGnify/ENA primary metagenome ERZ504737 (study PRJEB26092, sample SAMD00036203) | human gut metagenome | host: Homo sapiens | study: EMG produced TPA metagenomics assembly of... | reverse complement strand
TGATCACCTTCCTCGCCGTAATATAATGTATAAGGATAATGTCCATCGGATGACATCCATTCCGCATCTGCTGTCAATGCCCATTTTTCACCCAGTTTCTGTTCATACAAAACTGAAGGATTCACCAGTCCCCATGAACCCGATTTCACGGATGCGTTCAGATTAACAGACTTGTTATTCTGAAAAACAGGAGTAAGTGTCTGGATATTCAAAATTCCAGCTGAAGCGAAAAAACGTGCAGGCTGAAAAATCTGGTCACTTTGCCCGTTGCTTAACATCAGACGGTCTACATTTTCCAATGAAAAGCGACCGATATCCACCTGTCCGGTCTGACAGTCGGTAACAGCTATTCCATCGTATCCCACTACTGTATGCTGTGCTCCCAGACTGCGTATAGAAACTGTTTTCAGTCCTCCTATTCCTCCATAATCTTTCACTGTCACACCAGAGAAGTGTTTGACAGCATCGGATACCTGCATCACATTCAGGTTTTTCAGCTCTTCGTGAGAAAAGATCTGAAGAGGAACAGCCGAACGAACTTCACGCGTCTGGTAGCGGTCGGAAACCACAACCTCCGGTATGGAATAGACTTTCGTTGTATCTATTTCCTGACTGCCATAACATTGAACGGCACATCCAATCAGCATCATCCAACTACATACAATATACTTCATATTTTCTCAATACTTAATGTAACAGCAAAGGAACAGCCTTTGCATTGCCTGCGAAAAATAAAGCAATGGGGTGAACAGATAGAATATGCACCGAAAAGTCATCCCACGCTTTTTCCTCGAAAGCTGTGAAGAAATATGCATGGCAGGTCTTCTGACTTATTCCTATCGCAAACTACCTTCCCGGAAACAAACATTTTTCCAGTGTCCGAACGACTGTTTGCGACATTTATATAATATGGAATTTACAGCAGCGGGACTGTTCAGGACTCTCACCTGATTCCCTTTTAATCACCAGATTATCTTCTAAAAACAGATAATCTCTTGAACCAATGCGTCACAAAGGTAAAAAGTTTTTTCAATAAGCCGAAAATATTCTGTATTTTTGTAGACAAGCAACTATAAACATATAAATTATGGCAAAAGAACTCGAATTGAAGTACGGCTGTAATCCTAACCAGAAACCGGCACGTATCTTTATGCAAGAAGGAGAGCTGCCAATTGAGGTACTGAACGGACGTCCCGGATATATCAATTTTCTGGATGCCCTGAATGGATGGCAGTTAGTAAAAGAACTGAAAGAAGCTACCGGCCTGCCGGCTGCAACATCATTCAAGCATGTCAGCCCTGCAGGAGCAGCTATCGGTCTGGAGCTGGATGATACCATGAAGAAAATTTATTTCGTAGACAACCTTCCTCTTTCTCCTTTGGCAAATGCGTATATTCGTGCGCGTGGCGCTGACCGTATGTCGTCTTACGGCGACTTCATTGCGCTGAGTGATGTATGCGACGAAGCTACAGCACGTTTTATCAACCGCGAAGTTTCTGACGGAGTCATTGCTCCGGGATATACAGACGAAGCACTGGAAATTCTGAAGAATAAACGTAAAGGAACATATAATGTTATCAAGATAGATCCGGAATATCGCCCTGCTCCGATAGAACGTAAAGATGTATTCGGAATCACTTTCGAACAAGGACGTAATGAAATCAAACTGAACGGCGACGATTTATTCGCAAACATTCCTACTCAAAACAAGAATTTCCCGGAATCAGCACGCCGCGACTTGATGATTGCACTGATTACATTAAAATATACACAGTCGAACTCCGTATGTTATGTAAAAGACGGACAGGCTATCGGTATCGGAGCCGGACAGCAGAGCCGTATTCACTGTACTCGTCTTGCAGGAAATAAAGCTGATATCTGGTATCTACGCCAGCACCCGAAAGTATTGAATCTGCCTTGGGTTGAAAAAATACGCCGTGCCGACCGTGATAATACAATCGATGTCTATATCAGTGATGAACACGATGACGTACTTGCCAATGGTGTATGGCAGCAGTCTTTACAGAAAAACCAGAAGTTCTGACTCGCGAAGAAAAACGTGCATGGCTGGATACACTGAAAGGTGTGGTTTTGGGATCGGACGCTTTCTTCCCCTTCGGTGATAACATAGAACGTGCCCACAAGAGCGGAGTAGAATACATTGCGCAAGCTGGTGGTTCAGTGCGTGATGACCATGTAATAGCTACATGCGATAAATACGGTATAGCTATGGCATTTACAGGTATCCGTCTCTTCCATCATTAATCGCACAGTCCATAGAATATTAAAAACAATAAGCGGACAGCATAAGGTCTTCATCCCCCTATAGCTGTCCGCTCCTTTTATTTTTATAAGTACCTAAAATTTATATCCAAAAGTTGCAAAGATTCCCAAGTTGCGAGGTCCTTTTTCCCACATACGGGCCAATCCGAATTCACCCTCTACACCTACAATATAATGACGGAAATCCAAATTTATACCAGCCTGTATACCTGCATCGAAACGACGGAGACCGTCCCAGATTTTGATATCTCCTACACAAGCATCATTAAACGTACCCCACGATGAAGTAACATCATCTGCTTTCTGTTCGGTTTTACCCACTATTCCACAACCAATATATCCACCTCCAGAAATAATCACATCAAAATTCTTTGGGGTTCCGATATGGAAAGCCGCCAATAACGGCATTTCAAAATAATTCTGATTAACGGTTTGTTTGGTATCGTTTACCAATGAATATTTTGCACCTTTGGAAGTCCAGTTAAGACCAGTCTGAAAAGACACCCAACCTGTAAGAGGGATATCTACACCTACACCTATCCGCTGATTAAACAAAGCTTTTGCAGATCCGAATCCATCTCCCATCCATGAAGAGGCACCCAAACCAACTTTCACGTTCCATACCGGTGCTTGAGCATTAACAAGCATAGCCGATATCATACACAAGACTAAAAGATACAGTTTTTTCATATTTCAGACTTTTTTGTTAAGAAATCACATCTATTCTGCCAGCAGCGCATCCCAATAAAGGATTCAGTGCAAACTCCTAAAAACAAATATAGGAATATAACTAAATATTGCAATCAAAAGAAGGGAAAAAGAATTGAAAAACAACGATAATGGCTATAATATCCGACATTTTTACATCTGTCTGTTTTTATGATACAATAAAAAAAGCCTCCCGCATGCTAGTTCATGCGAGAGGCTTTCAGTATATTCATAGAATTTTATTCAACCGTTCAGATTAAAACTCATAATCGATACCGATTGAGATATTTTCTCCATCCAAAGTAACACCAAAGCCATCAGCTCCTCTGAAATAATCATCACGATAACCGGCAAAACCTACTTTGGTAATGAAGCTGAAGCTATCATTCAACTTAATAGCAAGTCCTGGTTTCAAACCTATTTCAAATCCATTTACAGAATCTCCATGCTTAGGTTTTGATGTAGAGAAGCCCATTCCCATATCAATAAACAAACGTACTATCTTATTTTCATAGAAAGAATAACGAGCATATGGAGCTATGGCAAAACTGTTAATATGAGAACGAAACCTTTTCATCTCCCACATCATAATGTGTTCCTTCATGAGAAAAAACAACTTCGCCACCTACAGCCCAACGCTCATTCAAATTATAGCCAAAATCGGGTGAGATAGAGAATGAGGTTACATCGGCATCACAGTCTCTCCAAAGGCTGATACCACCACCCAAATACATCTCCTGTGCATATGATGACAAAGCGGCCATCATTACAACTACAATCATTAAAATCTTTTTCATAATTACATAAATTAGTTAGTTATTAAATAATATGTCTAGTATCCGTTTTTCTTAGTTTTATCCATTCTTATGACGGTTAGCACGTCGACGACGGTATTCAGCTTCATCTTTGCAGAGCCTGAGCCATGCAATCCGGTGATATACGTTTTCTTCTTTGCCTTTGTCTTTACCTTATCTTCTTTTTTAGCGGTAGAAGCTTGCTGCCTTTAAAGACAATTCCTTCGGTCAATATCTTTTCTATATCCATACAATGATTTTCTAAAATGATTCTTAATTTATTTTTTAGGAACTAATTTCACATGATTTCCAGTTTTTGTACAGACCAGTGTGCGCTTCAGCAAGTTACCGGTTTTCATATCAAAAAGAAGTCCCGGATTAAGGTGCTGTCCATTTATTCTGATCTCAAAATGCAAATGTTCGGTTGTAGCCCGTCCTGTACGTCCCGTTAGGGCAATAGGTTGGCCAGCCTTTACAGTATCTCCCGCTGCCACCATATTCTTTGAATTATGACTATAAATGGTTTCGATTCCATTGTCATGACGTACAACTATCACTTTGCCATATCCACCATAATGTTTAGCCATACGCACAACACCATCGAAGACACAACGGATAGTATCGTTGGCACAGGTTTTAATATCCGAACCACTATGTCCTCCACGAGCACCGTATGCCGATATAACCTTTCCTTTCGGAAGAGGGAAACACCACATCGAATCGGACAAGTTTTCCAGATGAATCTCAAAACTATTTCCGTTTGCAAAAAGCTCCGGAGTCTTTACACGAATGTGATTACGCTCCATTACCGAAAAAGATCGTACAATCGGATCGGACGCATACATCAATGACATACACCCTATCCATCCCAAAAGCAATAAAACGACGTGTATTCTTAGTTTCATCATTCGAAATATACAATTTTCACTTCCTGAGCCTCAGCAAATTCTTTTAGTAAATCGACCATATAAGTTACATTTTCTTCCAGTCCTTCGCTTCCACTATATCCATTCATTATAGCAAGCAGGTGTGTAGTACCTTCGCTTATTTTGGTCCGTTCGTTATCGCTGGTAGGAGTACCTACACCACCTACAGCATCACGATATACAGGCATGCCTTCGATATTCAGTTCTCCTCGGCCTATTCCTTCGTAAGGTTCTCCCGCTTTTCCTATACCTAATACCAGACGGTCACCTTGTATTTTATCCAGATCAAATCCGCCAATGGAATGTCCACTGTATATGGAAGCCAGATTAATCAAATCGACCAGGGTATCTATCTGATACAAAGGAATACCCCTCAATATACGGCGACACAAGGCTTCTGAAGAAGGACGATAGCGACTGGGGGCTTTTCCACATTTTTTATAAGCCTGCCGGGTTGCCTGAATGGCCGGCATTTCTTTGATGGAGTCGGTGGTATATTTAGAACGGTATAACACAGTAAACTCGTCAATACGTTTCCACAATTCCTCATTATAGGCAGTATTTTTTACAGTTGCAAAAACAGCTGCTCCCCGAAACTGCGGCCAAGCCTGTTTCAGCTCTTCAGATACTTCTATCACTAAATTCTTCATTGTATACTGATTTATTATTTCTAAAAAACAAAAGCCTCCAGACAAATATAAGTCAGGATTAAACCGATTTCAACATAATGCCTGACAAAATACGTCCCGAAGCTATACCTTGCCTGCGTGCCGAGAAAAAATCGGCATTTTCTTTCCACGTACAAATACCACTTAGCTCTATATTTGATGGGAGTACACCAAAATCAAGCAGCTGCATACGGTTTGCTTCCCACAAATCAATATGCCACTTTTCCTGACGCGATGCTATACGCTGCATATCGAATTCCCTGCTGTTCGAAGCAAGTATAGACCTCATCACCTACCTCAAAGCTTCCAGTGATATGCTAGGACCTATACAGGCTACAACATCCTTCCCCTGTGTTCCATACGTACGGTTCATTACCTGCAACGTTTCGGTTATGATACGTGCTACCGTACCTCTCCATCCTGCATGTATGGCAGCAACCACACCCTGCTTTGTATCGAAACACATTACCGGAACACAATCGGCAGTCGACACACAGATACACTTGCCAGGAACGTCAGTAACCAACGCATCCACACCTTCCAGCAAAGAAGCTCGCAAACTCTCCGGCTGTTTACAGAATTCTCTATCAACAACCCGAACCTCTGCACGATGTACCTGATGTGGAATAACCAGTTCTTTCTCTGTACCAGGTAATAAAGAGCACAGCAGACTTCTGTTTTTCAATATGTTCTCCATAACATCGCCGCAATAGTTGTTGCAATTAAACGAAGCATATTCTCCTGTACTATATCCTCCGTGGCGAGTTGTAGAGAAACAAAAAATGCCGGGGTACGATTTCATTAAACCATACTCCAACATTCTTTTATCTTCTGAATAGTGAATCATTACTTCTGTGGTTCGTCGTCCCAATCTATTTCCTCGTATTCGTAGTCGAAATCTTCATCGTCGTCAGCATCTTCATATTCGAAATCGAAGTCTTCATCTTCACCCATATCCTTCAATTCCTGCTGAAGCTTAGTAACATCTTTTGCACGATGCACAATAGACGCCTGACGAAGTCTTCCAGGCGGTTACTGTCTTTATTCAATTCCTCCCACAATATATCTTTCAACTGCTGAATTCCGATATTGGCAACAGAAGAAATAAATACATAAGGTATATTTTCAGGCAATGTAGGTGTCAGCATTTCTATCAGCTCTTCATCCAGCATATCACATTTAGTATAGCAAGTACCCGCTGCTTGTCAAGCATCTCCGGATTGAACTTAGCCAGCTCGTTCAGCAAGATATCATATTCACGGCGAATATCATCAGCATCACCGGGAACCATAAAGAGCAACAACGAGTTACGTTCAATATGCCGCAGGAAACGAAGTCCGAGCCCCTTACCTTCACTTGCACCTTCTATAATACCCGGTATATCTGCCATCACAAAAGACTTGCCTTCACGATAAGAAACGATACCCAGGTTCGGTTCCAGTGTAGTAAACGGATAATTGGCTATTTTCGGACGCGCAGCCGAAACTGTAGATAGAAGAGTGGATTTTCCGGCATTCGGAAACCGACCAGACCAACATCTGCCAATAGTTTCAATTCCAAAATAACAGTCATTTCCTGCATCGGCTCACCAGGCTGTGCAAAGCGTGGAGCCTGACGGGTTGCCGTACGGAAATGCCAGTTTCCTAAGCCTCCACGACCACCTTTCAGCAGAATGACTTCTTGTCCGTCGTCAGTAATATCGCATACATATTCGCCTGTTTCTGCATTGTAAACGACAGTACCGCACGGCACTTCAATAACCTTGTCTGCACCATCTTTACCGAAACTTTTGTTCTTCGAGCCATTACCACCATGTTCAGCAAACACGTGACGCTCGTACTTCAGGTGTAGCAAAGTCCAGTAATTGCGGTTTCCCCGCAAGATAACATGACCTCCTCTACACCGTCGCCACCGTCAGGACCTCCGTTGGGCATATACTTTTCACGGCGCATGTGTACCGATCCGCGCCCTCCCTTACCGGAGCGGCAGTAGATTTTACATAATCAACAAAATTCGATTCAGCCATAATATTTCTTTGAAAAATTAAATGAGTCAACCGTCTGTCTGACGGTTTTACTTAATGCAATCGAGATTGCACTGTCTGTTACAAAAAAGAGAACGAGAAACCTCCAAACGGAAGTTTTCTCATTCTCCGTTTTTCATATCTTCAATTAGAGTTTTATCGATAGCAGAGCAAATATCTGCAAAGATACCATCCATAGAACCCAAGCCATTGATGTGGCAATATTTGCCATCATTCTTGTACCAGTCAATCAGAGGAGCAGTCTGAGAATGATAAACTACCAAACGTTTCTTGATAGTTTCTTCATTATCGTCAGCACGACCAGATTCCTGTCCACGTTTGATCAGACGAGTCATCAGTTCATCTTCCGGAACTTCCAGGTCAAGCATGATAGAAACTTCCTGACCGCGTACTTTCAACATTTCTTTCAAAGCTTCTGCCTGAGCGATTGTACGTGGAAAGCCATCGAAAATAACACCTTTGCTATCCTTGAAGCTATCGAATACGCTAGCCAGGATATCTATCATCAAAGCATCTGGAATCAACTGACCGTTGTCGATATATCCTTTGGCAGTTTTACCCAGTTCTGTACCATTCTTGATTTCTGCACGCAAAACGTCACCAGTAGAGATGTGGTTCAAACCATATTTCTCTACGATACGAGCACTCTGAGTTCCTTTACCTGAACCCGGTGCGCCGAAAATTACAATGTTCAACATCTTTATTACCTTTTATTTTAATTATGAATAATTATTCTATCACAGTATAAATATCACGATAGTTTCGTCCCAGTCCGTCGTAGTCAAGTCCATATCCTACGATAAAGTCATTAGGAATGTTCATTGCCACATAGTTAATGTCAAGCTCAACCTTCAGCTTATCCGGCTTAACCAGCAATGTAGCAATTTTAATGTCTTTCGGACCGCGGGCACGCAATGTTTCTACCAGCTGCTTCATAGTCAGTCCCGTATCGACAATATCTTCTACAATCACCACTGTACGTCCCGTGATATCATCACCCAAACCAACCAGTCTTTCACTTTACCGGTAGAAGAAGTACCTTCATACGAAGCCAGTTTTACGAAAGAAACCTCACAAGGCATAGTCAAGTGCTTCATCAGATCAGCCGTAAACATGAATGAACCATTCAACACACTTATGAAAAGCGGATTGGTTCCCGGCAAATCACGATTGATTTCATCTGCTACACGAGCCACTTCCTTCATTATTTGCTCCTCAGGAATAAAAGTCTTAAAGCGTTTATCTTTGATCTGAATTACACTCATAATATATAAGTTTATAAAATTGGGACAAAAATACGAATTATCCCTCAAACTTCTATACTTTTTTCGTACTTTTACCGACAAATAGCTATTTAGAAAAAAGATGAAAATACTTAGTTGCACTCAGCAAAAACAGGCGGACGCATATACAATCACCCAAGAAAACATACTTTCCATCAATCTGATGGAAAAAGCAGCCTCGCTGCTAACTGATGAAATTTGCCGTCGTTGGGATAAATCTCACCGAATAATCATATTTGCAGGCTCTGGAAACAACGGAGGAGATGCCGTTGCCGTAGCACGCATGCTGTTCCTGAAAAATTATACAGTAGAAGTATATCTGTTCAATATCACCGGAGTCTTGTCGGACGATTGCATGAAGAATGTACAGCGCCTGCAAGAATGCGGATTCCCTAACTATCACGAAATCAGTAACAGCTTCGACCACCTCAGCTGACAAAAGATGACATCGTGATAGACGGACTTTTCGGTTCAGGACTGAACAAACCGTTAAGTGGTGGATTCGCATCGGTAGTGAAATACATCAATGCTTCACAAGCTACGGTTGTATCCATCGACCTGCTTCCGGATTGATGGGAGAAGACAACTCAAACAATATCCGCCAGAACATCATACGGGCTGACCTGACATTAAGTATCCAGTTGCCGAAACTGTCTTTCCTGTTTGCCGAAAATGAAGACATCGTAGGCGAATGGAAAGTACTGGATATAGGCATCAGCAAAAACTTCATAGAAGAAGCCTCTACTCCGTACTTCATCACTGAAGCAAATGAAATACGCCAGCTGATCAAGCCTCGCAGCCGTTTCGCACATAAAGGCAATTTCGGACACGGCCTGCTGATTGCCGGCTCATACGGTATGGCAGGAGCTTCCATATTAGCTGCCCGTGCATGCCTGCGTTCGGGTATAGGCTTACTGACAGTTCATACTCCTGTCCGCAACCATGACATTGTACAGACCAGTGTACCCGAAGCAATGGTACAAAACGATGTACACGAACTCTATTTTGCCGAGCCCGTAGACTTGGATAACTTCCAGGCACTGGCTATCGGTCCGGGAATCGGTCAGGAAGAAGAAACCGCACTCGCTACATTCGACCAGCTGAAAGAATGTTTCATTCCTCTGGTTCTCGACGCTGACGCACTGAACGTATTCAGTACACACCGTAATTACCTGAACCGGATTCCGAAACGGACAATCCTGACACCGCATATCGGAGAACTGGAACGTATTATCGGAAGATGCAACAACAGTTTCGAACGTCTGACCAAAGCCAAAGAGC
>ENA-OQIO01001827-OQIO01001827.1-human-gut-metagenome-genome-assembly--contig:-NODE-1827-length-9992-cov-1.399696_pt1 | contig 9992 bp, 9 predicted proteins | sample MGYA00242573_ERZ504737 | MGnify/ENA primary metagenome ERZ504737 (study PRJEB26092, sample SAMD00036203) | human gut metagenome | host: Homo sapiens | study: EMG produced TPA metagenomics assembly of the... | reverse complement strand
CCGATTTAAAAGGTATTTTAAGTGCCGAAAGAATGTTTGTAATTTCAAGCAAAACACCGTCGCGGTCAAGGTGCTTCCACCTGCAAGTTGGCAATGTATGACGTACTGCGTTCATCGTCCCACCATACGTCAATAAATCTGCCCTTGTCTTCTTCGGACATTGACTGCGGATTCATATTCGGACAGTCGCGTCTGTGAACACTTACGCCTCTGCCTTTCGTGATAAAGCCGACAATGTCGTCACCGGCAACGGGGTTACAGCAACGTGCAAGACGTACAAGACAGTTATCAATGTCTTTAACAACGATACCTTTGCTTGATGCGTGACGCTTAGCCGGTTCGGCTTGAACGGTTTTGCTTTCCTCGTTGTATACCGCCTCAAGATTTTTCTTTGCTTCAAGATTTTTGTTCAGCTTTGTCCATTCGTCACGAATCTGAAAACGACTTTTTGTGCGGTAAGCCCACCGTATCCGACGCTTGCGTATAGGTCGTCAATACTTTGAAAACCGTATCTTCTCAAAAGAATAGCAATCCATTCTTGTTTGAAAAGCTGTTCGTGAGTGTTGCCGATACGTCTTAATTCACGTTCGATAAGTTCTTTGCCGTGTTCAATATTTCATCACGTCTTTCACGTTTTAAACCACTGATTAATCTTGTTTTTCGCCTGTGAAGTGCGACAGATTTTCAGCCAGTCACGGCTCGGACCGTGCGTATTTGCGGTTAGAATTTCAACTATTTCACCGTTTTGTACCATATAGTTGTTCGGAACGATTTTTCCGTTTACCTTTGCACCGCTCATTTTATATCCGACTTCCGAGTGTATTGCAAAAGCAAAGTCAATAACCGTACTTTTTGCAGGAAGTGAAATAACTTTACCTTGTGGGGTAAATACGAAAACTTCTTCTTCAAACAAGTCGAATTTAAGTGTGTTAAAGAAATCGTCGGTATCTATAATATTTGTCTGTGTATCAAGCAGTTGACGTACCCATTCAAGTTTTGAATCCATATCGGTTTTACCTGATATACCTTCTTTGTACTTCCAGTGTGCTGCGATACCGTTTTCGGCAATTCGGTGCATTTCCCAAGTACGAATTTGAATTTCAAAAGGTGTACCGTTAGGACCTATAACCGTTGTATGAAGTGATTGATACATATTCGGTTTAGGCATTGCGATATAGTCCTTGAAACGCATAGGAACGGGAGTGTATAAATCGTGTACCATACCGAGTACCGCGTAACAGTCAGCAACGGTGTCAACGATAATTCTGACTGCGAAAAGGTCGTAAAGTTCGTCGATTGTCTTGTTCTGCGTGTACATTTTTCTGAAAATACTGTAAAAATGCTTTGCACGTCCCGTAACTTGACTTTTAATATCCATTTGGTCAAGTTTTTCACGAAGTACGTCCATAATGTCGCGTATGTACTTTTCACGTTCATCTTTTTTCTGATTTATGCTTTGACGAATTTCTTCGTATGCGACAGGGTCAAGGTACTTTAAAGCCAAATCCTCAAGTTCGATTTTGATTTTTGACATACCGAGACGGTGGGCAAGAGGAGCATATACGTCAAGCGTTTCTTTTGAAATTAAAAGCTGTTTTGCACGCGGCATAAAGTTCAATGTACGCATATTGTGCAGTCTGTCGATTAGCTTTATTATAACAACACGTATATCCTTTGCCATTGCAAGAAACATTTTTCTTAAGTTTTCGACCTGCTGTTCCTCACGGGTGTTGTATTTGATTTTTCTAAGTTTCGTAACTCCGTCAACAAGTTCCGCAACGCTTTTGCCGAATATCGTTTCGATATTCTTATAAGTGTAAGGCGTATCCTCTACAACATCGTGTAAAAGTGCCGCCGAAATTGCCGTTGCATCAAGCGAAAGCTGTGCCGCAATATATGCAAGCTGAACAGGGTGCTCGATATACGGTGCACCGCTGCGGCGGAATTGGTGACTGTGAGCAGATTTTGCAAGCTTATAGGCAACGTAAATCATATCTGTGTTGGCATTCGGGCTGTAACCCTTAACCATACCGATAATTTTATCTACAAGTACATCTGTATCATCAGCGTGTTGGGGTATTTTTTCCGGTGAAAGAATTACCGGCTCTTTTGATTCGGGCATATGCTCACTTCCTTTTTATGTCTTTTAAAATTAGTTGTACGGTTTCATTCCCTTGATAATGGTTAATGTCCATTTGGAATGCTATATTTACAGTATCGCCTTGATGGATAAATTCCGCAAATTCACCCATTCCGAAGCCGATACAGTTTATTGTCTGATTATTTTTCACTATGCGAAGTCTTAAATGCTTGTTATCCGCACCGACAGGGGCGATATTCATAACCTGTGCGTGTGCAAGTGCGAATACGGGCTTTTCATTGTTCATACCGAACGGCTCAAGTTTTGAAAGCAGTTTTGCATTTTCAAGAGTTACGGAACGCTCTGAAAGCGGACAGTCAATATCAACTGTCGGTATCATATCCTGTTCGCTCAATACTTCGTCTGCATATTTGTTTATCTCTTTTATGAATGAGTCAATATCGGACATATTGACGTTCAATCCTGCCGCCACTGCGTGACCGCCGAAATCAATAAGCTGTTTTTCGCAATGCTAAGTGCGTCAAAAAGGTTGAAACCCTTTATACTTCTTCCCGAACCTTTTCCGACACCGTTAGTGTGGTAAATAAGTATGCAAGGCTTGTAATACATATCACATAACCTTGACGCAACAATTCCGATTACGCCTTGATGCCAATTTTCCTGTGCAAGCACGATAACTTTTTTTCTTTTCAAAATTCGGATCTTTTGCAATCAATTCCAATGCCTCGTCAAATATTTGCGTTCGGTTTGCTGACGTTCTTTATTTTCAGTATCAAGTAAAAGTGCCAATTCTCTTGCACGACTTTCGTCATTTGTAAGCAGCAGTTCAACGGCTGTTGCCGCACTGCCGAGTCTGCCTGCGGCATTCAATCGCGGCGCGATTGAAAAAGCAATAGTTGACGCGTTTAAAGGTTTATCCAAAACACCTGCAACTTCCATTATTGCACGAATGCCTATTCTTTTTGGATTGTGCAAAATTTTTAAGCCTTTATCCACGATAACTCTGTTTTCGCCCAAAAGCGGTACAACGTCGGCAATAGTGCCGAGAGTGGCAATATCGACATATTGGTTAAACACATCTGTGGTTTTAAGTCCGTTTTTAATTGCAAGAGCCAAAATAAGCTTGAAAGCCACACCTACTCCTGCAAGTGCGTCAAACGGATAGTCGCAGTCGGGTCTTTTCGGGTTTAAAATAGCCGCTGCGGCTGTCGGAAGTCGGTCTTTGCAAGTGTGGTGATCGGTAATAATAACGTCCATTCCCTGAAGTTTTGCAAATTCCACTTCACCGATAGCGGTTATACCGCAGTCAACGGTTATCATAAGTTTTATACCTTGTTTGAATAGCTTGTTTACAGCCATGATGTTTATACCGTACCCCTCACCTTTGCGGTCGGGTATGTAGTATTCAACATCTGCGCCGAGTGAAAGTAAAAATTTATATAAAAGTGCGGTTGAGGTAATTCCGTCAACGTCATAGTCACCGTAAACCGCGATTTTTTCGTTGTTTTGAATTGCGTTTGTTATGCGTTCGACTGCCTTGTCCATATCAAGCATAAGCATTGGATTTATAATATCAGCCATTGATTTTCTCAGATAAGGTGCAATATCCTCGCTTTCAATTCCTCTGTTTAAAAGTATGGTTGAAATAACGCGGGGAATATGGTGTTCCTTAGATATTTCGTCAATGGTTTCTTCTTTGATTTTTTTGCTTTTTATATTCCAAATCTTATCTATCATATTTTACTCCAAAACGCAATTTTTTTAACATAAACACTACTTATTATTATTAACATTTTTTTAAGAAAAATTCAAGTAAAACAGGCTTTTTTGAATAAAATAATCAACAATGGTTAAAATAGAATTTGAAGAAGGGAGTGAATATAAATGAGCAGTAAATTCAATAATCGCAATAACCAAAACCAACAGCAGAACCAAAACCAAGATCAGCAACAAAACCAACAGCAAAATCAAAAACAAAACAAGAAAAATAATAACTTTAACAATCAAAAAAACAACCAAAACAATTTTTAAGAAAAAAATACGGCATTGCGGAAAATTTGCAATGCCGTGTTTTTTATTTTTTCAGAGTTCCAAGACTTGCGGCTTTAAGATAGGCGTTAATAAAACCGTTTAAGTCGCCGTCCATAACCGCACCGATATTACCCATTTCAAAACCTGTTCTAAGGTCTTTAACCATAGTGTAAGGCTGGAATACATATGAGCGGATTTGACTGCCCCAACCGTTATCCATCTGTTCGCCTTTGATGTCGGAAATTTTTTCTTTCTGCTGTTGCTCGGCAAGCTCGACAAGCTTTGCTTTAAGCATTTTCATTGCGTAATCTCTGTTTTGGTGTTGAGAACGCTGTGTTTGACAAGATGTTACGACACCTGTCGGGATATGTGTAAGACGGACTGCGGAACTTGTCTTGTTGATATGCTGACCGCCCGCACCGCTCGCACGGAATGCCTCCATCTTAATATCTTCGGGACGAATATCAACTTCCACGTTGTCGTCAAGTTCGGGCATAACTTCGATTGATGCGAATGAAGTCATACGCTTGCCGGCAGAGTTGAAAGGTGAAATTCTCACAAGACGGTGTACGCCTTTTTCGGTTTAAGATAGCCGTAAGCATTAAGACCGTCGATTTCTATTGTACAGCTTTTAATACCTGCCTCGTCACCCGGAAGCGAATCGAGAACAGTTGCAGTATAGCCGTTTTTCTGCGCCCACATTTGATACATACGGATAAGCATTTCGCACCAATCCTGTGCCTCTGTACCGCCTGCACCTGCGTGGAACGTCATAATTGCGTTGTTTTTGTCGTAATGACCGCTCAAAAGGGTTTCAAGCGTCATTTTGTCAATATCCGCCTCGATTTCTTCAGTTGCCGAAACAACATCGGGTAACATACTTTCGTCGTTTTCCTCGTTTGCAAGGTCGATTAAAACAAGTGTATCCTCCCATTTTGAAACAAGGCTGTTAAATGCCTCAACCTTGTCTTTTAATTGCTTTGTCTTTTGAAGAACTTTCTGTGAATTATCCATATCGTCCCAAAATCCCGGCTGAGCGCTTTGTTCTTCAAGTTTTGTTATTTCACTTTCCGCACCTGCGATGTCAAAGTGAATCCCTCAAATCGTTTATGCTGTCTTCAAAGCCTTGCAGCTTTAGTCTGTACTCATCGTACTCTAACACATTTATCACTTCTTTTCGTTTTATTTATTAATTTCCGTAAATCTTGTGAATTTCATCGGAATAAGTACCGTCTTGATTATACACATAAAGCGGCGGCAAAAGCTTTAATTCCTCACCGCCGTCACGCATACCCTCGATTAATACCATATTCGGTACTTTATCATATGACGGATGGACGAAACGCATACGCTTCGGCTCTATTTTGTATTTACGCATGGCACACATAATGTCTACAAGTCTGTTAGGTCTGTGAATCATAAAAAATCTGCCTTTCGGAATAAGCAGTTTTGCACTGACGTTTATAACGTCATCAACGGTACACATAACCTCGTGACGTGAAATTGATTTTGTGTCAATATCGTTTTGATTACCGCTGCCGCACTTCATATACGGCGGATTGCAGGTTATTTTGTCAAAACTGTCACGACCGTATATTGAAACGGCGTTTTTTTAAATCGCCGCATTCTATGGAAATACGCTCGTCAAGCTTGTTATGTTCCACACTGCGCTGTGCCATTTGTGCGATGTCTTCCTGTATTTCAAGACGAAAATTTTCGGGGTGTTTGTTTTTGCGGATAAAAGCAAGGGTACAATACCTGTACCTGTGCATAAATCAAGTGTTTTTTTAGACCTTGTTTTCTTTGCAAAATCGGATAATAAAACAGCGTCAATACCAAACTTGAAACCGTTTTTCTTTTGGATTATGAAAAGACCGTTTTGCAAATCGTCCAAACATTCATCGTCTTTTATCATCAGTCCTCGTTTGCAATGTTGTCAACAACCGCAAAGCTGATTTTCGCCTGCTGCCGCAACTTGACCGCCTACTGTTGCTTTTACGTTTGCTTTACCCATTCCGTGACGGTAAGTAACCAAATCAGCGTGAAGCTCCAATGTATCGCCCGGAACTACCTGACGGCGGAATTTGAAATTGTTGATACCTGTGAATACACCGAGTTTACCTCTGTTTTCAGGCATTGACAAAAGCATTACAGCACCGACTTGTGCAAGTGCCTCTGTAATAAGTACGCCCGGCATAATTGGGTTACCCGGGAAGTGACCTGTAAATTGAGGTTCGTTTGCCGTTACGTTTTTGATACCTGTTATGCTTTTGCCTTCTTCAAAATCAACGATTTTGTCTATAAGCAAAAACGGATAACGGTGCGGAAGAATTTTTTGGATTTCTACGTTTGTTAGTGTGATTGGTTCGTTTTTCATAATTAATATATCCTCTCTTTTTTAATCTCTGATGTATGCTTTTTTGTGGAATATATGAGTCGGCTCGGTAACTGTGTCGATATTGTCAAGTGCAATTCCCGCACCTTTTGCAACGCAGTCGATTATATCCGGTGCAAGCACCACTTTGACGCCGATGTCGTCCGAAATACGCTTGTCCAAACCGTAAATCAAAGAACCGCCGCCTGTCATTATTATTCCGTCCTGTATAATGTCACCGTGAAGTTCGGGAGGTGTTTCTTCAAGCACTTCCTTAATTCTCTCAGTCATATTATAAACAAAATCATCAAATGCGGGGTATAGGTCGTTTGAAGAAATAGTTACTTCTTTCGGAAGCCCCGAAAGTACGCTGATACCTTTTGCTTTGCATAACAGCTCATTTGAACGCGGTATAACACCGCCGATTTCCATTTTAATTCTTTCGGCTGTTCGCGGACCGATAATCATTCCCATTTCTTTGCGCATATAACGAATAATCGCCTCGTTAAATTCGTCACCGGCGATTTTCAGCGAACGGCTGACAACGATACCGCCAAGCGATAATACTGCAATGTCGGTTGTACCTCCGCCTATGTCTACAACCATAGTACCGTGCGGACGTGAAATGTCAAAACCTGCACCGAGTGCCGCAGCAACAGGTTCTTCGATAATGTAAATATCTTTTGCACCGACATCTCTTGCTGCCTCAATTACAGCTCTTTGTTCAACGTCCGTAACACCGCTCGGAACGCACATCATTATGCGTGGGTGACCGATTGTTCGTGAAAATATTTTTGAAAAGAAATGTTTAATCATTTCCTGTGTAAGCGTAAGATTTGAAATTACACCGTCAATAAGCGGACGAACGGCCTGTATATGCGGCGGAGTTCTTCCGAGCATTGCGAGTGCGTCTTTGCCTACGGCACAAACTTCGTTTTGTTTTGGTGTTTACCGCGATAACGGTCGGCTCACGCAGTACAATGCCCTTGTTTTTGATATAGACAAGCACCGTCGCAGTGCCCAAGTCTATACTTATATCATTATTGAACATATTTCTGCTCCTAAATTAACAAAATCGGACTATACGCAAAATGCTTATAGCCATATACTATTATTATATCGTATTATTCGTTTTAACTCAACCTATTTTCAGAAGTTTTTTCGCATTTTTGTAAAAAAATATTGTTACAATCTTCCTCTGAAAGAGGTAAGGCAGATAAATGTTTTGCCATTCGACCTTGCTTTTCCCAAGGTGAATCTGTCGCGTGAAGTATTTTTTCACTGCCGTGATTTTTGATTATGCGTAAAAGCTGTTCATCTGTGATAAAGTTAAGCGTAAAGGCTGTGTCAAAATATATCGGTGTGCCGACAAGGTATTTTTCGACATCGTCCCATAACTTCCAGCCGCCCAAATGTGCGGCAACGATTTTGTCACCTTTAACGTAGTCAAGAACGTGAGAAAGCCTTTCGGGAGTGCAGTGAACAGGCGGATCGATACCTATATCTTTGCCCGAATGAAGTACGGTTATAAGGTCGAGTTCCTCACATTTTTTCAGAATTTGTATTGATTCTTTGCTGTCGATGTAAAATTGCTGATATTCGGGGTGTAGCTTGATACCTTTAAGCCCTTTTTCTTTGATGTCATACAAAACACTTTCCCAATCCGATTGCATAGGGTGCAGACTGCCGAGTGAATAAATACCGTCAATACCGTTTATTGATGCGGCGAAGTTGTTTATTGTTGTTGATTGCTTTACGTTCGTGGCAATCGGAAGTATAAGCGATATGTCAACGTTGTTTTCACGCATTGACTGCTTGAGTGCGTCAAGTGTACCGCGTAGTTCGGCTTTGTGTGGCTGTATTCTTCTTTGATGTTCGATTCAAGTAATTTTATCGTTTTGTCCGCTATTTTGTCTGGAAAAATATGTGTATGAAAATCTGTCAGCATTTTAAATATCCTTCGTTTGATTGATTATATTATAGCATAAAACGGTATATAATATCAAGAAAAAGAACCGATTTATTGTCGGCTCTTTAGTGGTGTTATTTATGAATTTCCTTCATTTCTTCGTGCATATTTGCGGCGTTTTGAGTAATTTTTTCAAGGTCGTTTCTTTCCTCAACCTTATCGACAAGTGATGATGCCATAGGAACGTCCGCCTCACGGCTTGCCTGATATTTATATGCAAGTTTCAAAAGTATCGGTGTAACGATGGTTGTCGCAACAACGACAAGTACAAGCGGTGCGAAAAATTCGTCTTTCATAAGTCCCATTGACATACCCTTTGTGGCAACGATAAGTGCAACTTCACCTCTTGAAATCATACCGATACCGATTTTAACCGATTGAAGATTTGTGTATTTGCATATCTTGGCACCAAGTCCGCAACCAATCATCTTTGAAAGAACTGCAACTACAAGCAATAATACGGTAAGTACTACAACCGTTGCAGACATATTGCTGAATGTTACTTTAAGACCAACGCTTGCAAAGAATACCGGTGAAAGAAGAACGTATGAAACCGTATCGAAACGGTTTAGCATATACGAAGTTTTTTTGTTGTTTGAAAGGATAAGACCTGCAACGAAAGCACCTGTAATATCACTTACGCCGAAGAAATATTCGGCGGCGAATGACATAAGCAAACAGAATGCAAATGCAAGAATTACAAAACGTCTTAAATCCTTTTTGTATTTATTAATCCACGGATTGACAAACTTGATGAAAAGAAATGCCACAACTCCGCAGAATATGAAGAAACCGAGTATCTTCAGAAGTATTACCCACAGAGAAACGTCACTGCCGGCAAAGCTTGAAATAACAGTAAGTGCAATAATACCGAGTACGTCGTCTATAAGTGCCGCGCCCAAGATTGCGTTACCTGTTTTTGTCGAAAGTTTGCCGAGTTCTTTAAGTGTTTCAACTGTGATACTGACAGATGTTGCGGTTAGAACGACACCGACAAATATGTTTTGCAGCATTGTCTGTTGGTCGGTTATCGGGTTGTAGATCGTGGCTACAAAGTATCCGCCGACAAGCGGTACGATAACGCCGAGCAGAGCGATTATAAACGACGCAAGACCTGTCTTTTTCAGTTCCTGAACGTCTGTTTCAAGACCGGCTGCGAACATAAGTACGATAACACCGATTTCGGCAATGTTCTTGATAAATACGGTTCCTGCAAAACTCCGAAACAGGCAGGACCTAAAAGAAGTCCGGCGATAAGAGCGCCGACTACCTGTGGCAGTTGGATACGTCTTGTTAAAAGTCCGAGGATTTTTGTACTTATCAAAATAAGTGCAATGTCGAGTAAATATTTGTAAGATTCCATTGTTGTTGCCTCCTATATAAATAAGTATTAATTTTTTAAATCTAAGAATTAATTTTACTCCTATAAGTGCATTTTATCAAGACAGCAAAAAAACAAAAATAATAAAATTTTTTGTCTATTTTTCTACTTTTAGGACAGACGGTGTGAATTTGAT
>ENA-OQIO01001826-OQIO01001826.1-human-gut-metagenome-genome-assembly--contig:-NODE-1826-length-9992-cov-2.029295_pt1 | contig 9992 bp, 10 predicted proteins | sample MGYA00242573_ERZ504737 | MGnify/ENA primary metagenome ERZ504737 (study PRJEB26092, sample SAMD00036203) | human gut metagenome | host: Homo sapiens | study: EMG produced TPA metagenomics assembly of... | reverse complement strand
AAAAGAAATAGTCATTTGATAGAACATATTAACTATAAATAATCAGAATTTGAATAGTGAACTTTTTATACTGAAATATGTACGATTTCAATAATGACATGAACTTATGGGAATGTATTGCGGATACTTTGTGAACTTTATCCTGATACAATGATTATGCTGATGAAAGAAGGCATAGATAACTGAATATTAGATAAGAGACGAAAGCCTCAGTAGTTAAGAAAAAACTACTGGGGCTTTTTTTCGTGCCTGAATTTCGCAGCCAATAACTGCGGGCGTGTCCCGGCAGGATAAAGGCGGAGCAGGCATGAGCCAAAACAGAGGTCCACCTTCTGGATTTGAAACAAGCAACGAGATTTCAAATTCAGGAGGAACGGATATGTATATTGAACACCCATATTTTTACGAAGGAAAGTACTACGCAAATATTGATGGAGAAATGATCGAGGTTACAAAAGAAGTTGCGTATGCGATGAACAATTTTTACAGAAGCAGCAAGGCAAAAAAAGTTGAGATTAAGAACGAAGAGGGGAAAGTCGTGGATAAGATGCTGCGGGAGGTGCCTTACAGTGGGCAGTCCATTGATGGAGAAGGATTCATGATTGAGGATTTCCCGGATCTGAATTGCGACGTGGAGCACAGTGTACTGACGAAAATGGAACAGCAGGATATCCACAAAGTGATCAATCAGCTGAACTCCGAGGAACGCATGATTATTTACGGCATTTTCTTTGAAAACAAGACACAGACACAGATGGCGGAAATTATGGGGATTTCCAGACAGATGCTGTCATACAAGCTGAAATCCACTCTTAATAAGATGCGTGAAATGTATATGAATAAATTTGCTAATGACTTTTTCAAAATCTTTTGCATCTGCCAAAGTCATTTGACTTTAGTAATTAGAGGAAGTTAAAGGACTTCCTAAAATGAACCATGATAACTGAATATCCAATAATAACTGACGTGACATTTCATGCAAAGAGCACGAGGAAGATGCCGCTATAGGATTATAAGACAAAACAAAGATTTTTAGTTCAGTCTGTAATGCTGCGAAAAAGCACTGACCGAAGCCGGCTGGCCGGCTGGTGATGCGATGACATGTGTGAGATGCGATACACTTGCAGACCCTGAGAAGTCTGTAACTGGTAAACCTATGAACTGCTGGAGCCTGGAAACGAGAGTTTCCGGGTTGTGGTCCGGAGTGTAGCATCCGGACAGGTTATTATTCCCTTCCTGCAGATGTAGGAGTAACGATTCGGGGTATCGAGGATAAATAGAATCGAGCGAGCACTGTTTAATAATCAAATTGGCTATAGAGGTTATGCGGCAGAGCTTTCCGTCTTGGAAAGGAACTCTGCCGTATTCCTGTGGAGCCAATATAGCGCTATGGATGCTTTACAAATAAAAATAATAGATTGGAGAGAGGACAAATGACAATCCGCAGAGGAGATATTTTATGGGCAGATCTCGGTATGTTTCCTACAACATCAGTTCAGGGTGGAGTAAGACCGGTGATCGTAGTGAGTAATAATAAAGCCAATACATACAGTTCAGTCATAACGGTAGTTCCGCTGACATCAAGAATTTATAAGAAACGGTATTTGCCAACACATGTATTTATCAGCAAATATGATATGACGGGAATCCGAAAAGGAAGCCTGGCACTGGCTGAACAGGTTATGAGCATTTCTACGAAATGTATTATTGAGAAATGCGGAAGAGTGAACAAGTGGAGCCTGGATCGGGTACTGAAAGCAGTACAGATTCAGATGGGAATGGAAGGAGAAGGGCATGACGGCAGAGGAATATAGAAACTATCTGGAGCAGGATTTCAGTGATGTAGATATCAATGAAATGACTGATCTACGGATGATAAAAGCAGACAGAAATAAATCGCTTCAGGAACGGAGAGATATTTTTCTGAATAAAGTAGGAAATCCATATTTGGTCCGGATCGGCAATATGAAAGTAAAAGTCAGATTTGCCAATAACGGTATATCTATGGAGCAGGCATTTGAGAATATGCTTCTGAGTGTCTGAAAAAGTACTGGCAAGATTGAGGGGACTGTGTTAGAATGTCGGTAAGGACAAATTATGCAGCCCCCTTTTATTACATGGATTTTCTGACGTAATAAAAGGAGGTAAGATATGTATCAGAATATCAATAAAATCTATCATGCCGCCATCTATGTCAGATTATCTAAAGAAGATGGCGATATTTCCAGTTCAGCAAAACTGGAAAGTAACAGCATTTCTAACCAGAAAGCTTTGATTCTGGATTTCCTGAAAGACAAAAAAGATATAGAAGTTGTTTCAGTCCGAGTTGATGATGGCTACTCAGGCTCTAATTTTGAGCGCCCAGCATTCCAGGCAATGCTGGAAGATATCCGGCGTGGGATTGTAGACTGCGTAGTTGTAAAAGATTTATCACGATTTGGAAGGGAATATATTGATTCTGGGAAGTATATCGAGAGATTATTCCCGGCTCTTGGTGTGCGTTTTATTGCCATCAATGACAATTATGACAGTCTCAAGGGAAAGAATCAGGCAGACGAAATTATTATCCCATTTAAGAATTTAATCAATGATGCTTATTGCCGTGACATTTCTATTAAGATCAGGAGTAATCTTGAGATTAAGAGGAAAAAAGGCGAATGCGTGACTCCGTTTGTAGCTTTTGGATACAGGAAGACAAAGACAGATAAGCATAAATTAGAGATTGATCCATCTGCAGGCAGTGTAGTACAGGATATTTTTAAGATGAAGCTGCAGGGAATGAGTCAGGATGCGATTGCTAATCGTTTAAATGAACTGGGTATTCTTTCCCCATTTGAGTATAAAATCAGCAGTGGCAGTCATTATGAAACAGGCTTCCGGCAGAAAGAACAGGCACTTTGGAGTTCCGTTACCGTCCGCAGGATACTGGAAAACGAGGTTTATATCGGAAACCTTGTGCAGGGAAAAAGGACGACACCGAACCATAAAGTGAAGCAGACTTATGTGAAACCGGAAGATGACTGGATCCGGATTGAGAAAAATCATGAGCCATTGGTGAGTGACCGTGATTTTGAAATTGTTCAGAGACTTCTGGGCATGGATACACGTACTTCGCCTGACCAAAAGCAAGTATATCTGTTATCCGGAATTGCTGTATGTGCGGATTGTGGTGCACCTATGACAAGAAAGGTTTCTACTGTGGCAGGGAAAAAATATGCTTATTATCTATGTTCCGCAAATAAAGAAACAAAACGCTGTTCTAGTCATAGAATACCGGAAAAGGATCTGGAAGATGCCGTACTGGTGATGCTGAAACAGCATATCCAGAATATCCTGCACCTGAAAAGAGTCCTGGAATTTGTTGGTACTGTGCCATTTCAGGAGATCAATATGAAGAAGCTGCAGGACAGGCTGGAGAAGAAAAAACAGGAGACAGAACGTTGTAAGGAGTTACGGATGATGCTCTATTCGGATATGAAAGAGGGCATTGTATCAAAAGAAGACTATGTAGAGCTTCATGCAGCCTATGGAAAGAGGCTTAGAAATGCGGAAGAGAGTATCCGTGCAATCCAGAAAGAAATGGATAGTGAGCTGGAAAAAGCAGACAATGCCAATACCTGGCTGGATTATTTTGTGAAATATCAGGATATTGAAGAACTGTCCCGCACAGTGGTGGTAGAACTGATCAGGAAAATCAGAGTATATGATAAAAAGAATATAGAGATCACTTTTGATTTTGATGATTGTTATCAGACATTGCTGAATCAATTACCGGCTATGGGAGTTGATACGGTAATAGATGATGATAATAATCTGCAGGTTAAGGTAAAGGAGGTTGTATAAAATGGCACGAAAGAGTAGGAAAAACATTCCGGAAGTAGTCGGCAGTGCAACCGTCCAGACAGAGGTGAGAAGACCATTCCGGGCAGGATTGTATGCCAGAATTTCAATGGAAACAGAAGAAACATTAGAAAGAGGGACGATAGAAACCCAGGTGGAATTGATGAAAAACTTTGTAGCAGATACGGAAGATATTTCGGTTGCGGAAGTTTATAAGGACTCAGACTATTCAGGTACAAATTTTGACCGTCCTGGATTCGTACAGATGATGGAAGATATCAAGCATGGAAAAATCAATTGTGTTATTGTAAAAGATTTGTCCAGACTTGGAAGAAATTATGTCGAAACCAGCAACTATATTGAACGAGTATTTCCGTTTTTTCATGTAAGATTCCTGGCTGTGACAGATGATTTCGATTCCTTCAGAGAGGGTGTGGATCTTACAGTTCCACTGAAGAATATTATCAATGAGTTCTATTCGAAAGACCTTGCCAAAAAGAGCAGCAGCGCAAAAAAAGCTCTTTGGAAAAAAGGAAAATTTACAAGTGCCTGGGAACCGTATGGTTACAGAAAGTCAGAAGAAGACCATCATCAGCTGATCGTTGATGAAGAAGCTGCAGAACATTTGAAAAGTATATTTTCTATGTATATGGATGGCAGGAACTATAGTGATATTGCAAGACAGCTCAATAAAGATGGAGTTTTATCGCCGACTTTACAGAGAAAATTCTATAAAACCGGTGAAAAGCCGCTTCCGGAGTCAAAACCCTGGAACAATTATGAAGTGAAACGAGTTCTTCAGGATGTTCATTGCACAGGTGATTCTGTATTTGGAAAATATCAGCAAAGTGTTTTCCAGGGAAATAAACAGAGAAATCGACCAGAGAGTGAATGGGTGCATGTGGAGAACACGCATGAAGGGATTATAGATAGAGAGTTGTTTCAACAGGTACAATCTAAATCCAGGAATATACGGAAGCTTATAAGAAGAAACATCAGCAGAGCAATGGAGCTATTAGAAACCATAATTTCTATACAGGAAAGATATGGTGCGGAGGCTGTGGCAACCGCATGACGTTGTCCAGAGAAAGAAATGGCACATTCTTTTATATCTGCGGAGCCAATACTAACCATAAATCCGGAGGAAAGCAATGCAAAGGGCACAGAGTCAGAAAAGAATATGTGGATGACGATGTTCTTCGCCTGATTCAAACGCATATGAAAACCGTATTGGATACAGAAAAAATGATTCAGGAAATGAATGCAGCTTCCAAAAATCAGACACAGTACCTGCTTTTGGATAAAGAGGTGGGGAAACTTCGACGGGAACTAAGCCGTATCAGTAAGCGTAAATCGGATTTATATGAAGACTATTCCGAACGTTTGATTACAGAAGAAGAATACATACAGTTTTCTCGGATCTATTCCAATGAAATTGAGAATATCAAGAGCCGTCTGGACACAGTATTGGCGGCACAGGTTCGGTATTCCCAGGATTACCACATTGAAGAAGGCTGGGGAAATGTGATACATACTTATATGTCAAAGCGTAAGCTGACAAAAGAAATGGCAGATGCTTTGTGGATTCAATTATTATCCGTGGTAAGTATGATTATGAGATCAAGCTGGTATATGACGATCAGTTTGCAGATTTACAGAAACTAAAGAAAGAGAAGGAGGCGCAGTCAAGATGACAGATCTTAGAAAAACAGCTGTTACATCCGTTTGTCTGCAGAAGATGACAATGTAGATGGCAGAGCCAAAAAAGAGAGCGACAGTGTAACTGCTCAGAGAATTCTGTTAAAATCATTTGCAATTGATGAGCTGGGTGTAGCTGAGTTGGATATTCTGGAATATGTGGATGACGGTGTTAGCGGTACTCATTTTAAAAGGCAGGGATTTCAACAGCTGCAGGATGACATGAAAAGCGGAGAAATCGGCTGTGTAGTTGTGAAAGACTTTTCCAGATTTGGAAGAGACTATCTGGAAGTTGGATTTTATATTGAATATATTTTCCCACTTCTACAGATTCGATTTATTTCGATTAATGACAGCTATGACAGTGCAGCGAGCAGCGGAATGACTGGTGGAATGAATGTAGCATTGCAGAATCTGATATACAATATGTATAGCCTGGATTTGTCCAAGAAAATTTCATCAGCATTGCAGACAAGAACGAGAAATGGTACACGCCTTCCGGTAAATGCCAGATATGGCTATAAAAAAGGAAAAGACGGAAGACTGGAAGTTGATCCGGAGGCTGCAAAAGTCGTGAAAATGATTTTTCGGATGGCAGCGGAAGGAACAAGTTTCGCAGATATTACAAGGGAATTGAACAGACAGGCGATTGCCACTTGTGATGAGCAGAAATTATCAAGAGGGGATCAGGTGCAGTTCCAGAGGTTTGACACGATCAAAAAGAAACATTGGAGCCCTACGACAGTAGCGGCAATTGTCCGGGATGAGATTTATATTGGAACCAGAATCTGGGGAAAAACACGTTGCAGTATGCATACCGGTCATAAAGCAGTTCTGAATGATGAAACAGAATGGGTTCGCCTGGAAAATCATCATACGGCAATTATAGACAGAGCATTGTTTGAAAAAGCAAATGAAATGCATCCGAAAAAGAAGAGAAGTGCTGCGGAATCACGCACCAATTTTACTCTGGAAAGGCGTAAAAAACAGCCGGCATTACTGATATGTGCCAACTGTGGGCATTCTTTACTAAAAGAAACGGAGCATCTGCTAAAATGCTCAGATGCTCGAACCAATGGAGATCCTGTGTGTCGAAGTCTGGTGATCCGACGGGAACCGCTAGAGTAGAATATCCTTGGGCTTGTTCATCAGTATGCAGCGTCAATGTTGGAAAAAGAAAAGAAAGTATCTTCCAACAGGCAATGCGACTACAAAGAGATCAATACCGCAGAATTGCAAAAACAGAGCCGACAGTTGACCTCGGAAAAGATGAAACTCTATGATGCTTACAAAGATGGTCGTATAGATCGTGATTCGTATAAGCAGAGAGCTGGAAAGATAAGTGTACAGCTGGAGGAAATAAAACGAAAGATAGAAGATGCGGAGAATAGTAAAAAGCTTCTTGAACAAAATGAACTTTCTGATAAAATAAAACTAAAAGATTTCTTGGGAATTCAGAAGTTCGATACAGAGAAGTTGCGTGAGATTATCAAGGTGATCCGTGTTCATAGTCAGGATGAAATTGAAATCGAATGGAATTTTGACGATATTTTTCGGAACAGAGGTAACTTGAGCAGGACAAGAATGACTTATCAGAAGATAATAAAGGTGCTGGGACTACCTGATGGAAGCGTCAGATAGTCTTCGGCAGAAAAAAATAAAATTTTTTTTGTCCTATACTTGACACATCCACATGTATGTCGGCATACCTATTGCTCAAATATGGCAAAATCCGGAATGAATCCAAAAGCATTGCAATATTTGATGGGCCACTCAGACATCAGCGTAACGCTGAATACATATACGCACGTAAATCTTGAGGATGCCAGGGAAGAAGTTGCCCGGATTCAGGTTGTGTAATTACGATTTTTAATTGAAAATAGCAAGGTGTAAAATGGAAAAACATACACCTTATTTTACACCTTTTGCGGACGATATTATGAGAAAATAAACCAGGTTATGCCAGAAAAGAAAAATTCACAAAGGCTTACAAAGCCCGAAAAACCAAGAAAAACTAAGAAATGCGAGGTTATGCAACAATGATAAAAATACTATTCGTTTGCCACGGCAATATCTGCCGGTCAACTCTTGCCCAAAGTTTTTTCACCCATCTGGTGAACACCCATGGTCTTGCAGACCAGTTTGTCATTGACAGTTGTGCAACAAGCAGAGAAGAAATCGGCAATCCCCCTCACAGAGGAACTGTCAATAAATTAAGAGAAATGGGCATTCCGGTAGTTCCTCATCAGGCGAGACAGATTACCTGGTCCGACTATACCAATTTTGATTATATCATTGGTATGGATTCTGCCAACATACGCAATCTTCATCGTATGCTCAGGGGAGATCCGGATAAAAAAATATCCAAATTATTAGATTATACTTCCCGAAAAGGTGAAGATATTGCAGATCCATGGTATACCGGTAATTTTGATGCAACTTACCGGGACGTAAAAGAGGGCTGTGAAGCCCTCCTGGATGAATGTCTCTTGCATCTGTAAGCATTTAAGTAAAGTTTCAGGCTTATACTCCTGTACTTTTTACTTTTCGTTCCTGATTTTCAATCAGCCTTCCAGTGCATAAGAAAGTAATTTTTTTAAATCGTGATGAAACTGCCGGTTTTTACTGTGCAGTTTCTTTTTTTCTGATGCAGATTTCATCTGCTCAACCTGAACCCGGTAACGGTTGAATAAGGCAATGTAATCATTTCCGGGTCTCTGTCCCCACCGAACCAGTACCCAGTTCATTGCCTCGTCATTCCAAAATTCCATCGGGATTTCTGCCATTTTCAGTAAGTGATATATTGGACTGCTCCCTGGCCATTTTTGCGATCTCACGATTGCGGTATGTATTTTCATGTTCAGCCCGTCCAAGCTTTCCGAGCAATCGCTTCGGCATACTTTTTTTCTTTTCCTCGCGGTTCATCAGTTGTAAACTTTTTTCAAGTATTTCATTCAGACTGCTATATGCATTCCAGTAGGTAACAAAAGAAACAGACTCCGCTGTCTTTTCCTCCGGCTCAAGCTTGAATGTCTTAAATACCCGTTCCACTGGTTCTGAATTCCCGAAAAACTGTGCATCATAACCTTTTCTTTTTTCGGGATCAGATAATGTCTGATATGCTTCAAGTATTTCCTGCATAAAAGCGGTTGTATCTATATCTTTATGTGCATTTGCATCTGGATGATACACTTTTGCCAATGCATTTTTTGCAATTGTGATTTCCTCGATTGACGCATCTCTGGACACACCTAATATTTCATAATAAGTGCGAGACTTCATGAAGGACCTCCTTCTTATAACCATTTATTAACCATTTATTTCCCATGATTAATATACGCTAGTCATTTTCAAAGTCAATGAAACTCTGTCTGCATATTTTGAAATTCTCCCTACTATATTAGTAACATACGAGATTCTGGGGGAAATCCTTTATGAAAACGATCAAGAAGCTGTTGGCAGTCATGCTGATCTGCATACAGACACTGCAATTTTCAATGGTTCCAAATGTCCTGGCTGAAGAAACAGCAACCACTCCAGGAACAGAACAAACTTCGGATACGGCAGTAGAAGTGACTGCTCCTTCTGCAATTTTAATGGAAATGACAACGGGTACAGTATTATACGAAAAAGATGCGGATACTGCACGACCACCGGCAAGTGTCACGAAAGTCATGACAATACTTTTAATTTTTGATGCACTTGCAGAAGGGAAAATTCAGTTGGAGGATAAAGTTACAACTTCTGAATATGCCTCTTCTATGGGCGGCTCTCAGGTCTTCCTGGAAACGGGAGAAAAGCAGACCGTAGAAACTTTACTCAAATGTATTTCTATTGCCAGTGCAAATGATGCCTGTGTTGCTATGGCTGAATATATTTCAGGAAATGAAGAGGAATTTGTCCGTCAGATGAATCTTCGTGCAGAAGGTCTCGGCATGAAACACACTCATTTTGTGAATTGTAACGGACTGGATGCAGAAGGTCACGAAACAAGTGCCCGTGATATTGCATTGATGTCCCGTGAACTTCTCCTGAAATATCCGGAAATTCATAATTATTGTACGATCTGGATGGAAAATATCACTCATACAACCTCAAAAGGTTCGTCTGAATTTGGATTAACTAATACCAATAAACTGATCCGTCAGTATGAATATGCAACCGGATTAAAAACCGGCTCTACCGGCAAGGCAAAGTTCTGTGTTTCAGCAACTGCTGAAAAAAATGGTGTCAGTCTGATCGCAGTTATTATGGGGGCTGAAGATTCCAAAGCCAGGTTCAAGGATGCTGTTACCTTATTAAATTATGGGTTCGGAAAATGTCAGATGTATACGGATGAAAAATGCCCTCTTTGGATCCAATCTCTGTCACCGGTGGTATACAGGAATCCAATTTCACTTTGAATATGAAAAGAAATTTACTTATCTGGATAACAACAGGAGCAAATCTGAATG
>ENA-OQIO01001825-OQIO01001825.1-human-gut-metagenome-genome-assembly--contig:-NODE-1825-length-9993-cov-4.398642_pt1 | contig 9993 bp, 17 predicted proteins | sample MGYA00242573_ERZ504737 | MGnify/ENA primary metagenome ERZ504737 (study PRJEB26092, sample SAMD00036203) | human gut metagenome | host: Homo sapiens | study: EMG produced TPA metagenomics assembly of... | reverse complement strand
CCGCCGGGCCGGGGCCCACGGTCACTGCGCGGCTGACGGGGTGCCGGCGGCAGCAGCCGCTTGATGGACAGCGCGATCTTGCCGTCCGGTGCAATGTTGATAACCTGCACCTTCACAGCATCGCCGTCGTGCAGCACCGTGTTGATATCCTGCACATATTCATTGGACACCTCGGAAATGTGGACCATGCCCGATTTGCCCTCAGGCAGCGCAACAAACGCGCCAAAGGCTTTACGCCGGTCACACGGCCTTCCAGTACGTTCCCTACCTCAATTGCCAAAACTCAATACTCCTTGCTCTCTTTTTGTGGGGGCACCGGGTCTGTCCGCAGAGCTGCCCGGCGGGGTGTGCCCTCAGTTGCCGGTCACATCCACAAAGATGCGCTCGTTGGGGGCTGCGTAGTTGTAAGAATCCCGGGCGACCCACTCGGTCACATCGTCAGCATCGCCGCTGAGGATGCGCTTCATCTCCTCGTTCTGGGTCTTTTGCTGTTCGATCTGCTCGTTCAGCGTCTGCAATTCCGCACGCCGGGAGCTGATGGACACCTGATTGGAGATGTAGGCCGCCAGCATACTCAACAGCAGCAGAATGAAGAAAAGACGAAGGATCGTCCGCACAAACGGGCTGCGTCTGCGCTTTTTCCGGGTGGTATTTGTCATTTTTTCAGTGCCTCCTGTGCTCAGCAGGCCCGAAACGCCTGTACTCTTACTTTGATACGTTAGAATTATACAACAACCGCCGTGTGCTTGGCAAGTTCTTTTTCGGTTTTTTTGCGCTTCTTTTTTGCGTGCGGCGCGCTCTGACCTGCTCCGCCCGTTTTTTGCGGGCTGCTGCCAGCGGCTGCAATGCCCGCCGGGCCAGCCGGAGCGGCCCCGCTGCCAGCCAGAACAGCCCCTGTTCCAACGCCCGCAGGCAGGCCGCAGAAGCCGTTCGGCCCCAAAGGCGCAGAGAAAGGCGCTGCCCGGCATATACCATCGCAGCACGCCCCCGGCGCTCAGGGCGGCGGCATAGCTCTGCAGCCCCAGCAGGACAGCCCCCACAAGGGCCATATCCGGCAGGAACGCCGCCCGTCCCCTGACCGGAAACACCGCGCGCACGCTGCCCAGCACAAGACCCAGCAGGCGCAGACAGCCGCCTCCTGCCCAATGAGCGCGGGCGCAATGGCCGGTGCCATCAGCGGAGCAGCCGGGACAGAAAGCCGCCCGGGGTGCGCGCGGCGGTGTACTCCACCGTGTCGATGCGGCCCGTCAGCTTCACTTCCCCGCTGTCGAGGTCGAGGCTGGTCACGTTGAGCTGTGCCCCGGCCAGCTGCAGCACGCCCCGGGCTGTTTCAATGGCGGCGCTCTCCGCGTTGCACTGCAGCACCCGCCTGACCCCTGTTACCGTCAGCTTTTCCCGGTTCTCCAGGATGAGGTCGCTGTTCCCCGCCTGCTCTGCCATGCATCTCTCCCCCTTCTGGTGAAGGTTATGCAAACAGCATCCGGGATAGAACAAACCACACCGTCATTGCTGACGCAATGCCACCGCAGGTGACTGTGGGTCATTCGCTGATGATCTCGTACATTTCCCGGGCCACATCCTTGGTGCGGGGCTCCACGTCAGAGAGCACCTTTACCTTGATGGGCCGGTTGCCGAAGGTGACCTCGATGATGTCTCCTTCCTTGACCGCCTGGCTGGCCTTGGCGATCTTGCCATTGATGAGGATGCGGCCCGCATCGGCCACCTCGTTTGCCACGGTGCGGCGCTTGATGAGCCGCGAAACTTTCAGGTATTTATCCAGTCTCATGTTATGATCCTCCAGAAAAGCAGGCCCTCTCCATCATTGCGCTTTGTCCGCCGCCGCACCTCCGGACAGGGGAGCCGGCAACGCGAAGCGTTGACTGAGAGGTTTTACAAAAAAACCGCCGGAACACTGCGGCCCCGGCGGCAAAGATCAAACTTACAGGGTATCCTTCAGAGCCTTGCCCGGCTTAAAGACAATGCTCTTGGAAGCAGCGATGGTAATGGGCTCACGGGTGCGGGGGTTGATGCCCTGGCGCTCTGCGCGCTCACGGATCTCGAAAGTGCCAAAGCCGGAGATGGTGATCTTCTCACCCTCAGCCATTGCCTTGCTCAGTGCGTCGAAAGCGGCATTGACAGCCAGCTCGGCGCTCTTCTTGCTCATCTCGGTGTTTGCTGCAACCTGTGCGATCAGATCGGTCTTGGTCATAATGGGGTACCTCCATAAAATTTTACTCAGCTTTTTCTATCAGACAGTGGCAGGGCGTTCCTGCCGTCCGAATCTTCGGTCTTTTGCAGCAGCTCCTGACGGAACCGCCCGGATGCAAAGGTCAGGGCCTCTTCCGCGTCCACACCGGCCAGCCGCATGGCACTGGCCGCTGCAAACAGCAGCGCCCCGGCCCGCTCGGCGGCATTTTCCGGCACCGCTTCCTCCCAGCCGCGCTCGGCAGCCTTCAGGGCAGCGGCGGCATCCTCTGCCGTCTGCGCAAACGCGCCCTTGCGGGCGGCACGCTTCTGCATCTTCTGGGCATACATCAGGCGGGCAGGGTGGCCGGAACCGTGTTCAGCTCATCCGCAGCGTGGTGCGGCCCTTTTCCTTATTTTTGAGCGCATCCCAGCTGTTTATACCAGCATTTTCAGCCGCCGAAGAGGCAAAGATGTTCGGGTGCCGGAACACCAGCTTCTCGCACACCTCCCGGCAGACCTGCTCGAAATCGAACCGGCCCCGCTCTTCCTCAATGACGGTATGGAACGCCACCTGCATCAGCACGTCGCCCAGCTCCTCGCGCATCATGGCCGCGTCGTCGGCATCAATGGCTTCCAGCGCCTCGCAGGTCTCCTCCAGAAAATTCTTCCGGATGGAAGCGTGGGTCTGCACCTTATCCCAGGGGCAGCCGTTTTCTCTGTCGCGCAGAATGCGGATGATCTGCAGCAGATCCTCCGCCGTGTAGCGTTCCCGTTCGGGCCAGTCCTGCATGGGTGCACTCCCCTTTCCTCTGCTCAAAAACCTGAGCTCGATTGTACCGCAGAATCCGCGATTTTTCAAGGGGACAAGCGCATTTTCCGGCTTTTCATTTCAATTGTTTCCAGAATTTTCACACTTTACCCTGTTTCTGTGCAGAAAGGGCGGCATCCCCCTACGGGGACACCGCCCTTTCAAGGCTTTTGGGGTTACAGCTGTGCGCCGCACTTATTGCAGAACAGCGCATCCTCAGAGACCGGCGCACCGCACTGGGGGCAGGTCTTTTTGTCCGTGTCAGGCTTTTTGTCCTTTTCCACGGTCAGCTCAATGGTGATGCCGCTGCCCTCGGCGGGCTCCTCGTCCAGATCGTGGGTGATGACCTCGGCAGCGGGGCCAAGGCTCTCTCTGAGGGCGTTCAGGTTGGCCTCGATGCTGCCGATCATCTCGATATACTTATCCACAAGGGCTGGTTCTCCTCGTTGCCCTTGGCCAGGCTGTAAACCAGTGCACCCAGCTGACGTTGTGCCCGGGCAAGCTTGGTCTGCTCCGAGACGATCTTTGCCTGCGTTCTGCCGCGCTCTGCCAGATCCATGGCGGCATTGCGGCCCTTTTCCGCGTACTCCAGACCCATTTCCTTGATCTTATTGAAATCCATAATGACACCTCTCTTACGGGTATTGGCCCTGTGTGCTGTCAGATGATGGTATCATTATAGCGCACTCAGGCACTGATTGCAACGAATCCCTCACAACTTTTACAGTTTCGTGCGGATTTGGAAACAGTTTTTTCGCATTTGGACAAGAGGATGGAACGTTTTCCCCGCAGAGCGCGATTTTATTTTACGGCACTGCCGTAGAACTCCCGCAGCATGCTGTCGGCGGGCAGAAGCTCCAGATCCAGCGGGACCACGTGCTCAAAGCGGCGGGCAGTCTCGTCCCAGAGCTCGGCGTTGTGGCCCTCCAGCGTGAACTGGCGGCGCACGATGCCCAGCAGCCTGGAGATCAGGCCAAGCTCATAGGTAAAGGAGGTATCCAGCAGAAAGTCCGCCGTGGTCTTGAAGCCCTTGATATACCGGGTCTCGCCGTCCAGCACCCGGTCCCACATGGCAAGGGTCTTTTCGGGGCTGCGGCCCCGGGCGGCAGCGTCCCGCAGGGTGCGGCGGCACAGGCGGATGTCCTGGGTGTTGATGACCCGGCGGCCGTCGATGGCATATTCCTCCCGCAGGCCGGCGTAGATGCGGTAGACATCCTCCGCAGGCACAAGCCGGTGAGCTCCGGGTTCAGGGCATGGATCCCCTCCACGATGCAGACGCCGCCCTGCAGGTCCACGGCCTCGGTCTCGTCGGAGCGCCGCTCGTTGGCAAAATCATAGATGGGCAGGGTGGTCCGGCCTGTCTCGCTCAGCTCATGCAGGCACTGCCGGACAAGGGGCAGATCCATGGTATCGGGGTTTTCGTAATCCAGGGTGCCGTCGGGCAGGCGGGGATAGAACTCCGCCCCACGGAAAAAATTATCCAGGCTGACCACATGGGCGTATGTTCCCTGCCGGATCAGCTCCTCGGCCAGCTTGTGGGCGCTGGTGGTCTTGCCGCTGGCCGACGGGCCGGTGAGCATGACGATCTTGGTGCCGGAAAAGCGCACCTTTTCGGCAGCGTACTTCACGCGGTCGCGGTAGCTCTGCTCACTCAGGGCGGCAAGCTCCTGCGGACTGCGGGCGGCAACGTTGTACAGCCCGACTTCAACCAGACGTTTCGGGACCCAAATCGTGATCATAAAAATCAGCCACTCCTTTTTTGCGCTCCAGTACCTCCGCAAAGCGCTGGATATACTCTGTCGGATACTTGAAATTGAAGATGCGCTGCATCCGTCGGCCGCCGTCGGCCACCAGCTTGGTGCTGCCGCCTGCTCCGGCCGAAAGGATGGTCTGGACTTCCTCCATGATATAGATATTATAGTACCCCTCGTGGCCCGGCTTGCACCAGCCACATTTTCCAGATTCTGCAGGGTGTTTTTCTGGCGGTAGAGGTAATAGGGGCGATATCCTGCATCGGCCAGCAGCTGGCATTTTTCCAGCATGGCCGCTACGTCTGCGTAGTCGTTCTCCTTCTGATCCTCGATGACGATGCGGGAGGCCCGCTTGAGGGTCAGGGTGTGAACGGTGATGTTCTCAGGGTCCAGCGCGATGGCCTGCCGCAGGCTGTGCTCAAAGCCCGCGACGGTATCGCCGGGCAGGCCCGCGATGAGGTCCATGTTGATGTCCTCATGGCCCGCTCTCCGGGCATCGGCATAGCAGTCCAGGATATCCTGCGCCGAGTGCCTGCGGCCAATGCCCGCCAGCACCTCGTCCGAGAAGGTCTGGGGTTGATGGAAATGCGGGTGGCACCATACTCTTTGATGACAGCCAGCTTTTCGGCATCGGTGCAGTCGGGGCGGCCCGCCTCCACCGTGTACTCCACCACCTTGGAAAGGTCAAAGTTCTCCCGCACCGTACCCATGAGCTGGCGGAGCTGGTCAGCGGACAGGCTGGTGGGGGTGCCGCCGCCGATATAGATGCTGCACAGCTTCAGCCTGCCTTGTCGGCCTGCTCCCGGATGGCCTCTACCTCTCTGCACAGGCAGTCCACATAGGGCTGCACCAGCTTGCGGTCCCGGTCAAGGTTGCAGCTGACAAAGCTGCAGTAGCTGCACCGGGAGGGGCAGAACGGGATGCCGAGATACAGGCTGTACGTTTTGGGGGCGCTGCCCAGCTTCAGGATGGGCTCCTGCAGGTCGGCGATGGCCTTGGCCATGTCGTACTTCTGCCGGGAGCAGTCAAAGCGCTCCAGAAAGAACCGGTCGATGTCGGCTTCGGTCCAGCCCGCGGCCCGCTTGTCATGGATGAGCCGCACCGGGCGCACCCCGGTCATCTTGCCCCAGGGCGGGCGGATGCCGGTCCATCTCCGCAGCAAGTCATAGGTCAGGCTGGCAAGGGTGAACTCCACCGTCTCGCCGCCTGCTTCCACGGGGCGGGGCAATGGAGCCGCCGCATCCCTGCTCTGGCCCTGCTCCCGCACCATGGCGTACAGACTATCCTCTTTTTTCTCGGCCCAGACACAGTCCTCGCCCTCTTCCGGCGGGGTGAGGGTGAGCGGAGCCATGGGGTAAAACAGGCGCACCAGATGCTCCACCTCGTAGCCGGAGGCAGGCCGGTAATATAAATCTCCATGTTTTTCTCTCTTTATCCTTAAAAGTCCGCATTCCCGCCGCGCAGGGCGCTGCGGATATAGAAATTGTTCGCCAGTTCCTCGCCAAGGGTGGAAAATCCCCGTGCCGGGCAGCAGCTGGGTCTCTTTGGGGATGGGCAGGCCCGCCAGCTTGCGCAGGCTGGCATCCATTTTCTGCATACTGCCGCCCTCCAGATCGGTGCGGCCAATGCTGCCCTGGAACACGGTATCGCCCACAAAGAGATAGTCCCCGCACAGCAGCACCACGCCGCCCTCGGTATGGCCGGGGGTGTGCCAGACGGTAAAGGTCAGCTCATCCACGGTGAGCTTTTCCCCCTCCTGATAGCCGCTGTCCGCGCTTTTCAGGGGAAAGAGCTGGCTGCCCCTGCAGTCGGCAGGCTCACAGTAGATCCTGGCCTTCCACTCCCGGCTCAGCACCCCCGCACTGCCCACATGGTCATAGTGGCCGTGGGTGCAGAGGATGGTGGTGAGCGTCGCGTTGTTCTCTTTGAAAATTTTATCGTACTCCTGCACTTCGGCGGCGGGGTCAATGACCACTGCATGGCCCGCTTCGGAGATCAGGACAAAGCTGTTGGTATAAAGCGGCGCAGCGCCGAGAAGATGAAATGCTTTCATATCCTATATCCTTCTAACTGTTCAGATGTTCCGGCTTTGCCGGGGGCGGGCCGTTACGAGTGGTGCGCCCACTCGTCCGTGTCGATGACAATGGTACAGGGCCCCTCGTTCACCAGAGACACCTGCATATCCGCGCCGAACTCGCCATGCTGCACGTCTCTGAGGCCCTGCCGGTTCATCTCGGCAAGGAACAGCTCGTAGGCATCCACCGCAAGCGGGGCCCGGGCCGCTTTGATAAAGCTGGGGCGGTAGCCTTTTTCGTGTCGCCGTAGAGCGTGAACTGGCTGACCACCAGTGCTGAATAGCCCAGGTCCTTTGCACTGAGGTTCAGCTTGTCGTTTTCATCCTTGAAGATGCGCAGGCCCGCGCACTTATCCGCCAGCTTGGGCACGATGTCCAACGTATCGGTATCCCGGACACCCAGCAGGATGACCAGGCCGGGGCCGATGGAGCGGGGCTCCCCGCCGTTGACCCGGACAGAGGCGGAGGATACCGCCTGAATGACTGCACGCATGGTTTAACTCCTTGTCACTTTGAGCACATCCTTGACCTTGGACAGACGCGCCACTACACGGTTCAGGTGCTCGGTATTGTTGATGCCGATGGTCAGGCTGACCACGGCGCAGTTGTTTTCCACCTGACGGGCGTTCATGGTGTAGATGGGCACCCGGATATCGGCCAGAGCGCTCAGCACATCCCGCAGCAGCTCGTTGCGGTCCAGCGCCACGATCTCAAGGCCGGCCTTGTAGCTGTCCTTGACGCTGTCGGCCCAGTAAGCCTTGACCCAGCGGGGGGCGTTGGTGGGGTCCTTCATGCTGGAGATGGCATTGACACAGCTCTGCTTGTGGATGGACACGCCAAAACCGCGGGTGATAAAGCCCACGATGGGGTCGCCGGGCAGCGGACTGCAGCACTTGGCAAACTTGATGGGGGTGTTGTCGAAGCCCTCCACCACCACACCGTCGGTGGCGTGGACCTTGCTCAGATCCACCTTGGCCAGCTGCTCGTTCCTGCCCTCCTCGCTCTTCCGCTTCTGCCACTCTTCCTTCAGCTTGGGCAGCAGTTTGCAACGGTGATGCCGCCGTAGCCGATGGCGGCATACAGCTCCTCGGCGTTGTTCTGGCGCAGGCGGCGGCAGCAGCTGCCGATGAATTCATCCAGCTCGTCGTCGGGGATGAAGATCATCTCCCGGCGCAGCTCCCGGGCCAGCGTGTCGCGGCCTCCTGGATGTTTTCCTCCCGGCGCATCTTCTTGAACCAGTTGCGGATCTTGCTCTTGGCCTCGCTGGTGCGCACGATCTTCAGCCAGTCGCGGCTGGGGCCCTTGTCCGCCGGGCCGAGGATGACTTCAATGATCTCGCCGGTGGAAACAACGTGGTCAATGGGCACCATCCGGTTGTTGACCTTGCAGCCCACCATCCGGTTGCCGACGGCGGAGTGGATGGCATAGGCAAAGTCGATGCAGGTGGCACCCGTGGGCAGGTTGATGACATCGCCCTTGGGGGTAAAGGCAAAGACCTCCTCGGGCAGCAGGTCGCTCTTCAGGTCATGGAGCAGGTTGCCGGAGTCCTCGCTGACGCGCTGGTTTTCCAGCAGCTGGCTGACCCAGGCCAGGCGCTCGTCCAGCTTATCGTGGCCATCCAGCCTTCCTTGTACTTCCAGTGGGCGGCAACGCCGTACTCTGCCTGTTCATCCATCTTGCGGGTGCGGATCTGCACCTCAAAGGGGATGCCCTCGTGGCCGATGACGGTGGTGTGCAGGCTCTGGTAGCCGTTGGGCTTGGGGGTGGAGATATAATCCTTGAAGCGGTTGGGCAGCGGGTGGTACATATCGTGGATGAGGCCCAGGGTGCTGTAACACTCGGCCAGCGTATCCAGAATGACACGGACGGCATAGATATCGTAGATCTCATCGAAGGACTTGTTCTGCATGATGGTCTTGCGGTAGATGCCGTAGATGCTCTTGACGCGGCGCTTGATGGTGGCACCCTCGATGCCGCTCTCCTTCAGCCGCAGCTCGATGACACTGGACACTCTGGCAAGGAACTCCTCCCCCGCGCGCTCGCTCAGCATCTTGCTGATCTCCTCGTAGCCCACAGGGTCAAGGTAGTGCAGGCTGCGGTCCTCCAGCTCCTCCTTGACGTTCAGGATGCCCAGACGGTTGGCGATGGGGGCATAGACCTCCATCGTCTCACGGGCCTTGTCGCGGCGCTTCTGCTCAGGCCAGGCATCGCCGGTGCGCATATTGTGGAGCCGGTCGCAGAGCTTGATGATCATCACGCGGACATCCCGGCTCATGGCCAGCAGCATCTTGCGCAGGTTCTCGGCCTGCAGCTCCTCGATGTTGGAGAACTGGATCTTGGTCAGCTTGGTCACGCCGTCCACCAGAAGGGCCACTTCCTCGCCAAAGGCGGCGGTCAGGTCCTCCAGCGTGGTGGGGGTATCCTCCACCACGTCATGGAGCAGGGCGGCGGCAATGCTCTCCGAATCCATGCCCAGATCCAGCACCAGGCGGGCCACGGCCAGCGGGTGGCAGATGTAGGGCTCGCCGCTGCGGCGGCAGACCCCGTTGTGCGCCTTGTTGGCAAGGTCATAGGCCTTGGTGATCATCTCCATGTTGTAGGCCTTGCCGCTGGCCTTGATGGCCTCGCAGAGCTTCTCCCAGGTAACGATCTCAGGCCGCACCTCACTGGGCAGGGCACCCTCGGGCGCGTCGGCTGGCAGGGCCGTGGCGTTCACGGTAGACACCTCCGGCACCGGCTGATGCAGATGCGTTTTTGCGGAGTAAAGATCCTCCACAGGTTTTTTTCCCTCTGGCATATTTTCATTCCTCCAGACATTTCAGGATGGGGGCATCGGCCAGGTTCTTCTTGCCTGCCGTGGGAACCAGCTCCCAGAACTTTGCCCCGCCGCGCTCCACGGCGGCGATCAGGCCCACCTGTTCCAGGGCCGTCAGGGCCACCAGCGTTTTGCCGGTGTGCTCCTCCCCCAGCTTTGCAAACAGGGGCTGCATATCCTCGGCGTGCCAGCGCCGGGCCTGCAGTTCCCGGTAAACGGTAATGATATCACTGCGCTCCGGCGCGATCAGGGCGCGCTGCTGGGCAGTCAGCGGGCTGCCGCGGCGCAAAGCCTGCACCAGCGCGGTCTGCTGAGCGGCGGCGTTGCCAAAGCCCGCCGGGTGCAGCTCCAGAATGCG
>ENA-OQIO01001823-OQIO01001823.1-human-gut-metagenome-genome-assembly--contig:-NODE-1823-length-10000-cov-2.491036_pt1 | contig 10000 bp, 15 predicted proteins | sample MGYA00242573_ERZ504737 | MGnify/ENA primary metagenome ERZ504737 (study PRJEB26092, sample SAMD00036203) | human gut metagenome | host: Homo sapiens | study: EMG produced TPA metagenomics assembly of... | reverse complement strand
CCTTAGAGTCCATGGGGCTGGCTGTCCCCGCCATGAACCGGGTCTTTTCCCGGGTCCGGGCCATGGGAGTGGACATCGACCCGGCGGTCTACACCGTCGAGCAGGCCAAGGCGGCCATTCTGGACGCCTTACGGAAGAAGGGGGGACGCTAAGTGGCACTGAAAGACATCACCCTGGGCCAATATTTTCCCGGTCATTCCTTCATCCACCGTCTGGACCTCGGGCCAAGATCATCTTTACCGTGGTCTATATTGTCGCTATCTTTCTGTGCAAGGCTTTGGTCTCCTACGGTTTGGCTCTGGTGGTCCTGCTCCTCCTCATCGCCATCTCCCGGGTGCAGCCCAAGGTTTTCCTAAAGGGAATGAAACCCGTCATCTTCATTGTGATCTGTACCGCCCTGCTCAACCTTTTCTACACCTCGGGGACCGTTCTCTGGAGTTTCGGCATCCTCAAGATCACAGAGGAGGGAATTTGGAAGGCCGGTTTCATGGTGCTGCGGATTTTGATGCTGATCGCCTGCACGCTCCTGCTGACCTACACCACCTCCCCCATTCTCCTGACAGACGGCTGGAACGGCTGCTGCGTCCTTTGAAAAGTCCGCTTCCCCGTCCACGAGCTGTCCATGATGATGAGCATTGCCTGCGCTTTATCCCCACCCTTATCGAGGAGACGGATAAGATCATGAACGCGCAGAAGGCGCGCGGCGCGCAGCTGGACACCGGCAAGATGACCGACCGGGTCAAGGCGCTGGTGCCGGTGCTCATCCCGCTGTTCATCTCGGCCTTCCGCCGCGCGGATGAGCTGGCTATGGCCATGGAATGCCGCTGCTACCGTGGCGGCACGGGCCGCACCCGCCTGAAGGTGCTGCGCTGCGAAAAGCAGGACTATATCGACCTTGCGGTCTGCATCGCCTGCTTTGCCGTCATCCTTGCCTCCCGGCTGGTGTTCCCGAATTATTAAAGAGGAAAACCCTCTCAAAAGGAGGAGCTTTTGGTACGGAACTTTTCTGATGAGAGAAAATGCCGCTTCCCGCTGCGGCCCCTCCGGTGAAAATGTGTTTGTCGCGGCCCGCAGGCCGCGACAAACACGAAATTAAAAACGCTTTTCCGCTGAATATGGCCGCAGCGAAGCGGAGGCCATTTTAAATCAGAACTATGAACTTTTTACTTACCCTTGCCTACGACGGCACAAATTACTGCGGCTTTCAGGTGCAGCCCAACGGGCGCAGCGTGGCGGCCACCTTTCAGGATGCACTGGAAGCGGTGCTGGGCTCACGGCCCGATATCAAGGGCTGCAGCCGCACCGATGCCGGGGTGCACGCGCTGGGCTTTCGGCTGAATTTCCATGCCGACACTCGCATCCCGCCACAAAAGCTGCCGCTGGCGCTCAACCAGCATCTGCCGCCGGATATCCGGGTGCTTGCGGCGCAGACCGTGCCGGAGGACTTCCACGCCCGGTACGCCGCCCATACCAAGACCTATCTGTACCGCATCCATAATAACCCCATCGACTCGCCCTTTGACGCCGCCTACTACACCCGGGTGCCCCGGCGGCTGGACGAAGCTGCCATGCAGGCGGCGGCGCAGCAGTTCGTGGGCACCCACGATTTTCTGGCCCTGTGCGCGGCGGGCAGTTCTGCTGCCGCCCACGGGGACACCGTGCGCACCATCACGGACTGCCATGTCACCCGGCGCGGGGACGAGGTGGACATTGAAGTGACCGCCGACGGCTACCTGTACAACATGGTGCGCATTCTGGCGGGTACTTTGTGCGAGGTGGGCGCGGGGCGGCTGCGCGCTGCGACATCCCCGCCATTCTGGCAAGCCGGGACCGCAGCCGGGCAGGCCCTACTCTGCCCGCAAAGGGCTTGTTCCTGAAGTGTGTGGAATACCCGGAAAGGAAGGAAGAGCAACTATGAAAAAGCTTCATCGCGGCGGCAGCAACCCGGACGGAGAGCCGCTTTCTGCCGGACGGGTGGAATATCTGGAGGCAGCGCGCCAGCGGGTGCGCCGCCGCCGTCTGCGCCGCACCGCCATCATTCTGGCGGCGCTGATACTGGTCACCCTGTTTGCCACCGGCGCGGTGGGGGCATCCATCGCCCGGGTAAAGGATCTGGTGGATACGGTGCACATCGCCCTGTCCCCGGCGGTGGGCTGGCCGCAGCAGACCGGCCTTGGCGAGCTGACGGCCGTGCAGCCCATGTCCGGCAGCTTTGTGGCCATGGACGAGGGATGCCTGTGCGGTGTACAGCTTAGGCGGCACCCGCCTTGCCAGCATCCAGAGCGGCTACGCCCGCCCGGCGCTGGCTGCGGGCAAGACCCGCTTTGTGCTGTACAACCGCTCTGGCAACGAGCTGCGGGTGGAAAGCCGCACCCAGAACCTGTACAGCAAAACGCTGGAAAACAGCATCTATCTGTGCGCCATGTCGGACACCGGCACGCTGGCAGTGGCCACCGATTCCGCCGACAGCACCGCCCGACTGACCGTGTACACCTCCACCATGACGGAGCAGCTGCACTGGGATATGACCAGCGCGCAGGCACCCCGGTGCGGATGGCCTTTGCCGCCGACAGCCGCCGTCTGGCGGTGGCGGCGGTCACTTCCAGTGCAGGACAGTTACAGGCGAATCTCTTTGTGCTCAGCCTTGCGCAGGGCGACCCGGTGCAGCTGAGCAGCGGGGACAGCGTGCCCCAGTGGCTGGGCTGGCTGAACAACGACACCGTGCTGGCTGTGTATGAGAACTGCGCCGTGGTGTACGGTGCGGACGGCGGCGAGCGGGGACGCTTTGACCTTGGCGGCGGCAGCTTGTCAGCGCTTCGCAGGATGGCGCAAACGCCGCTCTGCTGCTGGAAAACGGGCAGGTGTGCACCGCCGTGCTGCTGGATAAAGATCTGAACGTGCAGTACAGCGGCAACGTGCCTGCGGCAAATCAGATCCTGCGCCGGGGTCAAAATTTTTATCTACTTACCGACAGTGGTGTGGAATGTTTTGCCGCAGATGGGGTGTATCAGTGGGGACAGGAACTTTCCGTCCGTCCGCAGGCGCTCATCGCGGGCAAGCAGCTGCTGGTGCTGTGCGGCAACACGGTGCAGCAGATCGCTCCGCCGGAGCAAACGGCTTCCAGCGCCCGGTGAACGAGGGAAAAACCAGTATTTTTGCGGGGAAAGTGATCTTTATAACAGGGAAAACAAGGTATGTTCAAGAATCCGTCATTTCTTTTTGATATCCTATGTACGGTGGTCTGGCTGGTGCTGATGGTGCGCTACGCCCGCAAGGGTTTTCTGGCGTCCATCGTGCAGCTGTCCGGCAACCTCATCAGCCTGCTGGGCGCACGGCAGCTCTCTGCCGCCTGTGCGGGCTGGGTGTTTGAAAATCTGCTGGCCGGGGGCTTCCGTACCCAGATCGCCGCCCACCTTTCAGAGGACGGGGTGGTGAACCTTTCCGGCATTGCCCAGCAGTACGCGGGCTTTCTGCCCGAAAGCTTCCGCGCCTCCATCGTGGCAGCCTGCGAGCGCAGCATCAACGCCGTGCTGGCAGATAACGCCGTGGTGCTTGCCGATACCATCGTGGAAAAAGTATTGCAGCCGCTGCTCACCCCGGTGATCATGCTGGTGCTGTTCTTTGTGTTCTACGCGGTGCTGCGGCTGCTGGTCAGTATGCTGGTCACCGTGCTGGGGCTGGTGAATAAGCTGCCGGTCATCGGCACCGTCAACCGGGGTCTGGGCTGGCTGACCGGCGGCATGACCGCTCTGCTGGACCTGTACCTCGTGCTGTGCGTGGTGTGGGGCCTTGTGGTCATCACCGGCGGCAATTTAAATGTGCTCAACGACACTGTGATGCACAGCAGTCTTTACTATAAAGTGTTTAATATGTTCAACCCCTTTTTGTAACAGGGGCGACAAGGAGGAACTATGGTCTGTATTCGATGCCAGAAGCGTCCGGCGATCATCTTTATCCAGCGGATGGAGAATGGTCAGATGAAGCAGGAGGGGTACTGTCTGCACTGTGCCCGGGAACTGCACATCAAGCCCGTGGACGATCTGATGAAACAATTCGGGATGTCGGAACAGGATCTGGATAACATGGAAAACCGCATGGAGAGCATGATGGAGGAGCTGGGCGACTCCAACCCTCTTTCCATGCTGATGAATATGTCCGGCAGCGGCGAGGATGCCGATGCGGAGAACATGGACGAAGATCTTGTACCCGGCAGCAATGCCACCTTCCCGCTGGGCTTTACCGGCACGGAAAAGCAGGACGGCGACAAAAAGGCCGACCGCAAAAACGGCAAAAAGCCGCCCAAGCGCAAGTTTTTGGATACCTACTGCGAAAACCTGACCCGCAAGCGCGGAGGGCAAGCTGGATGATATCATCGGCCGCGACCGCGAAATCTACCGCACCATCCAGATCTTGAGCCGCCGTCAGAAGAATAACCCCTGCCTTATCGGTGAAGCCGGTGTGGGCAAGACCGCCATTGCCGAGGGCATTGCCGAGCGCATTGCCAAGGGTCAGGTGCCCATCGGCCTGCGGGATAAGGAAATTTTTCTGCTGGACCTCACCAGCCTTGTGGCGGGCACCCAGTTCCGCGGTCAGTTCGAGCAGCGGGTCAAGGGCTTGCTGAGCGAGGTAAAGGCCGCAGGCAACGTGATCCTGTTCATTGACGAGATCCACACCATCACCTCTGCCGGTGAGAGCGAGGGTGCCATGAACGCGGGCAACATCTTAAAGCCCGCCCTCTCCCGCGGCGAAATTCAGGTCATCGGCGCCACCACCTTTACCGAGTACCGCAAGTATATTGAAAAAGATCAGGCGCTGGAGCGCCGTTTCCAGCCTGTGCGGGTGGAGGAGCCCAGCGTAGCCGACACCCTTGCCGTGATGAACGGCATCAAGCGCTATTACGAGCAGCACCATCATGTGCAGGTGCCCGCCGAGGTGCTTTCGGCGGTGGTCACCCTGAGCGAGCGATACATCACCGACCGCTTTTTGCCGGATAAGGCCATCGACCTGCTGGACGAAGCCTGTGCCTGCTGCAATCTGGCGCACCCGGTCATCTCCGAGTATCTGGGGATGCAGAAGGAGCTGGACGCCCTGAAGCAGGAAGAAGTCGAGATGGAAAGCGCGGATGTGAACGAAGCCATCGACTACGAGCGCGTAGCCGAGCGCAAGACCCGCATCGCCAAGCTGGAATCCGAGCTGCCCGCCAAGCAGGCCGCTGCCAGCGAAATCCAAGTGACCATGGACGATGTAGCCAAGGTCATCGAGCTGTGGACGGGCATCCCGGCGGTGAAAATTCGGGAGACCGAGTTCGTCAAGCTGGCAGGGCTGGAAAACGCGCTCAAGCAGAAGGTCATCGGTCAGGACGAAGCCGTGCATCTGGTGGCGCAGGCCATCAAGCGCAGCCGCGCCGACCTTTCCGGCCGCCGCCGTCCCGCAAGCTTCATCTTTGTGGGCCCCACCGGCGTGGGCAAGACCGAGCTGGTCAAGCAGCTGGCAGAGCAATTGTTCGACGGCCCCGACCCGCTTATCCGTCTGGATATGAGCGAGTACATGGAAAAATACGCGGTGTCCCGTATGATCGGCTCTCCTCCGGGCTATGTGGCTACGAGGAAGCCGGTCAGCTCACCGAGAAGGTGCGCCGCCGTCCGTACAGCGTGGTGCTGTTTGACGAGATCGAAAAGGCGCACCCGGACGTGATGAACATTCTGCTGCAGATTCTGGACGAGGGCAAGATCAACGATGCGCAGGGACGCACGGTGGATTTTTCCAACACAGTCATCTGCATGACCTCCACGCCGGCAGCAGCGACCAGAGCGCGGGCAGCCTTGGCTTTAACAAGAGCGACGCCCAGCGCAGCGAGGAAAAGACCCGCAAGGCACTGGCGCAGTTCCTGCGCCCGGAGTTCCTTGGCCGCGTGGATGAGGTGATCGCCTTCAAGCCCCTGACCGAACAGACCCTGCAGGGCATCGCCGCCTGATGCTGGACGAGTACAAGCCCGGCATGGAAGCCAAGGGTATCGCTTACAGCTACACCCCGGCAGCGCTCAAGGCACTGGTGCAAAAGAGTCAGGGCGGCAAGTTTGGTGCGCGCGATTTGCGCCGCGTCATTCGCAAAGCCGTGGAAGACCCCGCCGCAGAGCGCCTGATCGACGGCACCTTGCTTCCGGCGGCACCCTTGTGGTGGATGCCGATGAAAACGGCGAAGTCGTGCTGAAATAATCATAACCGCAAAGCACCCCGGCTGGAAACAGCTGGGGTGCTTTTTGTCTGTTCATAAAAACTTTTTGTAATATATACTTGACATTTAGAATAGTAAATGCTACTATATGTCCAGAGGATAAAACAAATGCCGACCCGGCAGGAAAGGAGCGTATCAATGCCGAAGAACCTGAAATTAAAGGCCGCCCGTGCGGAAAAGGACATGACGCAAGGCGCGCTTGCCGAAGCGGCAGGCGTTTCGCGCCAGACCATCAACGCCATTGAAAAAGGGGAGTACAACCCCACCATCAACCTTTGCCGCAGTATCTGTAAAATTCTGGATAAGACATTGGATGAACTGTTCTGGGAGGAATGAGTTATGAAATTTTCACTGTACAGCAAGAAAAACCAGTTGGACGAGATGCAGGAGCAGACCATGCGCAAAATTGAAAGCCATGGCTTCTGGCTGCTGTGGGGCAGCTTCTGGCGGCGTGGATCGTGCAGACGGTGTTCGGGGCTGCGGACAAGCTGCCGGAGAGTGGGTCGTATTCATGATCGGCTGTATCTATATGGTTGTCGCGTGTCTGCGCAATGGTCTGTGGGATCGCCACCTTTCGGATAAGGCCCCGGCCAATGCCGTGTATTCTCTGGTGGCTGCGGTGGCGGTTACGCTGATCTGCGGTTTTTCCTATGGATACTGGGTCGGTGCTGTTTTTGCCGGTGTTTTTACCGGCATCCTGTGCTTTGCATTGCTGCAACTGTGCGCCGCATTGACACGCAAACGGCGCGAGCATCTGGATGACCCGAAGGACGGAGAATAATATTACGCAAAAGGGCTGCTGCACATCGTTTGATGCAGCAGCCCCTTTTTGCATGGGTGCATGGTATTATCCCGCATTGACAAATCTGCGCAGAATAAGTACAATAAAACATAGCTATCCGCAAATTTTTTGCATGAGAATAAAGGAGCGTTTTTCTATGCCGAGCAATAAAGTCCGCACCCGTTTTGCACCCTCGCCCACGGGTTATATGCACGTTGGCAACCTGCGTACTGCCCTGTACACCTACCTGATGGCCAAGCACGAGGATGGCACCTTCATCCTGCGCATTGAGGATACCGATCAGGGCCGCTATGTGGAGGGCGCTGTGGATGTCATCTACAACACCCTGCGGGAGACCGGCCTTCTGTGGGACGAGGGCCCGGATATCGGCGGCCCCGTGGGCCCCTATGTGCAGAGCGAGCGCATGGGCATGTTCAAGCAGTATGCCGAGCAGCTGGTGGCAGAGGGCAAAGCCTATTACTGCTTCTGCACCGAAGAGCGGCTGGAGGCTCTGCACGCCGAGCAGCGCGCTGCCGGTGAGATGACCCACTACGACGCTGCTGCCGAGAGCTGCCCAAGGAGGAAGTGGAAAAGCGCCTTGCCGCAGGCGAGCCTTACGTCATCCGCCAGAAGATCCCCCGTGAGGGCGTGACCGGCTTTGACGATGTGGTGTACGGCCACATCGAGGTGAACAACAGCGAGATGGACGACCAGATCCTCATCAAGACCGACGGGATGCCCACCTACAATTTTGCCAACGTTGTGGACGACCACCTGATGGGCATTACCCATGTCATCCGCGGCAGCGAGTACCTGTCCTCCACCCCCAAGTATAACCTGCTGTATCAGGCCTTTGGCTGGGACATCCCCACCTATATCCACTGCCCGCCGGTGATGAAGGACGCCAGAACAAGCTGTCCAAGCGCAACGGCGATGCCAGCTATCAGGATCTGGTGGCAAAGGGCTACCTGACCGAGGCGGTGCTGAACTATATCTGCCTGCTGGGCTGGAGCCCCCGCGGCGAGTACGCCGAGCAGGAGATCTTCTCCCTGCCGGAGCTGGTCAAGATCTGGTCCCCGGAGGGCATCTCCAAGTCCCCCGCCATCTTCGACCCCCTCAAGCTGCGCGCCATCAATGCGGAGTATATCCGCCGCCTGAGCCCCGAGGAGTTCCAGAAAAAGGCCGAGCCGTGGATCGACAGCGCCGTGCACAGCGCCATCGACAAAAAGCTGCTGTGCGCAAACCTGCAGCCCCGGTGCGAGGTGCTGGGCGAGATCCCCGAGCAGCTGGATTTCTTTGACGCCATGCCGGAGTACGACGTGAGCCTGTACGCCAACAAAAAGCAAAAGACCACCCCGGAGACTGCAAAAGAAGCACTGGAAGCCCTGCTGCCGGTGCTGAGCGACGAGGCGCTGGATTTTGCAGACCGCGATGCCGTGTTCGATGCCTGCAAGGCAAAGGCAGAGGAGCTGGGCAAAAAGAACGGCTGGCTGCTCTACCCGCTGGGCATTGCCCTGTCCGGCAAGCCAGCGCACCCCGGCGGCGGCACCGACCTTGCCTGCATGATGGGCCGCGAAAAGACCCTGCAGCGCGTGCAGGATGCCATTGCAAAGCTGAACGGCTGAGTAATATAAGTACAGTGATCTGGGAGGTGGAACCTATGATGTACCCGTTTATGACATTGGATGACGATACCGAGATCGTGCATTCCGAGATGAAGCCCGATGGCCGGGTGAAGGTGTATCTTGAAAAACCGGATGCAGAAGATTGTTTCCACTCAGCAGTGTGCTGGCTGCCGGGCTATGACTGGCAGGAGGTGCACGGCTTCACGCCGGAGGAGATCGCGCGGTATCAGAAGATCGTGGAGTCCACCGCGCATTTGATCTTGCAGTTCTCCCAAGAAGGAGGCGTGGAAAATGCCGCAGGTTTTTAAGGTTGGCTCCTACTGGGTCTACTTCTGGGCCAATGAGAACGAACCGCTGGAACCGATCCATGTGCACGTTGCGCAGGGCGCACCCAACAGCAACGCCACCAAGATCTGGATCACCAAGGCGGGCGGCTGCTACCTGTGCAATAATAACTCTCAGATCCCGCCCCGGGTGCTGCGCAACATTATGGCAGTTATTGAAGCGCGTAGCGGGGAAGTGATCGAAAAATGGACAGCCTTTTTTGGCGAGATCCGCTATTTCTGCTGAACAGTTGAAAATACCCCCAAAGCCCTGCGGCAAAATGACGGCCGCAGGGCTTTTTTGCGTCTTTGGGCGGGTTTGGGGCGGTTCTATGCACCGCGCCAAAAAGCGCCGCTGCCCCGCGTTACAGTATATGCAGACAGTGCGGGGAACAGAACAAAACTCCCCGCCGGAAAGCGGGGGATTTTTATGACAGAGCGGATGGGTGTTTTATCTTCGGACGGGCGGTGTTTGCAGCCTTCGCCCTTGGCGGCACGGGCGATGCTGCGCCCGGCGGCGCGACGGTTGGCAGCGGTAGGCATCGGCTTTGCAGGCGGCTGGGCGGTGCTGTACGGGGCGCTGATGCCTTTGGGCTGGGGCTGACCCTTGGTCTGGCAGAGGATTGCTTTGCCCCTGCGCGGCAGGGGCAGCGCTGGGGCTGCTGCTCCACGGCTGGGAACACTCTCGCTGCGCAGCCTGTGTCAGCTGTGTGCGCTGGGCGCAGCCGTGGCAGCACGCTGGCTGCTGCCGCAAAGGTTTGTGCCCGCCGCGCTGGCGGGCTGCGGTACTTTGACCGGCATGGCGCTGTGCTTTGCGCTGGGCAGCAGCGGCGGGGCAGACCTTTTGCTGTACAGCGCGGCGGACGCATTGCTTGCGGTGAGCGATCGGCTTTGGGCTGCGCAAATTGCCCCGGAGCGCCCGGGCATGGGCACGCTGCTGGTGGGCGCAGCGTGGCAGCGGCGCTGGGCAGTGTGCGGTGGGGATGGTTTTCGCCCGGGGTATTGGCGTGTGCCGCCGCAGAGCTGGCGCTGTGCTG
>ENA-OQIO01001822-OQIO01001822.1-human-gut-metagenome-genome-assembly--contig:-NODE-1822-length-10000-cov-3.679834_pt1 | contig 10000 bp, 16 predicted proteins | sample MGYA00242573_ERZ504737 | MGnify/ENA primary metagenome ERZ504737 (study PRJEB26092, sample SAMD00036203) | human gut metagenome | host: Homo sapiens | study: EMG produced TPA metagenomics assembly of... | reverse complement strand
GCACTGCCGTAGGTGATGACACCGGTGGCGCTCAGTGCCTGCAGGATACCAACGCTGGCGCTGGAGCTCTGGATGATGCCGGTGACAACGGCCCCCACCAGAACGCCCAGCAGAGGATTGGAGAAGCGGATAAACAGGTTGGTGAACCATGCCTCATTCTGCAGGGGCAGCACAGCGTTGGACATGGTGGTCATACCGGTCATCAGCACAGCAAAGCCGATCAGAATGGTGCCAACACCCTTGCGCTTTTCGCTTTTGCCCATGTACAGAAGGATGCCGATAAAGGCCAGCACCGGGCTGAAAGAGGTGGGCTTGAGCATATTGATCAGGAAGCTGTCGCCCTGCAGGCCGGAAAGGCTCAGGATCCAGCTGGTGACCGTGGTACCCACATTGCTGCCCATGATAACGCCTATGGCTGGTGCAGCTCCATGATGCCGCTGTTGACAAAGCCGACCACCATAACGGTGGTGGCGCTGGAGCTCTGGATCACGGCGGTGACGCACAGACCCAGGAAAAAGCCCTTGAGCGGGTTGTCAGTCAGTTTGCTCAGGATCTTTTGCAGCTGGCCGCCGGCCTGCTTTTCCAGCGCCTTGCCCATGATGTCCATACCGAACAGGAACAAGGCCAGGCCGCCCAGCAGGGAAAAAACATTAAAAACAGTCATTTGAAGTTCCTCGCTTTGTTTGACACGTTTATTTGACGGAATGTTCTCCTATTTATGAGTATAGAGCCTGAATGTAAAATCGGAAATCCAGAGAATGTAAAATGCGTGTAAAGTGAATGACTGTTTCCCAGTGCAGAGATGCACCATCTCTATTATAAATGGATATGAGGGAGGATGCAACGGGATGCAGGCTCCGGAATGAAGATTTTCCGGCAGAATCATTGTAATCCGAAACCATCTCGTTTATAATAAGGAAAAGAAAAAGCGTGCCCCGCACCCGGTGTGCTGCCGGGCAGGGAAAGGAAACATTTGTGCAGGAGGAAGAACGATGGCGAATTTCAATGTTTCGCTGAAGAAGCTGACGGAAAAGGTCAGTCTGGATGTGGTCTACACCCCGAAAGGGCTGGAAGAGATCAATGTCGAGATTGCGGAGGTCAACCGCCCGGGCCTGTTCCTTGCCGGATACTATGATTACTTTGATAAGCTCCGGCTGCAGATCCTGGGTCTGGCCGAGATGAACTTTCTTTCCGGTCTTTCTGCCGAGAAGCGGTACGAGCGGCTGGACCAGCTGTTCAGCCAGCAGCCTCCGGCTGTCATCGTCTGCCGCAGTGAGGAACTGGAACCATTTCCTGAGATGCTGGAACTGGCTCAGAAGCACGGTGTGCCCTGCTCCGCTCCAATGAGATGACCTGCACTCTGATGGGCAGCCTGATCAGCGTGCTGAATCTGGAGCTGGCACCCCGCATCACCCGCCACGGTGTGCTGGTGGAGGTGTATGGTGAAGGAATCCTGATCCTGGGCGACAGCGGTATCGGCAAGAGTGAGCTGGCCATTGAGCTGGTCAAGCGCGGCCACCGTCTGGTGGCGGACGACGCGGTGGAGCTGCGCAAGGTCTCTAACCGCCAGATCATGGGTACGGCCCCGGAGAACATCCGCCATTTTATCGAGCTGCGCGGCATCGGTATCGTCAATGTGGCCCGTGTGTTCGGCGTGGGTGCGGTCAAGGAGAGCGAGAGCCTGGACCTTGTGGTCCAGCTGGAAGCATGGGACCCTACCAAAAACTATCAGCGCACCGGACTGGAGAGCGAATATTACGAGATTTTGGGCGTGAACATCCCCAGCACCAGCATCCCGGTCTCTCCGGGACGCAACCTGGCCGTTGTGCTGGAAACCGCCGCCATCAACAACCGCCAGAAGCGGATGGCTATAACGCCGCCAAGGAGCTGCTGATCCGTCTGGGTCTGGACGGCACCGTTGAATGAAGATTACAGATAAAGGAATCCTGTTTTATGGAACGATTGAAACAACAGCTGCAGGCGGAGGAGATCCGCTTTGTCGAAAACGAATCCCTTGCTGCCCACTGCACCTTTAAAATCGGCGGCCCGGCGGATGTTTTTGTCCAGCCGGAGACGGAGGAACAGCTCTGCCGTGTGATCGCACTGTGCAAAGCGTGCGATGTGAAATATTACCTGCTGGGCAACGGCAGCAACATCTTGTTTGAGGATGCGGGCTACCGGGGCGTGGTCGTGGATACCACGACTCTGAAAATGGGAATCGGTTTTCTGGAAAACGTCAGCCATCCGGGTGCAGAGCCGGGGGCGGTCTACGATGCAGTCATCGCTGGCGCGGGCTTGAAGCTTTCTGCTCTGTGTAAGGCGGCGCTGGACAGCAGCCTGACCGGCCTGGAATTTGCCTACGGCATCCCCGGCACAGTGGGCGGTGCAGTTTATATGAATGCCGGTGCCTACGGCGGAGAGATGAAAGACGTGTTGGTCTCTGCGACGTATCTGACCAGAGAAGGCGAGATCGTGACAGAAGATGCCGCAAACCTCGACCTCTCCTACCGGCACAGCATCTTTGAGGAAAACGGCGGCTGCATCCTGAGCGCAAAGTTCCACCTGAAGCGTGGAGATTCGGCAGCCATCAAGGCCCGGATGGATGAGCTGATGCAGAAGCGCATCGATAAGCAGCCGCTGGATAAGCCCAGCGCCGGCAGCACCTTCAAGCGGCCGGTGGGAGCGTTTGCGGCTGCCCTCATCGACCAGTGCGGCCTGCGGGGCTATCGCCACGGCGGTGCTGCCGTCAGCGAGAAGCACTGCGGGTTTGTGGTGAATCTGGGCGGCGCGACCTGCGCCGATGTGCTGGCCCTGTGCGATGAGGTGCGGGCGATCGTAAAGGAAAAGACCGGGTACGACCTGGAAAAGGAAATTCGAGTGGTCAAGGCATAAGAGGGAAAATGGTATGGATCTTCTGATCGTCAGCGGGCTTTCCGGTGCGGGAAAATCGGTTGCGATGAACGCACTGGAGGATATCGGCTTTTTTTGTATCGACAATGTTCCGGCAGAGCTTCTGCCCAGCATCACGGCGTTCTCCAAGGCAGGTGACAACCAGCTCAAGCGGGTGGCGCTCTCCATGGATGTGCGCGGCTGCCACACCAGCGAGCAGATCGAACAGGCGCTGCACCAGCTGGATGAGCAGGGCATCGAGTACGAGATCTTATTCATCGATGCCCCGGATGATGTGCTGATGCGCCGTTACAGCGAGACCCGCCGCCGCCATCCCATCAGCATTGCCGAGGGCATCTCCACCCGGGAAGCACTGGCAAAGGAACGACAGATCCTGCAGCCTTCCGGGAACGGGCAGACTACACCATCAACACGGAGTTTCTCTCCACGGCCCAGAATAAGGAGCGCATTTGTAATCTGTTTGCGCCAGATGGCGGGGCAAAGGCAGCAATGCGGCTCACCGTAATGTCCTTCGGCTTCAAGTTCGCATCCCGGAGGATGCGAACCTGGTGCTGGATGTCCGCTGCCTGCCCAACCTTTCTATATCCCGGAGCTCAAGCATAAAACGGGGCTGGATGAGGAAGTGGTGGATTTTGTCATGGGCCACCCGGAGGCAAAGGAACTGCTGCGCCGGTATGAAGGTTTTCTGGAGTATGCGCTGCCCCTCTATGTCAAGGAGGGGAAAAGTCAGCTGACCATTGCGGTGGGCTGCACGGGCGGCAAGCACCGCTCGATCACCTTTGCGCGGAAGATCGCGGAATATTGCAAACAACTGGGCTATCAGACCGGCATTCAGCACCGTGATGCGGCGCGCTGACCCGGCAGAGCCCGTGAGAACAGAAATGAGAGTGACATGAGTTTTGCATCCCAGGCACGGGAAGAGATCGCACAGCGCAGTTTACAGCTGCAAAAGGATTGCTGTGTGCGGGCGGCAGCCTATGCATCGCCTGCTTTGCCAAATATTTTGATGCACGGGGCCTTGTGCTGCAGACTGAGCAGGAATTGACTGCCCGTGTGGCCGAACAGCTGTTTGCCCGCTGCGGCGTGCAGGGTACGGTGCTGGAAAAGCCCCGCCCCAGCGGTGTGGTATATGAGTTCGGCATCCGGGAGTCGGAGCAGGTGCGCCGGATGCATGAGCTGTTCGGCACCACGGGCAGCGAGACGAGCTTGCAGATCGACCCGGGCTCATCCGGTGCCAGACCTGCGTGAGTGCCTATATCAGCACGGCGTTTCTGTGCGGCGGCACTGTGACGGACCCACAGAAGGAGTATAATCTGGAATTCCTGACCGGACGCACCAACCTTGCAAAGGATTTTGAGGCCCTGCTTGCTGAGCATGAATTTGCGCCCCACCGTACCCGCCGCAACGGCGTAAACCTGATTTACGTCAAAAGCAGCGCCAGCGTGGAGCGCATCCTTGCGTTTATGGGAGCGGCAGAAGCTTCGGCCGGATGAATGCCCAGAAGGCAGTCAAGCAGCTGCGCAACCAGATCAACCGTCAGACCAATTGTGATACCGCAAACCTGGGCAAAACGGCCCGGGCCAATGCCCAGACCACCCGTGCGATCCGTTTTTTGCAGGAGCAGTGTGCGCTGGAAACACTGCCCGAGGTCTTGCAGCAGGCGGCGGCTATTCGGATGGAAAATCCGGACTTGTCCCTGACGGCTCTGTGTGCCTGTTTTGACCCGCCCGTGAGCAAATCGGGGCTTTCGCACCGAATGAAGAAGCTGGAAGCGCTGGCAGAGGATCTGCGCAGAAGATTGGAAGAAAACGTAGAAAAGGAGGAAACGAAATGATCGAACCCAGTGAAGGCAACAAGCAGGGAAGAGACTTCGTCCACCTCCATATCCATACAGAATACAGTCTGCTGGACGGTGCCTGCCGCATCGACCAGCTGATGGATCGGGTGAAGGAGTGCGGCCAGACCGCCATTGCCTGCACCGACCATGGTGTGATGTACGGCTGTGTGCAGTTTTACAAGGCGGCCAAAAAGGCGGGCATCAAGCCAATCATCGGCTGTGAGGTCTATGTGGCCACCCGCACCCGCTTTGATAAGGTGAACAAGATCGATGGCAACAATCATCTGATCCTGCTGTGCAAGAATGAGACAGGCTATAAAAACCTTGCCAAGCTGGTTTCTGCCGCCTTTATCGAGGGCTTCTACTCCAAGCCGCGTGTGGATAAGCAGCTGCTGGAGCAATACCACGAAGGCCTCATCTGCCTGTCTGCCTGCCTGGCGGGTGAGATCCCGCAGGCAATCCTGTCCGGCGATTACGAGCGCGCGAAGGCTTCTGCCCTGTGGTATCGCGACCTCTTTGGTGAGGGCAATTACTACATTGAATTGCAGGATCACGGGCTGGAAGAGGATAACATTGTGCTGCCCCAGCTCATCAAGCTGGCACGGGAGACCGGCATCCCCATGGCCGCCACCAATGACTCTCACTACCTGCGCAAGGAGGATGCCAAGATGCAGGCGATCCTGCTCTGCATCCAGACCGGAAAAACCATGCAGGATGCCGACCGTATGGAGTTCCAGACTGACGAATTCTACGTTAAAACAACGGATGAGATGTACGATCTGTTTGCCATGGTGCCGGATGCCTGTGCCAACACACAGATCATTGCCGACCAGTGCAATTTTGATTTTGAGTTTGGTAACACCAAAATTCCGTATTATAAGCCCCCGGCGGCATGGACAACCAGGCGTTCTTTGAAAAGCTCTGCTGGGAGGGTCTGGAGCGCCGCTACGGTTCCAATGTGCCGCAGGCCAACAAAGACCGCCTGAACTACGAGATCAGTGTCATCAAGACGATGGGCTATACCAACTATTACCTCATCGTCTGGGATTACGTCAACTATGCCAAGAGCCAGGGGATCCCGGTGGGCCCGGGCCGTGGCTCCGGTGCGGGCAGTATCGCAGCATACAGCGTGGGCATCACTGACATTGACCCCATCCGCTATAACCTGATCTTTGAGCGCTTCCTGAACCCGGAACGTGTCAGTATGCCCGATTTCGACGTGGACTTCTGCTACGAGCGCCGCCAGGAAGTGATCGACTACGTCAACCGCAAGTATGGCGCTGACCATGTGGCCCAGATCGTTACCTTTGGCACCATGGCTGCCCGCAATGCGATCCGCGATGTGGGCCGTGTGATGGGAATGCCGTATCAGGAAGTGGATGTAGTGGCAAAGCAGGTCCCGGCGGAGCTCAAAATGACCATCAAACATGCGTTGGAGGTCTCACCGGAGCTCAGGCGGATGTATGAAACGGACCCGAAGGTGACGGAACTGCTCGACACTGCCATGAAGGTGGAGGGAATGCCCCGCCACGCTTCTACCCATGCAGCCGGTGTTGTGATTACCCCGGAACCAACGGATTATTATCTGCCCCTTGCCACCAACGATGGCCTGCCCGTGACCCAGTTCAACATGACGGAGATCGAGGAGCTTGGCCTGCTGAAGATGGACTTCCTCGGTCTGCGCACCCTGACGGTCATCCGGGATGCGGAGCTGGCCATCCAGAAAAAAGAACCGGATTTCTCCATCGCCAAACTGGATTATGACGACCCCGAGACCTACAAAATGCTCTCCCGGGGTGAGACCGAAGGCGTGTTCCAGCTTGAATCCTCAGGTATGAAGCAGGTGCTGGTGGGCCTGCAGCCGCAGAATTTGGAAGATGTCATCGCTCTGATCAGTCTGTACCGCCCCGGCCCGATGGATTCCATCCCGACCTACCTGCGCAACCGCCATGAACCGGACAAAATCAGCTATAAGACCCCGCAGCTGGCCCACATTCTGGATGTGACCAATGGCTGCATCGTCTATCAGGAACAGGTCATGCAGATCTTCCGAGAGCTGGCAGGCTTTTCGTTCGGGCAGGCAGATAATGTCCGCCGTGCCATGAGCAAGAAGAAACACGCTGTGATGGAGGCGGAGCGGGAACATTTTGTCCATGGCTGCACAGACCCCGGCAACGAGTGCCCGGGCTGTGTGGCAAACGGCATCTCGGAAAAGGTTGCAAACGAAATTTACGATGAGATGTCCAGCTTTGCGTCCTATGCCTTCAACAAGAGTCATGCCGCCTGTTATGCCTATGTGGCATTCCAGACAGCCTACCTCAAGTGCCATTACCCCAGCGAGTTTATGGCTGCTCTGCTGACCAGTGTCCTGGACAACACCGGCAAGGTCATTGAGTATTCCGGCGAGTGCGCCCGGCTGGGGATCAAGGTCCTGCCGCCGGATATCAATATCTCGGGCAGCGGCTTTACTGCAGAGGACAGTGGCCGGATCCGTTTTGGCCTGAATGCTGTGAAAAATGTCGGCACCCGGCTGATCGAACGCTCCGTAGAGGAGCGGCAGGAAAAGCCTTATACCAGCCTGTATGATTTCTGCAAGCGGATGCATGGCACCGAGCTGAACCGCCGCACTGTGGAAAGCCTCATCAAGGCCGGTGCTTTTGATAATCTCGGCTCCAACCGCCGCAGTCTGGTCGAAGCAACTGAGGGTGTGCTCAAGAGCATCGAAAGCGACAGCCGGAAGAATCTGGATGGTCAGATCGATCTCTTCTCGATGATGAGCGGCACGGACAATACGTCTGCCGCCGACAGCTATGAGATCAAGCCCTGCCCTGAGTATACCCATGCCGAGCTGCTCCAACAGGAGAAAGAGGTCAGCGGCCTGTACCTTTCCGGACATCCGCTGGATGCCTACCGGGAGCAGTCGGCTCAGTTTGCTACCCACACCATCAAAGCTCTGACCGGCGAGGATGCCAATGTGCCGGACAATAGCCATGTCCGCATCGTCTGCACCATTGTCAAAAGCAAAATGGTGACGACCAAGACCAACAGCATGATGGCCTATACCAGCGTAGAGGATCTGACCGGCACCATGGAGGTCATCGTGTTCCCGCGTACACTGGAAACATTCCGGGATGTGCTGCACGATAACGCGGTCGTGGTCATTGAGGGCCGCCTGTCTATCCGAGAGGATGAACCTGCCCGTCTAGTCGCCGAGAGCATTTCGCCCATTGAGGGCTATAACCCCGTCAGGCCGCAGGCAACCGCCCCAATCAGATGCGGGATGCAGCCCGGCGGCTCTACGTCCGGCTGCCCTCCCGCACCAGCCCGGAGTACGCCAAGGTGGTCAATTTGCTGGAGATTTTTGACGGTGATATGCCGGTGATCTTCTATCTGGAGGACACAAAACAGAAGCTGGCGGCTCCCCGCAGGCTGTATACGTCAGGTCATCCGCTTTTCTTTGAGGAACTGCAGCGCATCGTGGGCGAAAAGAATGTTGCAACAAAATGACATGCGCAGGAACGATTCAAACCAGGTGCACATGTGCCAAAAACAACACCAAGACGTACGCCTGTGAATTTTAATAAACTTTTAACGAAGTGCCAAAAAGGTATTGGATTCAAGCGGGAACTGTGTTATAATGTCTAAAGGTAAGTTATGATCTGAGCAAGGCGATGGAGCTGGTGCCCAAAGAGAGAGGGTTAGTGCTCCATAGGTAAATGACGAAACAATTGGAGGGAATCTTTCCATGGAAAAGCAAATCAAAACGATTGGTGTGCTGACCAGCGGCGGCGACGCTCCCGGCATGAATGCTGCAGTTCGCGCCGTTGTCCGTGCAGGCTGCATAAGGGCTTCCGTATGATCGGCATTCAGCGCGGCTACAATGGCCTGCTGGATGGCGAGTGCTTTGAAATGAACCTGCGCAGCGTTTCCAATATCATCTCTGCCGGTGGCACCATCCTGTATACGGCCCGCTGCTGGAGTTCAAGACCAAGGAAGGTCAGGACAAGGGCGCTGTAAAGTGCCGTGAGCTGGGCATTGACGCGCTGGTGGTCATCGGCGGCGACGGCTCCTACCGTGGTGCCCGTGAGCTGGCACACCGCGGCATTCCGATGATCGGTCTGCCCGGCACCATTGATAATGATATTGCCTGCACCGATTATACCATCGGCTACGATACCGCAATGAACACCGCCCTGGAAATGATCGACAAGCTGCGCGATACCACCCAGAGCCATGACCGTTGCAGCGTGGTCGAGGTCATGGGCCGCAATGCGGGTTACATCGCTCTGAACGTTGCCATTGCCTCTGGTGCCATGGCTGTGTTGCTGCCCGAAAAGGAATTCGATATGCAGCACGATATTCTGGATAAGATCACCGAGACGCAGCGCACCGGTAAGCGCCACTTCATTGTCATTGTTGCCGAGGGCATTGGCCACTCTCAGGAGATTGCCAACGAGATCCAGGCCCGCACCGGCATCGATACCCGCGCCACCATTCTGGGCCATGTCCAGCGCGGTGGCTCTCCCACTCTGCGTGACCGCGTGAATGCTTCCGCAATGGGCTATCACGCTGTCTGCCTGCTGGAGCAGGGCAAGTACAACCGCATCGTTGGTATGAAGGGTGAGCACCTTGTGGATTACCCCGTGGATGAGGCGTTGGAGATGACTAAGACGCTTGACCCCGTGCTCATTGATGTTTGCAACACCATTTCTATTTGAGAATAACAGACGTATCTACGTTTTATAATGCGTAAAATCAGCCCCCGGAGAGCCGTGAAAAGTTCTCCGGGGGCTTTGTGTTCTGCTTTAAAGCACTTTGGCACCGTTTGCGGTCAATTTGAAGGTTGCGCCCAGCATATCCGCTGCCTCGCGGCACATCAGCATCCGCTGCAATCTAATTGCTGTAAAAGCTATGTGCAAAAATAGCTTCGCATTTTCATTTCGCTTTCCAGTAAATCGAATTCGTGCTACAATAGAATCGGACAAATCAAAGAGGGGGAATCTAACATGAAAATACAATCTGTTGCTATTTTGGGCGCTGGAGCGGTGGGCTCTTACATCATCTGGGGGCTTTCTAAAAAGGATACTATCCGTCTGGGTGTGATCGCGGAAGGCGACCGTGCCCGGCGGCTGAAAGAAAGCGGCTGCGCCATCAATGGAGCAGTTTACCGCCCGGAGTCTGGACCCCGCAGGAAGGCACAGGCGTAGACCTATTGGTCGTTGCACTGAAATATGGCTCACTGCCCGGAGCTCT
>ENA-OQIO01001821-OQIO01001821.1-human-gut-metagenome-genome-assembly--contig:-NODE-1821-length-10001-cov-1.556613_pt1 | contig 10001 bp, 15 predicted proteins | sample MGYA00242573_ERZ504737 | MGnify/ENA primary metagenome ERZ504737 (study PRJEB26092, sample SAMD00036203) | human gut metagenome | host: Homo sapiens | study: EMG produced TPA metagenomics assembly of... | reverse complement strand
ATCGATCGATGCTCAGACGTACGTAGCTGTACATCGATCGATGCTCAGACGTACGTAGCTGTACATCGATCGATGCTGATTAAAAGCATCATAGGATGAAAGCACTTCTCAGCCATCTCTCCCAGAAATTCTCCAATCCCTTCTGCCTCCTCCAGCATCCTCCCGACGCTGCAGAGCCCATCTGCACGATCGGCAGGATAATCGGAAAACGGAAGCTTCTTCTTGATATTGATAATGGCATCAATACGGAATCCGCCAAGCCCTTTTTCCATCCACCAGCGGATGTTTTTGTAGACTTCCTCTCTTACTTCAGGATTCTCCCAGTTGAGATCCGGCTGCTTCTTGTGGAATACATGGAGATACTGTTTATCCGGATGTCCCGGAAGCTCTTCCCATGCCGGACCACCGAAATAGCTTCTCCAGTTGCAGGGAGCTTTGCCATCCTTTTTGTCCCGGATATAAAAGAAATTTCCATACTTTCCGTCCGGATCCTTAATAGCCTGCTGAAACCACTCATGCTCATCGGAGCAGTGATTTACCACCAGATCCATAAGGATGTACATTTCTCTTTTTTTTGCTTCTGCGATCAGACGATCCATATCCTCCATGGTCCCAAACCTCGGATCAATCGCATAATAATCTGCAATGTCATATCCCTGGTCTGCAAGGGGAGATTTATAGATTGGGGAAAGCCAGAGGATATCTGCTCCCAGTTCCTTAAGATAATCAAGCTTGCTGATGATTCCTGGGATGTCTCCGATTCCGTCTCCGTTGGAATCATAAAAGCTCTTGGGGTATATCTGATATACCACTTTGTCATGCCACCATTTTCGTTTCATCGTAATTCCTCCTATGCCTGTTTGATCATGCAGTACTGCTTCAGATCAAATCCTTTTTTCTGTACAATGCCGTATAATTTAAATCCGAATTTCTCATACATGGAAACATTTGCCGGATTATGGGTTTCCAGAGAGATCATCAGCTTATGCCTGTCCGCATAATCGATCACCTCATCCATCAGCTTTTCAGCAAGACCGTGATGCTGCATCTTCGGCGCCACTGCCAGATAGATCACATGAAGCCTTTCTGCTGTATGAAGCTGGGAAGTCCAGCTGGAATTCAGATAGTCTTTTCCCTGGATAAATTTCCGCAGAGTCGCAAGATTGGATCCTCTTTGATCAGATAGCCATCTGTTTTCAGAAGGGCAAAAAAATCCACCATCAGATTATGTAAGGCTGCTTCATGCTCCGTTCCGTCGGATACTACCAGGATACTGTTCAGCTCACTGCTGTCTGCATAGATCTCGCAGGTCTCAAAAAACTCCGTAAGATCACAGGTAAAAAGCTCCGGCATCAGCCGTTCTCTGGTATCCTGTCCGGGATCAGTGCATGATACAGAGGATCCTCCGAAAAACATACGGTCAATATCCGGATCAGCTTATCCAGATCTTCTTCTTTCACTCGGTATAAATTATGGCTTTCCATTCTTTCCTCCAGGTATGGTTTTATTCTGTTCCTTTTTCAAACATATCACTGACCTCGCAGATCAGATTCCTGAGCTTTTCCACTGCACGGATCAGATATTCAATATCATCCGCATAATAACGCTTCTGTCTTTCCCAGGCTTCCTTGAGACTCTGCTTTTCCGCCTCCAGACTGTCACCCCGCTTCTTTTCCTTCAGCCTTTCCACAAGATCATAAAGGTTCTCATGGTGGATGATCCTGCCCTTCCCCCACATCAGGCGATCCGGGGACTGCTTCAAGATATATTCCGTAAAATGATAAAAGACTTCCCGCTCAAACTGAAAGGCATAACAGTTGTTGTCAATACTGTAAAAAGCCTCCAGCGCAGGTGCGATCTCTCCTTTTTCCAGATATCCCATCGCTTTCTTCAGTGCATAAAGATTGTTCTGCACTGCCTGCTGCGGAAAGATCACATTGTCATCCCAGTCCAGACGTACCAGATAATCCTGGGATTTCCGGAATACACCGAGAAGCTTTTCGGTAATGGCATCGGCTTTTTTCCAGTCACGTTTTTCTTCCGGAAGGCTGTTGAAGTGCCGTACCTGCTCTGCAAGGATGGCAGCCGCTTTTTTTGCCTCTTCTGTTTTTTTCAGAAGGAGTGTACTGTCGGCGCGATCTGCATACACAGATCCGTATCCAGGGTCTTAATACTTTGGTCCAGTACCCGCCCGAAATCCATTGGCGGCAGAGCAAGGCTGTCAATAGCCAGAAGAAGTTTCAGATAAAATTCATGATGGAATCTGTATACCTCTTCCTCATAAACATCCTGGTTATCGTATTGGGAATGATAATAATTTTCCATAAACGGGCCACCGCTGAAATCATTAACCATGGACGGGATCCCGGAAATAGCCATGGTAAAATCATCAGACCAGGTTTCAATGGGATACAACGTGGTCATGCCCTCCGGATAAATCCCCTCCGGCATCTGCACAGCATCCACGAAGCTGCGCACAAAATCCGCATACTCATAGGTACATCGTACTGCATCTCTGGTACTGTGTGCATGAGCCGGAAGCTCAAAATTCAGATCTGCGATCACGTGCCCCTGCCACTCCGGTCTCGCCTCAAATACCTGGCGGTAAGCACCTGTGACCAGTCATATTTTGTGTCGGAAATCCCCCATTCTTCTGCTGCAAGAGCACATACCACAATAGTATGGCGAGGTTTATAGCCACCACGGAGCAGCGCCTGGCAATTCCAATGATCATGGCCACTGCCGCATTATCGTCCTGAAATCCCTCAAAATAGGAATCATAGTGAGCACTTAACAGAATCATGGAATCCGAATCAGTTCCCGGGATTTTGCCAACGATATTGTAGGTATACTGGTCTTTGATCACCTCTGTGTCCGCATCAAATTCCACGGAAAGCTCCGGAACACGATTCCCATTCTCATTTTTCTCCTCCATCAGCTGACGGATCATAAGAAAATCTGCCCGTGACATGGAAAATGCAGGCGCGCAGGAAGGTCCTGCGATATCCTGTGCATTCAAAGCCGTATCATCAATCTGTGCGTATCCTCTGCTCTGTACGGCAATCAGAGCTGCTGCACCCTTCAGGTGTGCCTGATACACCGGGTAGTTGATCCACCATTCTTCTCTCTGATTGATCTCGATAAGAACCAGTTTTCCTTTCACATCGATATCCTTATATTCGTCAGCTGTACCCTTTCCAAGATATACAAGATCAAACCTCTGAAAGCCATTGGTCTTAAAATCCGTCTGATATGCGCCAAGCTGGATCTCCCGGCAGGTTCCCTCTCTGTCATGGCAGCGCATCACAGCTTTTTTAAATTCCCATGCATCCACACGGATCTTATCTTTTTCTACCTGTGTGAGACCGGCTTTTTTCATTTCTTCCAAAAGCATATTTCCGGTTTTTCGCTCTGCCAGGGAGCCTGCTGTACGGTATCCCAGAACCGGATTTGTTTTTTCCTGTTCCATGCGCCTGGCCAGATCATAAGATTCTTTTATATTCAGGCATGAAACACATTTCTCCACGATGTTCAAATTTACTGTCATCCCTTTCTCGGCAGTTCCCTGCCGGCAGTTCCGTCCTCCCGGCAGAGATATTCCTCTAACTGTTATAGATTATACCTTATCAATGTGCGGATTTCCAGATAAAAAAACGCGATTTGTTCTGACAAAAAATCCATCTCACAAATCACGTTATTATAATTTCTTTTTAGCCGGAATACCGAAGCGCATCAATAGGCTTCCTGGATGCTGCCTTGTTAGCCGGATACAGGCCAAAAAACACACCGATCATCAGAGACATGGTGTTGGTGACACCGGACATGGATTCCATGATCTCTGACTGATCCACAATGGAAAAAGCGTCTTCGTCCTGCTCAAAGCGTTCCATCAGGAGCTCTGTAAACGCATTTTCTGCCGGCTCCAGGCTATCCTCATCTGCTCCGGATGCGTAAAACATGGTCACATCCAGTACATTATCCGCAAGCCTGGTCATAGTAGAAAACGGGATGATCACCATAAGCCTTTTATGCCGTCGTTTCATTTTCCTTAACCTCCAAATATGCTGTGTATGTTCTCTCTGTTTTAAAAATATTTTAAAAAAAATGTGTAAAGTCTTTGTGTGATCTGTGAAAACCCGGTGAAAAAGGTATGATATTTTTCATATGCAAATACAAATAATTAATTATATTTTCTGTCTGCTGTCATTATTTTTTGTATATATTAAATATTATTTTAAAAATTATATATTATTTTCTGGTATTTTTTACCGAAATATGTTATAAAAGAAGTAAGAAAAACTACCGAAAATCAGATATTCCTGCTTTCGGTCCGAAATAAAGGAGGTATCTTTATGGCAAAACGTATTATCACCATCAATCGTATGTTTGGAAGCAACGGACGCCTTATCGGCAAGACTCTGGCTGAAAACCTGGACATCGGTTTTTATGATAAAGAACTGATCGACATGGCTGCCAAGAAAAACAATATCCCCTTCGACACCCTGGCAAAGGTAGACGAGAAAAAAGCCAGTCAGTGGGTATTTCCCGTTGACAGTGAGCTGCAGTTTACAGATAATTTCTCTTTTGTACCAATGAACGATGTGCTCTATGATCTCCAGAGAAAGATCATCCTGTCTCTTCCGCAGAGAGAGGACTGCGTAATTGTCGGCCGCTGTGCGACCAATATCCTGAAGGATAAATCACTTAAACTTTTTATCCATGCACCTTTTGAGGAAAGAGTTCAGAATGTGATACGCCGTACCGGCAGAGAAGAAGCCAGCGCACGGAAACTGGTCAAAAAAATGGATAAAGAGAGAAAAGCTTACTATGAATACTTTACAGACAGCAAATGGCTGGATATGACACAGTATGATCTCTGTATTGACAGCAGCCGGTTTTCTATGGAGCAGATTATTGAGATTGTAAAGAGATGTCTTTAGGATTCTTTTTTTCTGAAAATTTTTTTCTGAAAAATGTTTTTACGCTTTGGAAGCGTAAGTGAAACCGCAGGGGAGGGGAAGCACTCGTAGTTGCGAAAGGCCGTTTCCCCTCCCCTGCACCCCTTCCCTCAGGCCCCGCTATAAATCGTACGTTTTGGTTATGTTACGTTACTGACAGAGCGATGGATTCTGCGTTTGTTTAAAACGCCAGGCTGTGCCGATCTCATCGGCATAACACCTTTCAACAAGAAGACGTATCCTTCCCACCATTCCAACACATTGAGCAACACCAAAATATTTATTGACCAGACGCTATTCTTCCCACACCTCCAACTGCGGACGCTCAACTCATCAAAACGTAAGGACAGGACACCACGCGTCCGCTTCCACCTCTCCGGCTGAAACGTCAGCCGGGGAAGTGGCAGTCCTCCGGGCCGGACTCCGTCGGGGGATGCTGCTAAGGTTCCGTGAGCCGGCTAAAACCATTGCGGAAGGCCCAGAACTCGCCTTCGGCTCAAACAGCTGGGCCCTTCCGCAATAACGCCGTCTCCCGCAACCTAACCATCATCACCCCTTCTCCGTAGCAGCCCGGAGGACTGTCACTTCCCCGGCGTCCGTTCACCAATATACTCTTTCAAAAACTCATATATATCCCCCTCCAACGGCGGACACCCCTCCACATAATTCTGAAACTTACAGGTACAGTGTCCCACACCAAGCACTCCCGTCTTACCACGATACCCCTGCCCGATGCAGATCTTTTCATCCAGCTTCTCAAAAAGCCCCTCTTCCTTCAGCATCTCCAATGCCGGGATCAGATACCCGTAGCAGGCACTGCAGGATTCCACCTCCTCCACGGCATCTGCAAGCTCCACAACCTTTCTGGATACCGGCATCCTCTGATCCGCACCATCCTCCAGAAATCTGACATCTGCTTTTGAAATATCTGAACAGCCCACTCCAAGCTCACCTGCCAGCTTCACATAGGGAACCTCAGCTACCTCATAATGCATCATCTGACACACATATGCATCCACAAGAACCGGATCACAGGCAGCAATCACCCGGTTCATCACAACAGGATTTCCGCCATCTTCAAAATCCAGATCCCCGCAGATATTATCCACAACAATAAAGTCCTGCTGTATCCCCATATTCAGATGAGCAATGGGTTTATGAAGCCCCAGAGAATGAAACCGTCTCTTTTCCTTATTTGGGATCAACCCCTTCATATTCTTAAGGGCACAGGTGATCTTTGTCTGACAATGGCCTTTCAGAACCGGCACATTGATCAGAAAATCAAGCTCCTTTACCCGCTCACAGACATTCAGCTCCATGCCGCCACAGTCCACAGAAACACCTTTATCCTTCTGCATATCCCAGAACGGCACCTGATACTCTTCCTCAAGCCTGTCAAAGCCACAGGTCTCAAAGGCCTCCCTTGTCTTATCTCCTACCCAGGATCCCTCCAGCATCACCATATCCCGGAAGCCATGCTCCTTCAGATACTCGATAATTCCTGCAACCACTTCCGGATGAGTCGTTGCACCCCAGGAAGCCTCTGAAGGAGAAACCAGATTCGGCTTGATCCCGATCTTTTTCTTTCTGTCCCCGATATGAGATTGAAGATCCGCTTTTTCCAGAAGCTCCTTTGTCATTCTTTTATATTCCGTACCACTGGTAATAAAAATCTGATTTTTATCCATAATTATCAAAATTCCTTTCTTTCTGCAATGTGAATGTTGATCCAGATCCACACCAAAGCCCTGCAAAGCTTTTATCATCAGATGAGCCAGACAAAACAGCCGACAAATACAGCAGTCATCACATGCATCACAATCATAAAAAATACCCTCTCTACCGGTTTCCCGGTAAAAAGGATATTTTATCCGACACAGCAGTCTCGTATTATCTTTCGATCTTTGCCCCGTTCCACCATGGGAATTCTCGGTTCAGCCATTTTCCTGCAAGCTCACTCCATGGTTCACAGGCTCTTGCGATTCCTCTGCCGTTTTCGTTGGCAGTCAGCTCATTTGCCAGGCCGATCCCATGGGGTCCCTGCGGAAAAACATGATACTCCACTGGAATGCCCTTTTTATAGAGTGCCTGAACAAAGAGAAGTGTATTATCCAGTAGCACCGTCTGATCCTCAAAGGTATGCCAGATAAAGGTTCTGGGTGTATCTTCCGTAACCTGAAATTCCAGAGACATCTGATCTTTCAGCTCCTCATAACGATCTCCCAGAAGATTTCGAAAGCTTTCTTCATGGCCAGCTTTCCCTGAAGTGATCACCGGATAATTCAGGATCATGCCATTGGGACGGATCCGCTCGTTTTCCATTCCCGTGATCCCGGCAAGCTCCTCAGTATTCCAGAACACTCCCAGAGAAGCTGCCAGATGGCCTCCTGCCGAAAAGCCGGATACAATGATCTTATTCTTTTCAATATGCCACTTATCGCTGTTCTCTCTGAGAAGAGCTACTGTTTTTGCCAGCTGACGGAGAGCCACCGGATATCTGGCAGGTGCCACACTATAACGAAGTACACTGTGTGATAGCCCATTCCCATAAACCGGACAGCAATGGCTTCTGTCCTCTCTGTCAGAAGTCATGCCATAAGCTCCGCCCGGACAGATCACTATGACCGGACGCTTCTGTCCCGGATAGAGTTCTTCCGATTCCTGCCAGAAATAAGTTTCTATCCATGCCTCATTATAATCCTTTGTTTTCTCTTCGATCATAATTCTTTCGTTGATCATTCCAGTTTTCCCCTCTTCATTTCATCGCTTCTCTGATCGCTGCAAGAAGTTCATCGTATTCTTCGTAAGCAGGAATTTCCGGATGATCTGCACGGATCTGCTCTGTACTGCGGAAAAGGAAGCCTGCTTTGCTTGCCTGGATCATTCCGAGATCATTGTAGGAATCTCCGCTTGCGATAGTCTCAAATCCCATGGACTGCAGTGCCTTCACAGTTGTCAGCTTAGATTTCTCACAGCGCATCTTAAAGCCTGTGATCTCTCCGTTCTCTGCTACTTCCAGGGAATTACAGAAAAGTGTCGGCCGTCCAAGCTTCTCCATCAGCGGAGTTGCAAACTGTGTAAAGGTATCACTGATCAGTATCACCTGGGAAAAAGATCTCAGCTCATCCAGAAATTCCTTTGCTCCCGGAAGGGGATCGATCTTTGCAATAGTCTCCTGGATCTCTTTCAGTCCGAGACCATGCTCTTTCAGAATTCCAAGTCTCCAGTTCATCAGCTTATCATAATCCGGCTCATCACGGGTTGTTCTCTTAAGCTCTGGGATTCCGCTTGCCTCTGCAAATGCGATCCAGATTTCCGGTACCAGTACACCTTCTACGTCCAGACATGTAATATACATCTTTCATATCCTCCTCTTGATCCAACTTACCGTTGATATTGCACAGAGTCTGACTCCTTCCGGCTGTCAGAACTCTTTATTCTTTTAGCGCTTTACCCTGATATTATCATATGCTCTCAAGGTCTGTAAACCGTTTTATTTTTTCTTCTTTTCCGCTTCATAGATCTTCAGCTCTTTCAGTGCTTTTTCCCCAAGAGGATACAGCATGAAAATATTAAAGATCGTCATCAGGCCGATTCCTACATCTCCCAGATCCCATACAAATGTGTAAGCCGCGATCCCACCGATAAACAGCATCACCAGTGCCAGCACCTTATATCCTGTCTGTGAACCCCAGTTATCACCAAAAAGATAAGCCACATTGCCTCTTGCATAAAACAGGATTCCCAGGAATGTGGAAAAGCTGAACATAAACAGTGTTGCAGCAATAAAGATCACTCCAAACTGCCCCATATGATAATGCATGGCAGTCTGAAGAAGTTCCATTCCGGAAAGTCCCTGTACCAGATCTTCCGGGGCCAGAAGCATGATCATAGCTGTACAGCTGCAGATCACGATCGTATCCACAAATACACCCAGGGCCTGGACAAATCCGGCTTTTACCGGACTGTCACATTCTGCTGCCGCTGCTGCACAGGGAGCGGAGCCGCTTCCCGCCTCATTGGAAAAAAGGCCTCTTTTTACTCCGTTCATCAGCACGACGCCAAATCCGCCAGCAACAGCCTGACGAAATCCGAAAGCTTCTTCAAAAATCCGTTTAAATACTCCCGGCATACTTCCAAGATTTGTAAATATAATAAACAGCGTGATCACAAAATAAAGCACTGCCATCACCGGCACCAGAAGATCCAGAACTTTAACCGTTGCATTCTTCCGAAGCACGATCACAGCTGCGATCACTACCAGCACGATGGTAGTATACAGCGGCGGAATATCAAAAGCATTTTTGAAAGACGCCGTGACGGAATTGCTGATAACCTGACTGATCCCACACCAGCAGATCAGGCCGGAAATGGCAAACAGAACGGAAAGCAGAACCTTTTTTCGTTTTCTGCCCTGTTTTTCTTCCCAATAGCGGTGGATATAGTAGGCAGGACCGCCCCTGTAGCCACCATAAAGAGGATCCTTTTCTTTATAGAGCTGTGCCAGGGTCGCTTCGATAAAAGCAGTGGAGGAACCGATCAGCGCCGTGATCCACATCCAGAATACCGCTCCTGCACCTCCTGCTGAGATTGCAGCTACCACACCGACCAGGTTTCCCATTCCCACACGGGTAGCTGTAGATACGATCAGCGTCTGAAATGCTGAAAGATTTTTTTTGTCACTTTTTCTTTTCTGACAGGGCTCGCACCATATCCGGAAAAAGACGGATCGGCAGAAGCTTTGTCCGGATGGTAAAATAAATACCAGTCGGAATCAGAAGCAGGATCAGAAGTGAGATTCCCAGCGTACTTCCTCCCGGAAGCGGGATCCTTATCAGATCTCCCCACAGAAATGAATAGACCTTTTCGATCATTGTTACTATCATGTTACTGTTTCCTTTCCCCAATCACCCCATGTGATCGTTTTGTTCTCTTTTTCTGCCCGTTATTTGTATTTATTTCTGCAACGTTTTAAACGGGCAAAGTGTATCTTTTATTATAGTAGCTTTCTGTTCGTATGTAAAGAAAAATCCCGAATCTTCG
>ENA-OQIO01001819-OQIO01001819.1-human-gut-metagenome-genome-assembly--contig:-NODE-1819-length-10002-cov-1.955241_pt1 | contig 10002 bp, 12 predicted proteins | sample MGYA00242573_ERZ504737 | MGnify/ENA primary metagenome ERZ504737 (study PRJEB26092, sample SAMD00036203) | human gut metagenome | host: Homo sapiens | study: EMG produced TPA metagenomics assembly of... | reverse complement strand
GACCTACGAGTCCGATTTTTTTACATTCCATCACTAACTTGCACCCTTTCCTTTCAGCACGACCCCGACCGTCTTGAATAAGATTTTGATATCTTCCTTCAGTGACCAGTTATCGATATATTCTACATCCATTGCGACAATCTCTTCAAAATTCTTTGTATCACTTCTGCCGCTCACCTGCCATAATCCGGTCAGTCCCGGTGTCATGTTCAGTCTTCTCCGGTGATATCCTTCATATTGCAGAAATTCATCTTCCGTAGGCGGTCTTGTTCCCACCAGGCTCATCTCTCCTTCAGGATATTCCAGAACTGCGGAAGTTCATCAATGCTTGTCTTCCGGATGAATTTTCCAACTTTTGTCACTCGCGGATCATTCTCCATTTTAAACATCAGACCCTCCATCTCATTCTGAGACATCAGCTCTTTCTTCCGCTCTTCCGCATCCATATACATGGAACGGAATTTGTATATTGTAAATCTTCTTCCATTCTTTCCAACACGCACCTGTGAGAAGAATAATGGTCCGGGTGATTCAATCAGCAGTGCCGGTGCAAGAAACACCGTTACGATCCCCGTGATCAGGAGTCCCACGATCGCTCCGACAATATCCATCACCCGCTTAAAAAAGATCTGCTTAAACGAATGGATCTTTGGACTGAACGAAACGGTATAATAATTTCCGATCCGCTCGATCTCTCTTTGAACCGGGATTTCCATTTCAAACACATTGATGTTCAGATCCACGGTAACTCCCATTACTTCCAGTTCTTTAATGATCTTATTAATCGGCAGATTCGTCTGAGAGGACAGGTGTACAAATACTTCATCCACCACATTCCGGCGGATATATTCCATCATATCGCCATATTCACATACGACCGGAATACCTGCAATTTCCTTCTTTTCCTGCTCATCTGCCAGCACGATCCCAACGATCTTAATATTCCACGAATTATTTACCTGGATATTCTGACAAATTCCTTCAGCCCGGTCTGCTGATGTGAGGATCAGAACCTTTCTTCCACCAATCCCCTTACTGTAAATATCATTCATATATTTTTTATACAATAAATGACTTACATACATCACAACAAAATCAATCCCGCAAAAATATCCGTATACCAGCCTGGAATACTTCTGTGCATCCTGCATTAAAAAGGCTGCCATACTGATCGTAGCACCCATGATCAGTATATTTCTGAATACAGCAATCAGCTCCTGCTTCTTTGTTCTGCTGAAAAAGTTACGGTTTGGATTAAAAATGAAATAGACCAGAGTAATGGACATCAGCAGAATACCCATACGCAACAGTACGATTCCTTTCGTATATCCACCCCAGAGGTTTCCAAATCTCAGGTAACTTGCCAGTATGTAACTAAGAACGATACAGATACAGTCCATCAAAAAAATGAAGAAATTCTGTAGTTGCATCTGCTTTGCTTCCATAACTTTTCTTCCTGCCTTTCACGCTTTTCTTCTTTACTGATACTTTTCAAAAGCAATTTTTACTGTAACTTTTTTATTATATACTAACTTGCTTTATTTGTCTAACCGGTGCTTCTTATTCCATCACACTCTGATTTCGGTAATCCCCCATCCATTTTCTGACTTTTTCAAAAAAAGTACCGCCTCTGACTGCTGCCCGTTCATCCGTCTTTTTTCTTACTATAACATAAAAGAGAGCATAACACGCTCTCTTTTAGAAAAATTTTATGAAAGATCAGGGAACATTGATCTCCATACAATTAATATCATATTCTCGCTTGGACTGTTCTACTGCCCGCACATTTACATAATAAGTTCCTGGCTTATAATTAAACCGCTCAGATCTATAACGCCTGCATAATTTCCTTCTTCATCCGGATTCAGTTCATACCATGTCACATCTGCCTGTCCGTCTTCCGTCCATACGGTCAGAACCAGTCCCTGCAGGTTATTAACGATGGAATCAGACACATTTGTGACCGCTACCGGAATATATCCCTCTGCAACATGCGTCATATCAATATCCGCATCCGCTCCATTCATTTTTCCTTCACGGATCAGAAGTGCATCATTCGTCTTATCCATAGCGGATAATTTTTCAATAACTCAGACTTTTTCTTCAACTCGGCATTCACTTTACTATTGCCAAATTCTTCCAGTAACGTCTTCGTTCCCGAGAAAAGATTCGTTCCAAGTCCCAGCCGGTCTCCATCAATCTGTACGCCCAGTGCTGCCAGCGTTGTCGGGAAATTGTCGAAGGTTGAATAGGTTCTTTCCTGCTGATCCTGTGCATAGGCTGCTGCATTGATATAAGCCGTAAAAACCCTTCTGTCATAATTTCCTTCCTGATCGATCTCCGCACAATAATCACTGTCCATCGTCGGATGATCTCCGCTGATCACAATGGTTGTATTTTCATAAAAATCCTGCTGCTGAATCCATTTCAGAAATTCTCCTACCTGACGGCTGGAACATGCCATAACATTAGAATACTGCGTATCATATTCTGTCGGACACTGCTCACATACATATCCATCTTCAAAATGAGTATCGACTGTCAGCATAGTCAGATTGAATGGCTCATCGCCCTGGGAAAGCTGCAAAAGCTTTTCTTTTGCGAACTCAAATAATTTCTGGTCTTCATATCCCCACCACACTTTATAATCTGACGGGATCAGACCATTTTCTATTGCATAGCTGTAATCTTCCATCTCATAATTTCCATGTTCCTGGAAATACAGCTTTCTGCCACCAAACTGTGCTTCAGACCCGATCAGCAGCGTCTGTGTATATCCTGCATCTGAAAGAATATCTCCCAGTGTCGTGACTCCCGGGAAAAAGCTATCCTGCGTGTCCATATCATTTGCAGAAATAGAAATATTCAGCGGCAGTCCTGATGTCTGTGCGAACATCGCTCCCATTGTCCATGTAGTTCCTGCCAGAGAATATCCTCCGTTCAGTTTTGGATCTGCTCCTGAGAAGTCCTCATTGGTCTGTGCGATTTCTGTAAGCTCAGGAATCACATTCTCATCAAATGCTCCTCCATCATCAACATCAGAATATGTCGTTTCCATTGATTCCAGGAAAATATAGATCAGATTTCTTTTCTGTTCCGGGAAAACCACTTCAACATCCGTAGGATCTACATACTCATCCTCAATAAACTTTGATTCTGTATTCTGATCTTTCAGATAATCTCCGACTCCCAGTTCTGTCCAGGTATATCCCAACATCACAATAATCCCGACCAGTGCGACCAGGTTGATGATTCCTCTGAACAGATGTACTTTTTCTTTTTTTCTCCATGCTATCAGGATCAAAATAAGGAAGAAAATCACCAGAATTGTCGGGACAGCACAGACACGGACATAATCCCATATCATATCCGTATTTGTACCGTCTAAAGGTGCTGTCAGATGATACACCAGTTCATCCATCGACAAATTCGTCCATGTTGCAAACATCCATCTTACACTTAATGCCAGGAGTACACTAAGTCCGGCTATAAAAACAGTCAGTATTTCACCCACCCAGTATAAAATCTTCAATAGAATCTCTTTCCATTTTGACGGCTGCTTTTCTCCCATTTTTCTTTTCCGCCTTTTTTCCCTTCTTTTTGAACTATTATTTTGCATTCCCGTTCTCTTTTCTTTAGTTTTTCTTAATTTTTACTTAATTTTCACACACTATCCGCCATTATAACATATTTTTGAACATTTGCACTATTTTTTTGGAAAGTTTGTTTTTGGAAAGTTCACAGATATAACAAGAAGAGAGCCATGAAAAAATGAGAAAAGTTTCATTTTTTCACAGCTCTCTCTGATTTTTTATTCAATCCTGCTAATTCAAGGATTCTCCGTCTTTCAATGTGCCACCCTCTTCAACAACATTTGCCAGATCTATAATCTCCTGAACAACATCTTCATCCGGATCCATGATAAATAACGGTGTATCTCCACTGGAATAACAATATCCTTTATCATTTGTTCCCGTAGCGGCAACTGACTGGATCGTCCATGTCGCATTCTTATTCAGTTGATACTTGATCAGTGAATTAATCTGTGCTTGGGATAAATTAGTCTCCACTTCACTGCTTACCTGATTCATGATCGTACCGGCTTTCAGAAGCATGGTCGGGGAAAGACACTTTCTGAGCATCGCGGTCAGAACTGCCTGCTGGTTCTTTCCTCTCTGATTATCTCCATCTGCAAGTGCATGACGTTCTCTTGAGAATGCCAGTGCCTGTTCGCCATTCAGATGATTCCACCCCTCCTGAACATCCACAATACAACCGGACTCTGTTCCCGTCTGGAATGCAAGTTCTGAATATACATCAACTCCACCCAACGTATCTACAATATCAATCAGGGACGTGAAGTTCAGTCTTGCATAATAGTTAATATCTGTCTCATATAACTCACCCAAGGTACGCATAGAGGCATCTATACCGTAAATTCCGGCATGTGTCAATTTATCTTTCTGTCCACCGGAAACTCCAGGAATCGGAACATAATAATCTCTCGGAGTCGTTACAAGCAGAATCTGATAGGTCTTTGGATTTACAACTGCGATCAGATTCACATCACTCCGGCTCGTCTCACTCACTTCACCATAGGTATCAATTCCACTGATATAAATGGTAAATGGTTCCTTGGTAATACTGTCATCTGTAGCACCCGAATTTCCAAAATCAAGCTGTACACGGATATCAAATGTATACAGGATCTTTATCTTCTTACTGAAATCCGTCACATTTTCTTCCATCAGACTGGTGTATGCTCCATTATAAATAATAGCATCCACTTCCTCATCCAGAAGCTGCTGTGCCTGAGTCTGTACTGAATCACACTCTGTTGTCTGTATCTCCGAACCAATCTGCTTCTGAATATCAGATACTGCTGCCTGCATATTGTCAGATCCCTTGCTAAACTGAACACCAAACGTATAATCAGCCGCATCTTCCAGTGTCTCTGCCGGATCATCTGCCCTTACAGCAACGATCATCTTATCAACTTTATAATTTCCGCCGGTGATCCTGCTGATCATATCATTGGCTTCTGCCACATAATAAGATCCTATAAATAAGCAGAACGTTAATAATAAACTAAAAACTTCCCAAACGTACCTTTCTTTCTTCTCGCAACCTGGGAATTTAAAGTAATACACCAGAAGAAAAAAAGTAATACCGCTACAAGAATGAGATATTTTAACGGAATCATTCCCAAAAGATTCAGTACAATCATCAAAGCAATACTTGCAATCGTCTGAATCACAATACATACCGTTCCAAACCGGTTTCTCTTTGATCTTTTTGACTCTTTCACTCTGCCTCTTCTGTTATGCGATGTATTTTTCGCTGTCTTTCGTTGTCTCTCCATCTTAGAATTCCTTCACCTATTCCTATTTAAACAACCTGGATGGATAAATTCCCCTGGAAATCAATCTCTGAATTGCTTCTGTTACCGTTGCTTTATCTTCCTGATAAGTCACACCAAACCACTGGTCATGAGACTTTAATACCCTGACTTCCAGTTGATGTTCACTCAGCAGCTCACCGATCAGGGTTGGCAACAGATACTCTGCTTTCAGATCCTCCGCTTCAGTCTTATTGAGGAAACTGTCAAACCTGCTCTTCAGAACTTCAAAGAACTCCGAAGTCATCCCCCACATATTCATGGAAACAGTTGCATCTGCATCAAGTTCTTTCACAATTCTTCCATCCGTCAGCACACCTGCTCCCTGTTCGGTTCTGGCGATATCATGCGTCTCTCTGATATCTGTAAGCATTCCGTTTTCACTGACCCTGCATATTCCTCTTGTCACTGTCCCGTTGTCACTCAATGTATTCTTCAAAACAAAACTAACCATACAAATCTGCATTATATCAGTCGGGCTTTTCTTTGTCAAATATTCAAAAGCTTCTCTGTATGCCTCTTTTCCATAATAATCATCTGCATTGATCACCAGAAACGGAGAATCAACCACCTCTTTGCAGCAAAGAATTGCCTGTCCTGTTCCCCATGGTTTCTTTCTCTCAGCAAACTTGTCCTGATATTGTTCAGGAATATCTTTTAATTCCTGATATGCATATGCCACTTCCACCTGCTTCTCGATCCGGTTGCCGATCACTTTTTTAAATTCTTCCTCAAGATCTTTACGGATGACAAATACCACTTTATCAAATCCGGCTTCCATCGCATCGTAAATCGAATAATCCATAATGATCTCACCATTAGGGCCTACCGGTGCAAGCTGCTTGATACCTCCGCCAAACCTGCTTCCCATTCCCGCAGCCATGATTACCAGAGTTGCCTGACTCATCTCCTTGTATCCTCTCTTTCTTTTCTCACTCTCCCAAACCATCCATAACCAGTTGAAGCATTGCTTTCAGTGCCTCTGCCTCATCTTCACCTTCGCAGATGATCTCGATCTCATCTCCGCTTTTAACGCATGCACCAAGCACGCTTAATACGCTTTTGCATTTGCGTGATCTCCTCATGGCGGAGTTCTTTGTGAACCGTTATCTTACTCTTGTACTGCATTGCTGTCTTGCAGAAAAGTCCCGCCGGTCTTAAATGCAGACCCGTCGGATTTTTAATTACAACTTTGCCGCTTACCATCCTGATTCTCCTATTCTATCTGACTTTTCTTATGACTTTTTTAACTTTCCCTTATTGTTCCTTAAATAAATCCTGACTTTCTGAACTGTCCTGTTCTTCCTTCTCTGTCAGCGTCAGTTTCACTACTGCTTTCTCGCTCAGGCTCACTCCTGTCGGCAGATCTACATCAACCGGAACATCATACGTTCCCGCCTTTGTAAAATTCTGCAGATTAACTGAAACCGCATTGCTCACATCCAATGCCTCCAGCAGTTTCGGACTTCCTCTGAACGTGAGGATCACTTCTGCATCCGGCTCATAAGAAACCTGAAGGGAATCTGACAGATTCCGGATTTTGATCGAAGCTACCATAAAATCAACTGTCCGGGTTCCATCTTCCTCGATGGTTGCCGTTGCCGTCACATTCTTAGCTGCATCGTCTACCAGTGAAACTCCTTCCGGAAGATACTTGCTGATATCAATCGTCTTCTCCACTTTCTCAGTAGCTCCCTGTATGTTCATTTCCGAACCCGGAACTGTGATCTCCGTTACATTCGCAAGAGCCGTACTTTTTCCACAGATCTGGACACTGGCAGGTTCACTGGTGCATCCCGTATAACGATATCCCTCTGCCGGCTCTCCTGACACACTGAACTGTACCGGAACGCTCTTTTTCTGAAGAACTTCCACATCCACGGTAATTCCCTCACTTCCAAGGTTATTACTCAACTGGCTCTGACTGATGACGTTCTCTGCCGCATCATAAAGCACCAGTTCTGCCTCTACTTCCGTATCTTTTGAAAGTCCGTCCACATTGATCTTTGCTTCTGCCTTTTTAATCTGACTGATCTTGGATTCTGCACCGGTAATCGTAATCTTTTCCGGATTCACCTTCATTTCACCGGTCATATATCCATCTCTCGGAACTCCTGTCGCACTGACTGATAGCGTAAATACGGCTTTTCCGGTCTTTTCTGTCTTGATCTGGATATTTCTCGGAGACGCTTCTGCTGACTGATATTCCCCACTGTGTGATGGAATCGTGATCTTGATCGGAATCAGTCCTGTATGGGCATCCATTTCTTTAATATCCGCTGTTGCCACAATCTCATCTGATGAAATCTGCTGAATAACAGAACGTTTCGCATAAACTACTACATTGACATTCTGCTCATCCAATACCGAATAAACTTCTCCGCCCTGCGTGATCACATCCTCATTCACAATCGTTACCGGAATATTTGCATACGTATTGCGTACAACCGGATTATCCACATTCGCCACAATCAGCCAGAGAAATGCAGCAAATACAAATGCAACTATTTTTAATGAAAGGTTTGTTGTCAGTTTATACTTCTTGATCATCTGTGCCATCCTTTCCTTATAGTGAATTTCTTCTTTTTAGGATCGGAATTTCTATATTGAATCTGGCTCAGTTCTTTTCTGAGTTCCTCTGCATTGATTCCCCTGGATAATCTGCCGCCGCTTGCAACTGAAACCAGTCCCGTCTCTTCCGATACTACGATCACCAGTGCATCACATACCTCACTCATACCCAGAGCTGCACGATGTCTCGTTCCAAGATCCTTACTGATTGTCATATTATCAGACAACGGCAGATAACAGGTTGCCGAAGTAATACGGTTTCCTCTGATGATCACGGCTCCGTCATGCAGTGGCGTATTATGTTCAAATATATTGATCAGCACCTGGGAAGACACTTTACAGTCAAGCTCAATTCCCGTCATTTCATATTCCGTCAACTGGATTGCCTGCTCTACGACGATCAAAGCACCCGTACAGACACTTCCCATCTCATAACACGCACGTACGATTCCTTCCATCGTCTCATCTGAGAACCGTTCATTTTCCCTGTTCTTATCAAAGGATTAATATTACTGAACAGATTCTTTTCGCCAAGTTTCTCCAAAGCCCTTCTCAGTTCCGGCTGAAATACAACAACCGCCGCAACTGCCAGAACATTGATCGATGCCTTTGCCAGGTACAGGATCGTATTCATCTGAAAGATCCACGCTACAAGAATAAACGCACCAAGCATAAGGATGCCGCGTAACAGCATCCATGCTTTTGTATTCTTGATCCACAGCATGATCTCATACACGATCACTGTAATGATCAGAATTTCAATGATATCAATAATCTGTATATGTGGAAAATACATTCCATTTGTATAATTACTTATAAACGTTCTAATTCCAGCTAACATAAAAGTTACACCGCCTTACTTTTCTCCCGGTTACCGGTTCATTACGGCTGTCTCTTATTTGGATCGTTATCCAGTCCTAATTCCCGGCTCAGGCTCTGCGTAAGCAGGAGATCATCGGTTCTTCGTTTCACTTCTTCCCACTCCGTTTCCTGTTCCTCCTGCTCTCCCACATCTTTATCTTCTTTTCCTGCGTATGCTCAGTAATATGCTTTACTGTCTTCTCCGGGGTTGCAACAACAACCTTTGGAACAGCCTTTACATAATAATAGTATTCGTCATCCTCAAACTGTACTCTCTCGGTTCTTGAATAATCCACCGAAAAGAAAACCAGTTCCAATACCAATCCAAGAAGGATTCCGATAACCGAACTCAGAATGATCGTTCCATAAGAAATATGAAGTCCTAATACCATATTTCCCGCTGTCGCAATGATTATGCATACCGCTCCCCTGCAAAAGATGCAATCTTCCACGCATGATCCACCGCACGGCTGCGGATCAGATTCACAACCAGTACTCCGATCGCTACAGCCAGTACCATCAGCCACATCTCTTTTCCAGCAATCACCTGCTTTGCAAAATTCATCAGACCATTTGTCAACCCATCTGTCTCTTTTAATGCCGTAGCTGATCCCTTAACAAAATGAAGCATATAATAAGATATCACTCCACAGGATGCAGGTACAACCCACACCGGAGTTCCAAGAAGTCCAAACAGAACCGGTATGATAAATGGAATCTTCAACACACATGCCAATGCACTCACCAGGATCAGCCACGCTTTTTCTGGTGTAAATCTGAAATAAAAAAGATACATCAGAAGGAAAATAACGGCTGATACGATTGCAATCGGCAATGACAATGTATAAAAATGTACCAGGATCAATGCCGTAGCCGCAAGTACCATAATAATCACAGGGAAAAAAAGTGCAGATAACTGCAAGCCCTAATGTGCAGAAAATGGATGCGGCGTTCTTCATAAATCCAACATTGGAATTGATCTGCCAGAACACAAACAGTCCCAGCAGAAACTGTGCCGCCTTCTGGATATAAATAGAATAGGAAGCATAAATCTGCTTCAACCGTTCTCTTAATACAAGTATACTACTCATGCTCTGCTTTCTCCTTTGCTCACCTTTTCCAGTTTTACCAACCTCTATAATAACTTCTTACATTCTCTTTTGCTTTCTTGA
>ENA-OQIO01001816-OQIO01001816.1-human-gut-metagenome-genome-assembly--contig:-NODE-1816-length-10010-cov-4.135991_pt1 | contig 10010 bp, 12 predicted proteins | sample MGYA00242573_ERZ504737 | MGnify/ENA primary metagenome ERZ504737 (study PRJEB26092, sample SAMD00036203) | human gut metagenome | host: Homo sapiens | study: EMG produced TPA metagenomics assembly of... | reverse complement strand
CACTGTCCCGCGAGGTGTTTTGACATGAATATGTCAAATCCCGAGACATACAAGCCAAAATGCCATCACCGAAGGTGATTTTTTATGCATTTTGCTCGTAACTGTGAAGGTACTGAACAGTTACAAAAGAATAATAATGCAAAACAGAGAGGAGAATAAATATGAGTGACTGTATTTTTTGTAAAATTGCCGGCGGAGATATCCCGTCCGCTACCCTGTATGAGGATGATGATTTTCGTGTGATTCTGGATCTTGGTCCTGCAACGAAAGGACATGCCCTGATCCTTCCGAAGCATCATTATGCAAACCTGTATGAGATTCCGGAAGAGATGGCTGCAAAAGCGATGGTTCTGGCGAAAAGAATGGCAGCAGCCATGACGGAAGCACTGGGCTGCGATGGTTTTAATATTGTACAGAACAATGGTGAAGTGGCAGGTCAGACCGTATTTCACTTTCATATGCACCTGATTCCGCGCTATAATGGCGATCAGGCAGGTATCACCTGGAAACCGGGCGAACTGAAGGATGAAGTGAGAGACGAGATTGTTGCGAAAGTGACAGCCGCATTAAAGTAACTTTCGAAGTGATAACGTAACAAAAACAGACAGGACGATAAGCGGATATTACTTATCGTCCTGTCTGTTTTATAAAGGATATAAATGTTTTACATATAGAAGAGAGCGGATAGTTGTGAGCTATGCAGATCATGAATCAGAAATCACTTACTTCGCACAATCACAAAGCATTCCAACGATCTTGCCGATGGAATCCATCTGGCTGCTTTTGCTCATCGCTTCGATATACTGCTCTCTGTTCTTGTAAAGGTCACGGATCGTTTGCAGCAGTTTCTCATTGGTGATCTCTTCTTCTTCCAGAACTTTACTGTAACCCAGTCGTTCGAAGGAGCGGGCATTCAGAATCTGGTCACCGCGGCTGGCATTGGCAGAAAGAGGAATCAGCAGATTTGGTTTCTTTAAGGCGCTGATTTCGCAGATTGCATTGGCTCCGGCACGGGAAATTACCAGATCAGACAAAGCAAAGAGATCTGAAAGTTCATCTTTAATATACTCATACTGTACATAACCTTCTGTATCTGTCAGGGAGGTATCCAGTTTTCCTTTTCCACAAAGATGGATGATCTGAAAATCCTTTAACAGATCTGGCAGGATGTTGCGGACAGCGGTGTTGACAGCGACGGAACCAAGCTTCCGCCAATGATCATCAGAACCGGTTTACCGGCTTTCAGCCCGGTAAAGCGAAGAGCTGCTTGCGGATCACCCTGCAGAAGTTCCTGACGGATCGGAGTTCCGGTAAGGACTGCCTTATCAGCAGGAAGCTTGCTGACAGTTTCCGGGAAATTACAGCAGACTTTCACAGCGGACGGGATACAAAGCTTGTTGGCAAGTCCCGGAGTCATATCGGACTCATGGATAATTGCCGGAATCTTACAACGCTTTGCCGCAATGACAACAGGAACACTGACAAATCCGCCTTTGGAGAAAACCACATCCGGTTTCAGTTTCTTCAGCAGTTTTCTGGCTTCGGAAAATCCTTTCAGCACACGGAAAGGATCGGTGAAGTTCTTTACGTCAAAATAACGTCTCAATTTACCGGAGGATATTCCGTAATAAGGAATTCCCATCTCTTCGATCAGTTTTTTTCAATTCCGTTATAGGAACCGATATAAGAAATTGTAAATCCCTGTTCTTTCAATGCTGGAATCATAGCAATATTCGGTGTTACGTGCCTGCGGTACCGCCGCCGGTAAGTACGATATGTTTCATAATGTCCTCCTGAATGCATAATACTCTCCCGGAATCTTTCGTCTGTTGTTTTGCGATTGATTTTCCGAAAGGGCATTAGTAGAATCAATGTTTTTACATATAATATTTTTAATAGTTTCATTGTATCTTATTAAGAAAAAAAGTCAAGAAACCCATAATTATTAAAAGAAAATAAAAAGGAAAAGTATTTTGCATTTCTGTATATATACGCGTATAATAAGAATATAAAAGCAAAAACGTGATAAGATTCTGAAAATAAAAGAAAAGGAGGGGTTTTTATGAAGATAACATTTGTGGGTGCGACACATGAAGTTACAGGGAGCTGTTATTTTCTGGAAGCCGCCGGTAAAAAGTTTCTGGTAGATTGTGGAATGGAGCAGGGACCGGATAATTTTGAGAATATACCGATTCCTGTGCCGGCTTCGGAACTTGATTTTGTACTGCTGACACATGCACATATCGATCACTCCGGAAAACTTCCGGTTCTGTATGCGGAAGGCTTCCGGGGAAATATTTATACGACATATGCCACGGTAGATCTGTGTGAGATCATGCTTCGTGACAGTGCTCATATCCAGATGTTTGAGGCGGAATGGAGAAACAGAAAAGGACGGCGCTCCGGCAAGGAACCGGTACAGCCGCTGTATGATATGAACGATGCACAGGGAGCAATCTCTCATCTGGTGGGATGCCCATATCAGCAGATCCTGGAACTGGCTGACGGGATTCAGGTACGGTTCGTGGATGCCGGTCACCTGCTGGGTTCCGCAAGCATCGAACTGTGGCTGAAAGAAGATGATACAGAACGGAAAATCGTATTTTCCGGTGACATCGGTAATAAGGATCAACCGTTAATTAAGAATCCAACGTATCTGCAATCTGCAGATTATGTGGTGATGGATCTACCTACGGTGACCGCAGCCATGGTCCACGGGCCAGCTATGAAGATGAGCTGGCAAGAGTGATCCAGAGAACCTTCGACCGGGGAGGGAATGTGGTGATCCCTTCGTTTGCAGTGGGAAGAACACAGGAGATGCTTTATTTTATCCGTAAGATCAAGGCAGATCATATGATACAGGGACACGATGGTTTCCCGGTGTTTGTGGACAGTCCGCTGGCAGTAGGAGCAACTACTATATTTAATGAACACCACAAAGACTGTTTTGATGAAGAGGCGATGGAGCTGGTCAATAAAGGAATCAATCCGATCACGTTCCCGGGACTGAAACTTTCCATCACCAGTGAAGAATCCAAATCCATCAACTTTGACGACCGCCCGAAGGTCATTATCTCAGCCAGTGGTATGTGCGATGCCGGTCGGATCAAGCATCACCTGAAACACAATCTGTGGCGACCGGAATGTACGGTTCTGTTTGTGGGATATCAGGCAATCGGTACACCGGGGCGTGCGCTGGTGGAAGGAGCGAAAGAGATCAAACTGTTCGGGGAAGAGATTCAGGTCAATGCAGAGATCAAAGTTCTGCCTGGCGTCAGTGGTCATGCAGATAATGAGGGACTGATGGAGTGGGCGAAAGCTTTCGAAGAGAAGCCAAAACAGGTATTTGTGTGCCATGGAGAAGATACTTCCTGTCAGGTACTGACCGGAAGACTGGAAGATGAACTTCATTATACGGCGATGGCACCGTACAGCGGAACTGTTTACGATCTGAAAGAAGCAGCATTCATCAGCTGTCCGGAAGGTGTGTTCATCCGCAAGCAGGAGACAAAACCGCAGTCGAAAGGTTCCGGTGTATATCAGCGACTGGTTGCAGCCGGTCAGCGGCTTCTTACGGTGATCCGTCATAACGAAGGCGGAGCAAACAAAGACCTTGCGAAACTGACCAGCCAGATCAATAATCTTTGTGATAAGTGGGACAGATAGTTTTACGAACAGCTGTATCAAAAATAAAAAGTGCCCCTGTCAAAAGATCGGCATGTCTGACAGAGATCTGTCTGTTATGTCGGCCTGACAGGGGCATTGTGTTACGTATGTGCAAAGAACAGGATATATTTCCTGATTACTGGTTCAGCGCTTCTTTCAGGGCTTTTGCCAGCTGATCCGGACATGAAGTGGATTTGAAACCACAGGTAGTTCCTTCCAGACGATTGATCACGTCCCGGGCATCCTGTCCTTCTACCAGAGCACCGATTCCTTTCAGGTTGCCGTTACATCCGCCGGTAAAACGAACATTGTATACTTTGCCGTCTTTCAGGTCGAAGTCGATCTGAGAAGAGCAGGTTCCTTTTGTTTTGTATGTCATGATAATTCCTCCTTTAATTTTACATGTACTTCCGAATCCGGTACATTTTAGATCTGCAAGCTATTATATCATGATTCGCACCTTCGGTGCTTGACGCTGCTTTCGCAGCTATCATGATCGCCATTCGCCGCTCCCGATGAACAAACTTCGTTTGTTCCCGCTCGCTAACGCTCATTATAACAAATATTACGTCTGATTTCCAGTAGGGGAATCGAAATGTTATAATTTGTCATAACAGCAAAACGCAAGGAAAAAGGTTGAGGAAAAAATGATGCTTTGTTATAATGAAGAGCAGGCAAAACTCCCGGGAAGCAGGAGAAGACCGGAATTACAGAGGATATGAGTACTTTTATAAAAAGTGTAACTGTTCAGTACTTTCATAGTTACGGACAAAAAAGAAACAGGAGAGAAAAGATGAAAAAAATCGGGATTATCGGAGCAATGGAGCTCGAAGTAGAAGAACTGAAAAGTCAGATGGAAGAAGTTTGTGTAAAAGAAAAAGCATCCATGGAATTCTATCAGGGTACATTAAATGGAAAAGAAGTTGTCGTAGTACGTTCCGGAATCGGTAAAGTAAATGCAGCGGTCTGCACACAGATTCTTGTGGATGATTTTCAGGCAGAAGCGGTGATCAATACCGGAATCGCCGGATCCTTGAAGGCAGAGATCAACATCGGTGATATTGTTGTGTCTACCGATGCTTTGCAGCATGATATGGATGCCAGAGAATTTGGTTATCCGAAGGGCCAGATTCCACAGATGAATGTATTTTCTTTTAAAGCAGATGAGACACTCCGTAAAGTAGCAGCAGAATGCTGTAAGAAAGCGAACCCGGATATTCAGGTGTTTGAAGGAAGAGTGGTCAGCGGTGACCAGTTTGTGGCAAGCAGTGAAGTGAAGGATGAACTGATCCGTGAATTTGCAGGAAGCTGTACCGAGATGGAAGGAGCAGCTATCGCTCAGGCGGCCTACTTAAACCATGTTCCGTTTGTTGTTCTGCGTGCCATTTCTGATAAAGCGGATAACAGTGCAACCATGGATTATCCGACATTTGAAAAAGCGGCGGCACGTCACTGTGCGAATCTCGTGAAAGAGATGGTAAAAGCACTGTAAGAAAAGGATTTGTCATGGTAAAAACCTGTAAGAATTTGACGAACGATTTTAGTTTCAAATCAGGTATGTGGAGGATATAATATTTCCAGAACATCGTTTTGCAAATGCACGACTTCCGGATCCGGCGATCGGGGGTGCGGGATGGACAGGCATTTGCGGGAGGATGTGAAAAGTGACTGCCAATTCAGTGTTGAAATAAGGGGGTACGGAAATGCTGCATATTTGGATGGAACAAAATGTGTTGTTTTACGGGATGATCGGAGCGGGAATTCTTGGAATCCTGTGTATGTTTATGGTCGACCGTTTCTACGGCAGAGCCATACGGGATGTACGCAGGATAACAGAACCGAAAGGAAAATGGACAAAAGAATTTTTGAACCAGTACCAGATGCGTCTGACGAAAGAGCAGGAGATCAATAATCCGGAGGCATTTGTGAGGACGCAGCTTGCCAGGGGAAAGACGCTTGGAATCGGGATACAAAAGTGGAAGCAGGGAATCGGCTACAGCGCGGTTCTGTGCTTCCTTTTGATTCTGACGGCAGTCTATGGGACTTACCGCTATGAGCAGGCACAGCTGCTGCGCTACGAGTATGTACTGACCGGGGCGGGAATCTTCGCCCTGTTACTTCTGATGAAGCAATTTATGGGCTTTATGAATAAAGAAGATATGATTCTTGATGGTCTTCTGGATTATATGGAAAATACCCTGCCTGCCAGAAAACCGGTGCCGGATGAGCAGGCACTGAAAGAGCAGACCAGAGAGGAACTGGTCGATAAAGTAACAGAGGGGATCCGGCAGACGGCGGCAAGTGAGACAAAATTTTCTCATATGCTGACACCGGAGGAAGAGCATATTATGCGGGAGGTGATTCGCGAATATCTGATCTGAGCAGAGCGTTAACTTGTTATTTTCATAAAGCAGGCAGACACCAGCATGCGGTGTCTGCCTGTTTTCCATACAAACTACTCTTCAATCACTTCAATTTCCAGATAATCAAAATCAATCGTCTCAATAAAATTATCGGAGGTAAACCGGGTTTTATCGTGGCGTTTAAAATCCATAATGTTATTGTCCAGCCAGATCGGTTTGCTCAGATCCCAGAGATAACAGATCTCTTCGAGAGACTGGAAGATCTTATGGGTCCTCGTGTCAGCCGTATCGTTGCAGATCACGGTGTCTTTCATCATGTGATTATCGGTCCATATTTTTCCCCATAAACGAAACATTGTCGGAGTCTCCTTTCCCAAAACAAAAACAGTGAACTAAGTATATCGGAAAATTCTCTTTCTGTAAAGAAAAGAAAACTATTGCGGTTGCTGAGCGCGGAGTGAACAGTAACACGACTTCATCTGTAAGAGGTTTGTAAGTTTCGTTTGATGCAAAGATGTGATATGATAAAATCGTATATAAAACAGAAATTTAAAATATCTTAAGATTTTCCCTATCCTGAAAACAAGATTTCCCTGATAAACTGACAGCGTAAAAGGAAAGAGGAAGAAGAAATGAGGTGAAGAAATGTTCAATATTCTTGTGTGCGATGATGATAAAGAGATTGTGGATGCCATTGATATTTATCTGTCACAGGAAGGATATCACATTTTAAAGGCGTACGATGGACTGCAGGCCATCGAAATCATGAAAAAAGAAGAAGTGCATCTGATCCTTCTGGATATTATGATGCCAAATCTGGATGGGATCCGGGCTACGCGTAAGATCCGGGAGACCAGCAGTGTGCCGATTATCATGTTATCTGCCAAATCAGAGGATGTGGATAAGATCCTTGGGCTGAACATCGGTGCAGACGACTATATTACAAAACCATTTAACCCTCTGGAACTGATCGCCAGAGTCAAATCTCAGCTGAGAAGATATACGCAGCTTGGAAATCTGGCGACAGAAGAAAAAGAGGCGGTATACGTATGTGGCGGTCTGGTGGTCAACGATGATCTGAAAACTGTTACGGTGGACGGGGAGCCGGTAAAATTAACCCCGATCGAGTATAATATTTTAGTGCTGTTAATTAAAAATCAGGGAAAAGTTTTTTCTATTGAACAGATTTATGAAAATATCTGGAACGAAGAGGCGATTGGAGCGGACAACACAGTAGCCGTACATATCCGGCATATCCGTGAAAAAATCGAGATCAATCCGAGAGAACCCCGCTATCTGAAAGTAGTCTGGGGAATCGGCTATAAGATAGAAAAGATGTAACCCTCCGTGGGAGGCTGCAAAATGGAAGAGAAAAAACAAAGAAACAAATTTTATTCTGCCTGGGCAAAGGGGATCGTGATCGCGTTGTTTCTGACAGCGGTTGCCTGTTTTTCCGTCTTTGCCATGATCTTTGGCGGTCTGATGTGCCAGGGCTTCAGCTGGGAAGAGCTGACAAGCAATTATTACAACGAGAAAAATTATCTGGAGACTCAGGATTGTGGACAGCGGATGGCTTCACAGGTAAATAAAGTCCGTAATGCACTGAGTGACGGAAAGCCGTTTTTAACAAAAGGAAAACTGGATAAGACCAAGCTGGTGGATATCACGAGACTGGATGCAAAAACCAGCCAGCAGAATCCGGCAACTACCTATACCGTAGAGGATCTTCTGGAACTGAAGGATAATGGTCTTTGGGATGAGTTTCAGGATGCAATCTGGAGTGCAGACTATGGCATTTACGAAGAATATGACGAAGACGATGAGGAATACTATGAAGACGGTGAATATGACGAAGATGACAACGAGAACGATACAAGCCCCACTGAGGATGTAGATATCAGTGATTACACACCTCGTTTCCGTTATCTTTACAATTATGCAAGAGATTTTGAAACCGTACTTCCGGAATCCGGAGAGACTCTGGCGGAATATGCCAGAACCAATCCGAAAAAGGTATCTCTGTTTGAGCTGTATCAGCAATTATCGAATGCCATTGATCAGCTGAGCTCTTACCAGTCTGCAATCAAGATGGATGATAAGACCAACGTGATCTTCATGGTGCAGAATCTGGATAACAAGGCAGTATATACCAATGTGTCAGAATGGGCAGATGGGAATGTAGATCCGAAAAGTCTGGAAGATCTGATGGAAGATGTGCCGGTATTTGTCGCAGAAAGAGAAGACGGAAAACTGAAAGATGTATCCGACAATGGCACAGATGCCGGAAAGTGGATCTATAATTATTTTCAAAATGATCCCGTAACCGGAAAAAATGAGAAAATCATAGTTTCTGTAGATGTATCATTTCCTTATTCCGATGAGGTCTCCGCTGCGTATGCAGCTTATGAAAATTACGCAGGCTGGGGCAATGGGCTGGTAGTCGGTATGATTATCAGTTTTGTTGCCGGTATCCTGTTCCTGCTTGTCATTACTCTGCAAAGCGGTCTGGTATGTCGGGACAGAGAAGTGCATACCATGCCCGCAGATCGTATCCCCGCCGAGGTGATGCTTGCGATCTGTGGTATGGCACTGATCGGTATGGTCGGTATAGCGGGATTAGGGCTGACAGGAAGCGGCAATCCTACGGACGGCTTTTGGCTTACCGTTATAACTACCGGGGAAATTCTTGGTGCGGCGGTATTTCTTGGAGCGTATCTCAGTGTGATCCGCCGTTGGAAAGCAAAGAAGCTGTGGAGATCCAGTTTTTGTTATACCATCGTGAAAAGCTGTAAGAAAGTATATATGGCACGTACAACTTCCGGTCGGATGATCGTGGCATTTGTCGGACTGGTGTTAATGAACTATCTGCTGGCAGCTCTTTTCGGCGGATTCGGTCTGATCCTGCTGTTTTTGGCAGATGGTGTGGTTCTTTTATATATGATCCGGGAAAATGCAGGACGTCAGGTGATCTATGATGGCCTTGAAAGGCTGGCAAGCGGTCAGCTGGATTATAAGATCGATGAGAAAGATCTGACGGGTGATAACCGCCAGATGGCTGCGGCTGTCAATCGTGTAGGCGAAGTCCTGCAAAATGCAGTGAAGGAAACGTTGAAAAGTGAAAGACTGAAAGCGGATCTTATCACCAATGTATCTCATGATATCAAGACACCGCTTACTTCTATTATCAATTATGTAGATCTTCTGAAGAGAGAGGATATCCAGGATCCGAAGATCCGGGGCTATATCGAAGTGCTGGATAACAAATCAAAACGGCTGAAACAGCTGACAGAGGACCTGGTGGAGGCGTCGAAAGTCAGCTCCGGTAATGTGGTGCTGGATATGAAACCTATCCGCTTCGGAGAACTGATCCGACAGACAAATGGGGAGTTTGAGGAGAAGTTTGCAGCCAGGGGACTGCAGATGGTCTGCAAGATGGATGAGGAGCACTGGTGATCATGGCAGATGGCCGCCGGATGTGGCGTGTTGTGGAGAATCTTTATAATAATATTGCCAAGTATGCCATGCCGAATACGAGAGTGTACGTGGAGGCGAGAAGGGTCGGCTGCAGAGTCGTGCTGGAGATCAAGAATATCTCGGAAAACCCGTTGAATATCAAGGCGGAGGAACTGACGGAGCGTTTTATCCGTGGGGATGTGTCGAGAAGCACGGAAGGAAGCGGACTGGGCTTGTCGATCGCCAAGAACCTTGTGGGATTGCAGGGGGGAACCTTTGATATTTACCTGGATGGGGATTTGTTTAAGGTTGTGATTACGTTTGAGGCGGTGGATAAAGAGAGTTAGATAAGGGTTAGATAAGGGTTGTATAAGGAGGACGCGTCAGGTTCCCGGTGGGTGTTGTAGGGGCAACGTGGGCAGAGCAACTTTGAGCTAGCCGCTAACTTCGGCTATAGTTCACGAGGGTCAGCGGACCCTCGCGAAAGCCTACGTAGCGTCGGATCTCAAAGCTTGCCCTAACCGCCCA
>ENA-OQIO01001814-OQIO01001814.1-human-gut-metagenome-genome-assembly--contig:-NODE-1814-length-10030-cov-1.739069_pt1 | contig 10030 bp, 12 predicted proteins | sample MGYA00242573_ERZ504737 | MGnify/ENA primary metagenome ERZ504737 (study PRJEB26092, sample SAMD00036203) | human gut metagenome | host: Homo sapiens | study: EMG produced TPA metagenomics assembly of... | reverse complement strand
AATTTATGAAAATATTTATGTAAAGTTACAACAAGGATATACTTTATCAGCAGCGATGGAGCTCAAGGTGTCGCTTTTCCTAATTTAATGATTCAAATGTATCGTTCAGGTGAAGCAAGTGGGAATATGGATAAAACAGCTTTAACAATGTCTGATCAGTATTCTAAGGATCATCGTATTAAAGGTAAAACAAAGTCAGCAATGATGTATCCTATTATTTTAATTGTAGTTACAATTGCTGTTTTGTTGATTGTTTATTTAGCAGTGCTTCCTTCTTTCTTTGATATTTTTCAAAATGTTGAGTTACCATTGATTACTAAAATCAATATTAGTATTTCAAAGTTTTTACAAGATTATTGGTATTTTGTCTTATTGATTGCTGCAGGTTTGGTTGTCACTTTTATTGCTTTACTTAGAGTAGAAAAGGTACGTTTTCAAGTAGATAAATTTAAAAAATAAAAATTCCTAAGTTTGGTAAATTGTTGATGACAATTTATACGAGCAGATTTGCAAGAACTTTATGTTCTTTATACACAAGTGGGATGTCTATTGTTAATGCTTTAAATATTGCTAAAACAACGATTGGTAATGTTTATATTGAATCACAGTTTGACGGAGCTATTAAGAAATTAAGAAACGGGGAAAGTTTATCTCAAGCAATCAAGGACATTGATGGTTTTGATATTAAATTAACAAGTAGTATTTTTGTGGGAGAAGAAAGTGGACGTTTGGAATCAATGCTTACAACTCTTGCAGATGATTTTGATTTTGAAGCAGAACAAGCATCAGAGAGAATGATTACCCTTATTCAACCATTAATGATTATCTTTTTAGCGGTTGTGATTTGTTTAATTATTATATCTGTATTATTACCAATTTATACATTGTATAACAATGTAGGAAATATGTAGGAGGAATTATGAGTTATATTGTATTTTTATCAACAAAAGGATTACAAATGGTTCAAGGAAATGTTTCAAAGAATAATATTCATATTTCTTCTTACAAAGAATTTGAATTTGTTGAAGGAACAATGTTAGATGGGAATATTCTTGATGATCAACCTGTTAGAGATGTTTTACTTGATTTAAAAAAAGAAAATGTTGATAGTGTGAGACTTGTTGTCGATAGTGGACAAATTTTAGTGAAGTGTTCTGTTTTACCAGAAGTTTCTCATAAACAAATGCTTCAATTTGTAAAGGATGAATTTATTGACGTTGAAAGTCAATATACGGATTTATTATATGATTAATGCAATCATAAAAGATAAAGTTGAAGGTAAAGAAGGTCAACTCGTTTTATGTGCGGCAATGGAAAAAGAGTTTTTAAAGCCGTATATTGATTTGTTTGATGAAATGGGAATTTCATTAGAATCAATTGATATTATGACAAATTCAATTATTAAATTAACAGAATCTATTCTTAAATTAACAAATCTATCTTATGTTTTAACAGTAATCAATGGACAAGATGTTATTCATTATTTATTTATTAATGGACAATATGAAATAGCTAATAGAACACGTATTTTCTCTGATCGTGGAACAGTTTCTTTTATTACTGAATTATCCAATTCACTTACTAAATTAATGCAGTTTACTAAAGGTGCTTATAAAGATGCCCAATTAGAAAAAATCTATTTTGCGGGGCTAGAAACTTATGAAGAAGATATGTTGATGTCAACTATTTCTTCTAATTTGAGTATTGAAACATCTCGTTTTAAACCAACAAACTATACTTGTAGTAAAGATAATAATTTTCCTATTCATAAATATTTATTTGTAGGAAGTTTATGGAGGAGATAAGATGGCAAGAAACAGTAACAAAGATATTGATTTTTTATCTGTCTATAAAACAAAGAAAAAAATAAATACAAATTCTAAAACAATCTTGCTTATCGCATTACCTGTTTTACTCATTCTTATTTTTGCGACAAGTACACTTTATTTAACAATCACTAATAGAAACTTGCAAAAGGATGTTGATACATTGCATACACAAATAGAAGAGGCTCTTGCTGCAACAGCATCTAATACAAATTCTGATCAACAAAAAGAAATTAAGTAAGCTCAATGAACAACTTACAAACTTACAAACAATTACACAAACATTATCAAAATACCCTCAAATTGATAAAGGTATTTTAGAAACAATTGATAAATCATGTAAGAACTTAACAATTGATTCAATATCATTTAATCAAGAAACAGGAGCTATATCACTTACTGTAACAGCTTCTAAAGTTAATGGTTGTGAAGAAACAGTAAGAACACTTAGAGAATCAGGTACTTTTAAAACAGTTGATTACAATGGGTATACTCAAGATGGTGGTGTCAGTGAAACAACGGAAACCGTAACAGATCCTACAACAGGTGCGACAACAACACAAACAGTAACGAATACGACACCAATTACTTATAATCATCGATTACATGTACATTAGAAGGAGGTACGACAAGTGGACAAGATTAAAGATTCATTTAAAAAACTTTCTTCTAGAGAAAAGACATTGATTTATATATTAGTGATTTTATTGATTGTTTGTTTTGGATGGTTGATTTTATTACAACCACAATTAACATCACATACATCATTAAAGTCTTCAAAAGATAGTTTAGAATTACAACTTACTGAATTAAAAGTAACAAGTTCATCTTCTTCAACAGAAGATATCAAAACACAAATTATGAATATTAATCAAGAAATTAAAGCTTTAAATGATCAATTTTACAATCTTATGTCAAAAGAAGATATTGATCAATTGATTACAAATCTAACAATAGAACATAAAATCAGTCCTACTAATTTAACAATGTCTGAAATAACACAAACAGATTTATCAAGTAAAAAGAGTGATGATAATTCATCTGATAACGCAAATGATAATACAGATGAATCTAAATCATCCAATGCTTTAGTTTATTCATGTGTTGTTACACAAACATGTAAAGGAACAAAAGCTAATTTACTCAATTTAATTGAAGATGTTAAAAATATGAGTGGTTTACATATTAATTCTGTTGCTTATGAAAATTCAACAGGTAACTTGGATTTAACAATTACATATACAGTTATATGGTAGAAAAATAGTAAAAGAGGTGCAAAACAATGAAAAATAAAAAGGGATCAACAATTGTATGGGCAATTACATTGATTATGGTTCTTGTAGTCATTGTAGGTGCCTCTTTGTCTTTTGCATATATAAGTTATAACAAAGCAATTCAATATAAGTCTAAAACACAAGCTGAATTAACAGCACAGTCTGTTGCTCAAGCGTTAGTTAACCAAATTACGCAATCAACGTCTTCTGAAACCTTTGAAGGAAATGATCAAGTAATTGCGGATAATACAAAAAAATTAATTCCAACAAATGATGGTGATGTTAAAAGAATAGAAAGTGATGAGATTACTCTTACAAATCAAAAAATGGGAAAAGTTAATTATGTAACAATTACTAAAAATCAAAATAATAAATTAACGATTCAAGTAAAAGCAACCTATGCCAATCAAATTTCAACTGTTAATGCCATTATGAAAAAAGAATCTGATGGAGAACAATGGAATATTTATAAATATGAGGGGGCTTCATCATGAAAAGATTAAAAAAGGATATTAAAGGAATGACATTGATTGAAGTTGTTGTTTCTTTATTGATTATTTCAACTGCTTCATTGATCATGGTCCAAGGTTTCGTAACTGTAAATAGATTATTTTATGAATCTAATCAATATAATGAAACAACAGCAAATGTAAGAGCTGCACTTATCCTGATGAAAATGGGGATGTGGAAGATAATGAAAAAGTAAAAGTAAAAAGAGAGGAAGCTACATCACAAATTTATTTTTATAAAAATACAGAGAATGAAGTGCTGTTACAAGGAAGTGTTTTTAGAGCTACAAGCAAGCAATTTTCTGATAATCAATTACGTTCTTTTACAAGTAATATGACTCTTAAATCAACTGCACCTGATGAATCAACATCAGATGTCGCAACAGGATTATATAAGTCATATTGTAGAATGATGGAAGAAATAAAGGAATTTTTAGTGAAAAATAATCGTTGGGATGCTACAAAAGATGTATCTAGTATAAAAAAAGATGTTAGGAATTATTTATTACAATATACAAGCGAAGAGCAACTAAAAAATCTTGGAATTGATACGAATACAAATCTTGCTGAAAGACTTGGTGAAATATATATTGCAAGATATTATCCAAATAAATCAGAAATGCCTGCTATTACTAAAAATACTGCGAAAGCTCTTGGAAAATGGAATGATAATATTTATAGTGAAAAAAAGGAAAGTATATCCAGGAACAAACGGAGAAAATTACTGTTATCCAACATTAATGCCAACATATACAAAAAATACTCCGTTAAATGAATTATTTGATAATCAAAAATACAAGGATTATATATTTATCACATTGTACAATCATTCTGATGTTGAATTACCAAATAATATTCAAGCAATCTATAATAATTCACAGGATATTGATGAGTGGTATGTATTTGATAAATTAAGTAATGGTGAAAAAAATATGTATGGTAGAGAAGATTTTAAAAAAAGTTACTCAAAATTTTCTAATTTTATATCTAAATATCAAGCAACAAGATGGCAAATTGTAAGTGCTGAAGAATAGAAAGGAGAGATTGAGATGTCAAGAAAGCTTAATAAAAAAGGGATGACGCTAGTTGAAATAACAGTAGTTTTATTGATAGCTTCTATTTTAATGACAATTACTGGTGGCATCTTGATTAATTCTTTAGGTTATTTTCAAGATACAACAGCTTTATCTACAGATAAATCTGTTGGAGATGGTATTTTGGATTTTATTAATTCCGAAATTGAATATTCATCAGATGTTAGAATTCAAGAAACTAAGCCTGATGGAGATGATTGGCATAGTATTTATGTTATAAATGGTCAGTTATATCGAGATGAAAAAGTTGTATTTGATGAAGATTATTACTACAATAAAAGAAAGTTAGAAATAGATGTTAATGGATTTAAAAATGGTTATCGTTTAGATATGAAGATTTATCTAAAAAAAGATAATGATATAAAATACAGAACATCACATACTTTTGAATTTTTAAATCTAAAGAAAACAAAAAAAGCAGATAGTACATACAATCCATTTAATAATGTTTTAAGTAAAGTTTCTGTTGTTAATGAGATAAATACTGAAAAAGATAATGAAAAGTATAGAATTTGGTATAAAAGAGATTATTCTGAAATAAAACCAGAGGAAGATAAAAAAGATGAACCTACTGATACGGATCAAACAAGAGATGGTACGGTAGCGGATATAAGATTTAATATTGATGTTACTAATTATTGGGGAGTATTTTATAGTAGTAGTGGAAAAGGTCAGATTTTTAAAAAAGGAGATATAGTTTGGTATAATAATAATTGGTGGGAACGAATGGTTGATGATAATAATGAAACACCAGGAATTAATTTTCGATGGAAAAAATTAAGCAGAGATTACGATGCAGATAGTGCTTATGAATATGGTGATATAATAATATATAATCATAAGTATTATAAAGCTATTCTTCCTTTAGTAACTTGGCAAAAACCTGATGATCCATACAATGTTGGTTGGGAAGAAATAAAAGATATTAATGAAGTTAAACAAAAAACATATGCAAAGAAAAATGTACGAACAGTTGAAACGGTTGTGAAAAAATATTTTCCAAATAATTTAAGTGTACTACTTGATACAGAAAAAAAAAGACTTTAAAGAATTTTCTAGTGATACATTTTATAAAGATGGGGATATTGTAAAAATGAAAAATAAATATGATGAATCATTCTATGATTTATGGATAAAAAAAGCAAATTTTACAAATAAAAAAGAAGATAATAAAGCTCCAGGTGATCCTAGCAGTGGTTGGGTGAAAATAGATTTGAATTTTGACGAAACAAGTTCATATATGAAAGGAGATATTGTTGCATGTAAAGCATATACTGGCGTAGGACCTACAGAATATATAGTAGCACAACAAAATGTTTTAACGAAGACATATCCATGGAATGATGTTTTTTATCCTAAATTATATTGGACTGTTTTATTAGCGTAGGAGGTTGACACATGAAAAGTTTACCAATAGGTGAAGTATTAAAAGAATATGGGTATATTAATGAAGAACAGTTACAGATTGCATTAGATGCCCAAAAGAAAGATAGAAGTAAAAGATTAGGGGAACATTTAATAGATTTAGGTTTTGTTAGTGAACAACAAATGTTAGAAGCTTTATCTGATAAATTAGCTGAGCCTTTAGTTTCATTGGATAATATAGATTTTGATATTAATGCTGTTAAAAAGATTCCTGAAGCAATGGCACAAAAATATAATGTCATTGGGTATGCTTTTAATGATAATGTGTTAACAGTAGCAACAAGTGATCCTTTAAATTATTATGGGTTAGAAGATGTAAGACTTGTTTCAGGTTGTCGTATTAGTGTTTCACTTGCAACAAAAGCAGATATTCAAATTGCTATTGAAAGATATTATTCAGATGTTGATACTTTGAATTTAGTAGATGATATTGATGAATCGACTTTACCTGAAGTAGAAGAGGATCTAAATTTATTTGATGCGAATGAAGATGATACACCTGTTGTTAAATTATTAAATTCATTGTTAATTAGAGGATATAATACAAGTGCTTCTGATATTCATATTGAACCATTTGAAGAAAGATTGCATGTAAGAATGCGTATTGATGGAATGCTTGTTGATTATTTAGATTTAAATAAAAATATACAAGCGGCTTTGATTGTTAGAATTAAAATTTTATCTAACATGGATATTGCTGAAAAAAGATTACCTCAAGATGGTCATTTTATGGGGGTAATTGATGGAGTTGAATTAAATATTCGTGTATCTGTTATTCCTACTATCTTTGGTGAAAAGATTGTTATGCGTTATTTGAATTCTAATAGTACTATTGACCGCTTAAGTACTTTTGGAATGACAGAAGAAAACTTTAAGAAAATGAATCATATGATGTCTATGCCACATGGAATTATCTATGTAACAGGTCCTACTGGAAGTGGGAAAACTACAACACTTTATATGATCCTTGAAAAATTAGCTCAAGGACAAATCAATATTTCAACGATTGAAGATCCTGTGGAAAGAAAATTAAATCGTATTAATCAAATGCAAGTCAATACAATGTCTGGTCTTACATTTGATAGAGGATTGCGTGCTTTAATGAGACAAGATCCAGATGTAATCATGGTTGGAGAAACTCGTGATAAAGAAACTGCTGAAATTTCTGTTCGTGCAGCTATTACAGGACATTTGGTTGTCAGTACATTACATACGAACGATGCTATTAGTACGATTGTTAGACTTGAAGAAATGGGTGTTGAACCTTATATGGTCGCTAACAGTTTAGTAGGTGTTGTTGCTCAACGTTTAATGCGAAAGGTTTGTCCTTATTGTAAAAAGGAAGTAGCTACTTCATTATCTGATCGTTTAGCTTTACAAGAAGGAATCAAATATATATCTAAAGGAACAGGCTGTCCTCATTGTAATCAAACAGGTTATAAGGGGAGAATTGCTATTCATGAAGTTATTGAAATAGATAGTAAAGTACGTAAAATGATTTCTAATCAAGAAGAAATAGATAATATTATGAAATATCTTGTTGAAGAACAAGGAGTAGAAACTTTAAGAGATCAAGCTTTAAAACTTGTTAAAGAAGGTAAAACAACAGTAGATGAATTCAATAAGATTATTGCTTATATTGATTAAAGGGGGAATGTTATGGGCAAATATTAATGATATTTTAAATGATGCAAGAATTAAAGGATGTAGTGATGTTCATATTGGTGAAAATACAGGTATAACATTGAGACAAGATGGAAAACTTATTGAATTTGAACAAACTTTTAGTAATGAAGAAATAAAAGAAATGATTTTATCAATGTGTAAAGATCGAATTTTAAAGATTGTAGAAAAACATGAAGATGCTGACTTTGTCTATGTAAATGATTTAGGAAGACATCGTGTTAATATTTATTTTCAACAAGGTTATATGACAGCCGCAATTCGTATCATCAATGAACAAATCAAGACATTAGAAGAATTAAATTTACCTGATGTTTTACATAAATTGGCTTTACTTCCTCGAGGACTTGTTCTAGTAACCGGTCCTACAGGAAGTGGAAAATCAACAACTTTAGCAGCAATGATTGATTTTATTTCTTCAATGAGAAATTGTCATATTCTTACCATTGAAGATCCAATTGAATATGTATATCAACAAAAACAAGCTCTTATACATCAAAGAGAAGTCCATGAAGACGTTGATTCTTTTGATACAGCTTTAAAAAGTGCCATGCGTGAAGATCCAGATGTTATTCTTGTTGGAGAAATGAGAGACTATGAAACGATTCAAGCAGTTATTACTTTAGCTGAAACAGGCCATCTTGTATTTAGTACACTTCATACTATTGGTGCTCCTAAAACAATTGATCGTATTATTGATGTTTTCCCTCCTCATAAACAAGCTCAAATTCGTGCTCAATTAGCCTCTGTTTTACAAGCGGTTGTTACTCAACAACTTTTACCACTTGCAAGTGGTAAGGGAAGAGCAGCTGCTTTAGAAATCATGATTGCTAATGACGCTATTAAAAATTTAATTAGGGAAAATAAGGGTCATCAAATAGATACAATGATTCAAACTGGAAGAAATGAAGGAATGACAACATTAAATGCATCACTTGCTACTTAGTAAATACTGGAAAAGTAAATCGTAATGGTAGCAGAAAGATATTCTCTTGATGTTGGAGAATTAAGACAATTAATAAGATAGTTAAAAAGAATAAGCGAGTCTGCTTATTCTTTTGATTTGAGAAGGATGCAATTATTCATATATTGCATAACCTTTTATATATTCAAAAAGCAGCAGTATTAAAGATAGGTTTTAACACTGCTGTTTATTAAATACAAGTTCTTTTAGTGACACTACAAGAAATAATTACAAACTTGAATAACCTATTTTTTAGTAAGTTTTAAATTACTTACACACTTTTCTTGACAAACCCTTTGGTTTTTGAAAATAATTTTTTAATTCTTCAAATTCTTCAAAATCATATAGATGTTTTTGAAGATTACGAATTTGTTGTTTAGAAAAAGTGCTTATAAAATCACTGATATCTTCATGAAATTGCATTTTAATATACTTAATAATACTTTCCTTTGTTTCATCAAGAATACTATCTATTTCGTTATTTGCTTTTTCAGCTCTTTGGTTTGCTTCCTCCGCTTTTTTCTTCTCTTTCTCGGCTTTTTGATTCGCTTCTTTAATTTTTCTATCACGAGAACGAAGCAATATTTCATTATCTAAACGATCAAGATATTCTAGGTATGATTCTTCAGAAGATATATATTTGTCATGCATTTGTATCGCTTCCTTTATTCTATAATCTATTTCAATTTTATCATATGGTTTTTCGTTTTTAAAGAGATACATCAACTGATTAAAACTCGTCATTTCATTAATTACTTGATTGATATATTCGAGTTGAATAATTGTTATTTCCATGCGATTAAATGGATAGACAATATGATGTTCATCATCAACCATTCTAAAGTAACATTTATAAAGAGGTGCGTTATCTAAAATATGCCCATAACTGATAATTAATGATCTTACTACATGAGCACTAGTATAATCTTCTCCCTGTTTTACCTGTTGTCTTAAAAGTTCAGCATTATAAAGTTCAAAACGAACAAGTATCTCTTCATTTAAACCATAAGTTTGTAATTCGATATTGTAGAGATCACCTACATCATCAATAGCTAAAATATCTAAAATAAGTTTCTTTTCATAGAAATTTTTACCATATTGTTGTGCGTTTTTTAATTTAGTAGAAACAATCTCTCTGTCTAAAATAAGCTCTTGACAAATAAGGGTTCTAATTCTTTCATTTTCAACAAGCAAATGATGAAAATATAAATCATTTGAATATTTTTTAAAATTCTCTCTATTTTTGTTCATAAAA
>ENA-OQIO01001813-OQIO01001813.1-human-gut-metagenome-genome-assembly--contig:-NODE-1813-length-10035-cov-1.953876_pt1 | contig 10035 bp, 10 predicted proteins | sample MGYA00242573_ERZ504737 | MGnify/ENA primary metagenome ERZ504737 (study PRJEB26092, sample SAMD00036203) | human gut metagenome | host: Homo sapiens | study: EMG produced TPA metagenomics assembly of... | reverse complement strand
CGCCGCTGTCGTATGTGTTGACCACGTCGAACAGCTTCACTTCCCAACGATCGAGTCCGGTGTTCAGCGCATCGTCTGCCGTGTTCTTCTGCGAGAAGCTCTTGTTGCCGTCCTGTGCGGAGGTGCGGGCCTCGCTAGCGTTCGCGGCCGCCTTGCGGTAAATGCGATAGGTGTTGTATGCCTTGTCGCCGTTGCCGTCATCGACCGGTCCGAGGATGTCGCTCATGGTGTTGAAGTCCCATACGGACTTGAGTTTGGTGTTCGAGAACGGGTCGACCAGTCCGCTGGCACCGCGAATCGTGTCGGCGTAGACCATGTGGTCGTCTGCCAGCACGCCCTCGTCGTTCAGTCCGGCGAAGCGCCCGTGTAGCCTGTGGAAAGATCCTTCACACCGTCGGTATCCTGAGTTGCCCCTCCGCCGAACACGTCATAGCCATTGGAGATGCCCGTTACGGTGGACTGTTCCACGCGGGTGCGGTTGCCCTTGATGAGTTGGACGGTCAGGTTGCTGCCCGACCCATCCATATCAATGCCGTCTTTGCTGCAAGGCAGTTTGATGACACTATCGCCGATGGTGACAATCGCCACATCGGTCTGCTGCTGGTTTTCATCATCAGCCTTGGACAGAGCAACGCTCACCTTCAGTCCGAACAGGTTCACGTACAGCACGTCGCCTTCCGAAAGCACCTTGAGATCGAATACCTTGCCGAAGATGGCCGGGAACCACTTGCCTAAATCGATGACGCCGACCTGTTCCGCCTTGTCGAGGTACAGGAGCTTGACCAGCGCGTTCACCACTTGCAGCAGCAGTTTCACAAGTACAGAGTTGACCTTCGCGTCAACCAAATAGGCACGGCTGGTTTCACCGACGAATCCGCCGGCAATCTCACCGCTAGTGACCTTCTTGAGATTGTCAGACGTGCAGCCCTTCACCCTGGCCAAATCCACGTATCCAACAAAACCGCCTGCGACCTCACGTCCGGTAGCCTTGTCGGTGGCTTTGCCGTAATTGTCGCCATGGTGTGTGGCGGTGACGGTATAACCGTCCGGGATGCCGGTGACGCGCGAATCGCCAACGTGCGAGCCCCAGATGTCAAGTACGCCGGCCGTGGCACCAAGCAGATTGAGCGCATCCGTGCCGAGTTGTGCATTGTCGGCGGCGACCGTGCCGGATTTGCCAAGATGCCCGATGAAGCCGCCCACGTAGTTCACGCCGGTCACACTGTTGAGGTTGGTGACCGCAGACTGCTTCACAGAGCATTGATCAGTCCACCGCCGAAGCCGCCGACCGCACCGGTGTAACGCTTCGAGTCAAGCATGCCCTTTGTGGTGGAATCATGGGCGACAATCTGGATGCCGTCGCTCACACCGTTGACCTGACCGTCATAGATGAAGGTGCGGAATGCTTCGAGCACGCCCACGTTGCCGACCTTGAGCAGTTTGAGCAGCAGGTTGGTATCCTGCTTATCGCCGGCCTCGCCGCCGCCGACGGAAGCGACGCTGGATACATCAGCAAGACCAAAGAAGCCACCGGCGTATTGCCCGCCTTCGACAGCGCGCAGCCCGTTAACAGTAAGAGAAGCCGGGTCATTGTTCGGATCCGCTTCACTGCCGGTACCTTTGGCGGAATCCTTGTCACCGAGGATCGCGGCTTGCAACGAACCAGCGAAACCGCCGGCGTTCAGGGCATACTTGGCTGTGGTATTACCCTTATCGTCCTTGCTCTCATATGCGCCATTGACCGTGTATCCCCATGCCGGGTCATCCGAGCTCACATGTGCACCGCGAATCGTCGTAACCGTGGCCTGCAATACGCTGACCAGACTTGCCGGGTTCGATACCAGCGAGTCGAGGATTCCTTGCAGGAATCCCTCGGACGCATTGGTGTCCACATCCGCAACCGCACCGGCAGTGGCCACGCCGATAAATCCGCCGACATTGTTGCGCCCTTCCACCTTGCGCAGGTTGGAAACGTTGGCGCCGGCAGCGGTGACACCCTCGACAAGCTTCTGGCCGTTCTGGTCGAGATCGCCCCAGATCTGGCCACCGACCGCGAGACCGGCATAGCTCCGGCATTACCGGTACCGTGCGTGATGTCTTCACCGGTGGCCACGACCTTCATACCCTTGCGGTAGACGGCCACGCTCGAAGATTTGACGACGGGCACAAATACCTGTGCCACGTCGAGCATCTGTCCCAAATCAAGTTTGATGCCTTTGTCGCCGAATAGTTGGATAGAGCCGAACGAGGATGCCGAGCCGGATTCCATCGTGCCCGCATAACCGCCTGCCGCACGCATGCAGAGACGGTCTTGACATCCATCGATTGGCCATCGGTGATCGTGCCAGTGCGCATCAGACCGACGTGTCCGCCGGCGACGCCGGAATCATGCAGGTTCGCGCCGGTCCGATACTCCGCACGACCGGCGACGACGTTGAATCCGAAGATGTAGGATTCGAGGAACTTGTCCAGGGAATCCTGGTCGGTAACAGAGACCGCACCATCGCCCGTAGCTACCTCGGTGAATTCCTTGCCATACGCACCGTACTTGCCGATATTATCGACCCAGGTCTTCCACTGGTCATAGCTCATATTGCGCAGCGGACCGGTGACCTTCGTGTGCTCCTCAGTCGGATAGACCACGGACAGCACGCCGGCGAGGTTGCCGGCCTTGATGAGACCGCCGAGCAAGGAGAGCGAACCACCTTCAGCGGTATCGGCCGCTTCCATGAAGCCGGTGTAGCCGCCGGCGATTTCGGCACCGTATACGCTGCGGATGCGCGCGGCATAGGCTACGCGTTGCGGCCCGTTGTATTTGCCGTCGGTGTTCTCCTGCTTCCATGCTGCGGTGTTGTTGCCCCAGATATGCCGCCGCGGTTACGTCCCGCATAGCCGCCGGCCATGCCGCGGCGTGTGGTCGTATCCGATGCCGCCTGTGCGCGCACCGCGCCGCCGCACACTGTGGCATCGTCGAGCTGTTGCGAATCGTCGGCACGAAGTCCTGCACGAGCGAGAGCAGGTTGTCGAGGTTGACGAGCTTCTTGAGCACGCTGCCGTCGCCGAGTACGTTTGCCACGGCTCCCGGCTGCATGGTGCCCACGTAGCCGCCGGCCGAAACCTGGCCGATGATGTATACGAACTCATGCGAGCTCGAGTCCTGAATATGGCCGCCTTCGATGTCTCCGGCCGAAGCCGCCGGCCATACCCAGTGGATCGGGCTGTTGTTGGCGTTCCTATGGTCTGCCGTGCCGGCCAGCACGGAGTATCCGCCGATGCCGCCGGTCACATCGGAATGTTCAATCGTCGAGACGACGACATCCAGCACACTGAGTACATCGTTGAGATTGACGTTCTGGCCGAGCAGGCTCAAGCCGCCGCCCACGGCCGCCGCCGAGCCGATGTCCATTTTGCCGATGTAGCCGCCGGCATACCGAGCGGCGGTGACTGCATACGAGCTGTCTTTGCTCAGATAGGTGTCGTCGATGGATCCGGTGGTTTCCAGATTCTTCGGTGCCTTGACGTCGGTGTGGCGCAGTTGGGTCACGCTGGAATGGGATACCTGCACGCCGGAACCGTAGCCGATGTAGCCGCCGGCGGAACCGGATTGCGTATCGGATTGGTCAAGTCGGGTGGCGGAAACGGTGAAGCGGGATCATCCGGGTCGGAAATCTTGTTACCGCTAGTTGTCTCCACGGTGGTGGCATCGGAATGCACACCCGCGTAGGAGATGAATGGCACATAGCCCTGCACCACCTGCAACAGGTTGGCGAGATCCACCGTACCGAATTTGCCGAGCAAACTCAGGCCGCCGTTGCCAGCCGAAGCGAGCGCACCGGAGACAACCTTGCCGCCGAAACCACCTGCGTATGCGCCGCCAGTCACATGGTCAAGGTTGACAACGGCCACGGGGTTGGTTTGCACGCGGGACTGTACACCGGCCAGCGTTGAGTCGTTCTTGAGATCGGTTTCGGAGACTGGTTGACCTTGCCGCTTTGGAAGTTTCCCGCATAGCCGCCCGCGATATCGCCTTCGACATAACCGCCGTTGACGTACGTCACGGTGGTATCCGTATAACTTGGAATCAGATACGGTACGGCACCGAGCAGGTCGTTCACGGACAGCAGGCCGCCTTTGATCAGGTCATCCAATATGCTGGAATCTTCTGCGTTGCTGAGCGCGTCGGCGAGGCCACCGGTGGTGGAGAAGCCCACGAAACCGCCTGCCACACCATCGGACGTGCTGGTATCGGCTGTGACCGATTTGAGGTTCGTCACATGGCTTTCCCGGGTCTTGGTGCTGTTGGCCTGACCATAGAAACCGCCTGCAGCGTAATCGGTTGTTTCGTTGTTCTCGTTCTTGCCGTTGCCGCAACCGTGAATCCGACAGAGATGCCGTTCACGTCGATGCAGTGACTGCAACCGAAGAATATTGGGCAACCGATAGCAGACCGGAAAGCTTGATAAGCCCAAGCACATTGAGACCACCAGCGCCGATGGCGTCGCCTGGTCCAGAGAAGCCAATAAAACCGCCGGCTTCTCCCCTGGCCGAGACCGTGGCCAGATTGGTAAGGTTCGTGTTGGCCACGTCGCCGCCGGTGGCGCATCCGATGGCACCGCCTGCATAATATGAACCAGCCGTCACTGTCAAGCCGGATGCCGGAGCGGTGACAGACATGTTCTCCACGGTGAACGCGGCAAACTGGTCGAACTTCTTGAGCGTGGCAATATCGCCAATTTTCACCACACTGTTGAGCAACCCAGCTACCGTTGTCGGTTGCAGATCGCCGGCGATGCCACCCGCGTAGGAGCCCGTGGCCGTGACCGATTCAAGGCCTTCTATGGTGGTGGAACGCTGCTGTGGGAAGTCACGAAGATTGTTGTACTTCCAGAATGTGAGATTTTGAAGGCGGTTCCGCGAGGAATCACCGATCACCGTACCCGAACCTTCGCCCACAAGGCCGCCCGCGTAATCACCGCCGGCAGCAACTGTGAGGGAACCCTTCATTTGTGTACCGAGAATCACAGAAGGATTCACACCGACGATGGATAGCAGTTCTCCTGGACCGTTATTGCTGTCTTTCAGCAATTCAGTCACAGCCTTGGTGAGCTGTTTCAACAGCGATGCATTCGTGGTATCGTCCGTACCGAGTTCCAGGCCCCATCCCACGGAGCGAATCCGGTGAATCCGCCGGCATGGGATTATCAGTAGACACGGCAGCCGTGGCTGAAATCGTATTATTGACCGCGTAGGCATTGGCCATCGCGCCGCTAAATCCACCGGCATAGTCCGTGGCAGATACAGTGACCTTGCCATCGCCGTCGACGGTCAGGTTGCTGTTCTCGATGAGGCTCTGCGGACGCAGCGCAGACAGCAAGTCGACGCCAAGCGAGTTAATCAGACCGCCCACGTTGCCGTTGCGACTTATTCCGGCAAAACCACCGGCATATTGCGTTGCCCGCACGGTGAAACCATTCGTGCTCGTCACCGAAGAGTTCTCAATGATTGCACCAATCTGTGCACCGACAAAGCCGCCGGCCTGCGGGTTGTCCTTGTTGCCGATCACCACGTTCTCTTTGAACCCGTTCACCGAACTATTCGAGATAACCGGGTTGTAGTAGCCAACCGGAATCAAGGCATTCAGCCCGAGCGTGCCGGACAGCAACCAGTCCACCAAATCGCCCAGCCCGAGGAACGGGATGACACCCAAGATCTTCGAGAGTACATTGGTGAGCGCTCCTACGATGCCGGAGACTGCATCGTATCGGGTTGCGCCCTCAACATATCCCACGAAACCACCGGTCATACGGCTTACGCTAGATACCGAAACATCTGCTACCTCGCAGTCCGTAACCTTGGTGTCCCCGTAGATACGGCCGGCAAATGCACCCGTGGCGAGGTTGGAAGGATTGTCTTTGTGCAGGGTGAGCAGACCTTGAAGATTGAGGTCAAGATCTACTTGTCCGAGTGTCAATAGTTTTAACGCCTTCAACAGTGTGTCGAGCAGTAATCCCACTGCCGAAGTGAGCATACCGAGCAAGGTCGGCGGAATATACGATTCACTCGTATGATTCGTCACCGACACATCCTGCAGCTTGAGGTTCGACACCACGACCGTACCGGCGCTGCCCAGACTGTTGCTGTTCATCACGGTCTTGTTCGTGATCGAGGCGAAGAAGCCGATGCCCTGCTGCTTGCTGACATCCAGCTGGTCGCCTTTGACATTAGAGACCATATCTTTCTGATTGACGACCACATGGCTGATGACCGGCCGAGCTGCGGTAGCGTGAACACGCTTGCGCCATCGGCCCCAACAGCCTTCCACAGGCTGGCTTCGGTGTCGCCGTCATTGGAGACCGCACCGAGCATAGTGCCGGAGAACATGAGCGGAGTCCACTCGGTGTTGTTGGTATCTGCCACGTTCTTGGACAGGTCGATGTCACGGAAGATCAGGTAGTTGGCGTCTGCGGAATAGGTCAGGCCGGTGTTGGCAGCGGAGTAGTCCGTTTGCGTGCCATCAGCACCCACGCCGTAATACTTGGTGCGGGTCCTGTTGACGCTTAACGCCGTGCATGCCAGCAGTGGACTGTCGTGGTCGGAGGCATCAGTATCGCGCAAAATATCTGAATCGGAGAGATCAGCGTCACCGGCGTATTCGGAAGACGGCGTGCCGTCCACCCACTGATAATTGAGGGGTCCTTGTTGCGTGCAAGTCTGCGTGACCTTGTTGATACGGCCAATAACCTTCTTGCCGGAACCAATCGCACGCAGCTGCTGCTCGTTACCAATCAGGATGTAGTCTTGCCGTTGATCTCCTTGGTGACCTGACCCTCAAAGTCACGGCCGCCAAGCGCCGTCGCAGCGACCTGCACATCGGCCTTCGCCGGCGATTGATCCGTCGCATTTGAGGAATCGTTCTTGGCATCTTGAGAAGAAGCATCGTTTGGAGCCTGCGTTTGGGCTCCATCATTAGCGGAATTGCCAGCGGTAGCTTCTGCTGAGTCGTCCGCCTTATTGCCTGTCGCACCATTTGAGGATTCGGAAGAATCACCAGTAGTAGAAGATGAAGGAGATGAATCCTGCTGTGCGTCTTGATTCGTTTCGGAAGGTGTTGGCGCACCGTTTGATGTATTGGCCTCTTCTGACGTCTTATCGTCAACGTTGACATTGCGGGCAGAAGGAGCAGCTACGACAGTATTATCCCCCCCCTCCAGAAATTACGGCGTTAGGAGAGCTACTCACATCGTCTATATTCTGAGCATATGCTGCAGGCACCATGCACACGATGGACAAGGAAACAGCAATAACCGAAGCAAGGCAACGCTTCAAAGACAGGCACTGCCGTCCAGATTCCCGTTCTGTTCCTCCGTTAAACCCGCAACGGACGAACTTCAATTCCGAGCTCATTGTCTCCCCTCATAGATTCGCAATCCCCTTTCGGGAGATTACTGCATACAACTATACGGAAGAGGTTGACAAAAGAACAAAAAACGTTCATTTGCTGGGGCCGGTTAGCGTATGTCTTTCTGAGCAAAAAGAAAAGCCCCGCAGCTATGCAGGGCTTTTCCAACGAGGTCATGAGAGAGGAAGAGAACGACCCCGTTTAATGGTTGACGAAGCTTTAGGACCTCGCCAAATCACTCATCATTCCGCACTTTCAAGTTTATGCCAATCCCGTTTTCGATTTTACGCTGTTTTGACTTTCGATTTTACGCCAATCTCGTTTTCGATTTTACGCCGGCAACACTGCTGACGATTGCATTTCGATATTCAGAAATCATAAGAAACTACAGGAAAGCAGCAAAAAGGGCATAAGAAAGCCCGCCCGGAAAAAGGGGGGAAGACCGGGCGGGTTGAGGAAGGGAAGAAAAAGAAGTCAGCTATGAAGGGTTACTTGGCCGTCTCCTTGGACTTGCTCTTCGGCATAACCCAGAACTTGAGCAGCGGGTAGCTCACGATCACGGCGAGCAGGGTGTTGACCACGGAAGCGATGGTGCCAGCAATGCCAGCGCCCATGCCCCAACCCTGGCACAGACCGGTCACATAGCCCGGCAGCACAAGGTTCACAACCACGATGATCACAGCGAGGATCACGTACTTCCAAGCGGCATCCTTGAAGCTGGAGTCAGACTTGAACACCCACTTCATCTGCACGAAGAAGTTCACCACCTGGGCGAGCGCCTCGGCAAGCAGGAAGGTGAGGAAGCCGCCCAGACCGTTGCCCTGAGTGTCGTAGTTGAAGATCAGGAAGTGGAACGGCTGCGTCAGGCCCATGCCACTGATGAAGATGGCGGTGCCGATCCACGTCACCACGAAACGGGTGATGGTGGAGATGTTCGACAGCACGTTGAACAGGATGAACTCCCAGATGTTCGGGTGGTCCTTGATCCACTGGCGGATCGGACCGACCTTCTCAGCCGGCTGCGTTGCGTTGTTATCAGTCATTGTTCAGCTCCTTTGCAGTGCGCTTGTTTGCGGATTGGTTGCGGAAGAAGCCGGCGATGACGCCGCCCAATCCGCGGAAGGTGTGTCCGTTGGCGATTTTGACGATGGCGTCGACCATCGCGGAATCGACCATGCCTTGGGTCATCTTGCTCATGGCTCGCGGAGGCATGTTCAGGATGAACAGGGTGTTGAGGTCCGGAGCGCCGGTCTTCTGACGAATCTTGCTTCCTGCTTGGTGAGCGTCTTGGCGACGGTACGTGCACGAAGCCCTTGGAATCCACCCACGACATGATCGGATCGTTCACGCCGAACGTCACCGGCTTGCCCGGTGCCACAACCTCATGGCCGAACAGCACGGCCATTTCGCGTCGGTCACTTCCTTGACGTGGCCGCTGAGATAATGGCCGAGCGCAGTATCCGCGGCAACCGGATTGACATCGCCTGCGACGGTGTGCGGAATCGTAAGCGGCAGGTGTTCGGCGTTGTCGCCCACCATCAGCGTCCACTCGCCGGTTTCCGTCTTCCATTCGTTGCTGGCAGCGTCGAAGTGACGGAAGGTGTAACGGTCGAAATCGATGTGCACGCTCTTGCTTTCGTGTGCGGCAAGCGAAACCTTGGCGAAGCCTTGAGCTCGCGATCCGGACGCAACACACCACCCTGCGGACCGCGCACGTACAGCTGTACAACGGTCGAACCGGCAACATCGGAATCGTTGCTGACCATCACGTCAATGCCGTTCTCACCAGCAGTGGCGGCACTGTAGGTGAACGTGGAGTAGCTCAAGCCGTAACCGAACGGGAAGCGCACGGGCACACCGGCGGTCTCGTAATAACGGTAGCCAACGAACGGGCCTTCGCGGTAGATCGCATCGCGGCCGACTGCCGGATACCAACCGGAGCTCGGGCAATCCTCGTAACGCACCGGCCAGGTTTCAGCCAAGTGGCCGGACGGATTGACTTCGCCGGTCAGCGCACGTACGGTTGCGGAAGCGCCGGCCTGACCGGACAGGCCCACGTAAAGTACTGCGGCAACATCATCAATCCACGGCAGTTCCACCGGAGAGCCGGCGACAAGCACGACCACGATCGGCTTGCCCGCGCCCTTCAGCGCTTCGACCAGATCGTTCTGCACCTGCGGAATCGCCATGGTGGAACGGTCAAGGCCTTCGGATTCGCTGCGTTCGTCAAGACCGACGACTGCAAGCACCACATCAACGCTTTCCTTGCCAGCCAGCGCGACTGCGTCTTCCACGAGCACGCGGTCAGCCTTGCCCTGGCGGTCATAGCCCTGCTCATAGCCGGCAAGCACGAGGCCTTCGGCGTTCTTGACCTCTTCAAGAATGTTCTCTTCCTTGGTGGCGTTCACCTTGGAGGAGCCGGAACCCTGATAACGTGCGGTTGCGGCCATATCGCCGATCACCGCCACGCGGGTGCCGGCCTTGAATGGCAGGGTCGCGTTATCGTTCTTCAACAGCACACTGGAGCCTTCGGCCACCTTGCGTGCCACGTCGTGATGCGCTGCTGCGATATCGTCTTTGAGCAGATCGTTACGTCCAACACCGACCAGCTTGGTCGCTGCCGCGATTTTTGCGAC
>ENA-OQIO01001811-OQIO01001811.1-human-gut-metagenome-genome-assembly--contig:-NODE-1811-length-10041-cov-2.326205_pt1 | contig 10041 bp, 9 predicted proteins | sample MGYA00242573_ERZ504737 | MGnify/ENA primary metagenome ERZ504737 (study PRJEB26092, sample SAMD00036203) | human gut metagenome | host: Homo sapiens | study: EMG produced TPA metagenomics assembly of... | reverse complement strand
CAACCCAGAAGATGAATGATGGGGAGATCAAACTGGCACAGGGAGAAGCACAGTTGAATTCCAGCCAGCAGCAACTTGATTCCAGCAAAGAGCAGGCAAAAGAAGCTGCAAATATTAAGAATAAGCTGACAGTTGCGAATGTCAAAGCACTGTTAACAGCACAGAACTTTGAGATGCCGGCAGGATATATCAGTGAAGGGAATACACAGTATCTGGTACGTGTTGGAGATAAGGTGACGAATCAAAAAGATCTTGCCAATATGGAATTATTAGATCTTGGAATCAAAGGAATCCCACCGGTCAAACTTTGTGATGTAGCAGACGTAGCGATTGTAGATAACTCAGCAGATACATATTGTCGTGTGAATGGAAATAACGGTGTTGTATTAACAGTCCAGAAACAGAATAATTATTCTACAGCTGATGTAGCAGACAAAGTTGCAGCGAAGATGAAGACACTTACCAAAGAAAATAAAGGATTCCATTATGTTAATATTATGGATCAGGGTGTATACATTGATATGGTGACAGGTTCTGTCATCCAGAATCTGTTAATGGGAGCAATCCTTGCAGTCTTTATCCTATTATTATTTTTGAAAGACGTCAGACCGACGATCGTTATTGCATGCTCCATTCCATTAAGTGTCATTTTTGCGGTGGTGTTGATGTACTTTACAGGAATTACGCTAAATGTAATCTCCTTGTCGGGACTCGCACTTGGAGTGGGAATGCTTGTGGACAACTCAATCGTAGTTATTGAGAATATCTATCGATTAAGAAAAGAAGGAGTTCCAGTTAAAGAAGCAGCGATCACAGGAGCAAGAGGGGTTGCAGGAGCGATCACATCTTCGACACTAACAACAATTTCTGTATTCCTGCCGATCGTATTCACGACAGGGCTTACAAAACAGCTCTTTGTGGATATGGGACTAACCATCGGTTACTCTCTGGTAGCCAGCCTGATCGTAGCGGTGACATTTGTGCCAATGATGTCAGCTGGAGTACTCAACAAAGTCACACAAAAAGATAGTAAAGTGATCAATAAACTGCAGATATTATACCGTAAAGTTATGACAAGGTTGTTAAATCGTAAGATTATTGTAGTAGCTGTAACACTCGCACTGTTCGCGGGAAGTATTTTTGGAGCAATGAATATTGGAAGTTCTTTAATGCCAAGCATGGACAGCACACAGATGACGATGACGATCAAAATGCCACAGGAATCTTCAATGGAAGAAACAGCATCAATGACAGATACAGTAATGAAGAAAGTAAAAGAGATCAAAGATGTTGATAGTGTAGCAGGAATGATATCCTCTGGCTCTTCTGGAATCTCTTCAATGACATCAGGAGGATCTTCAAATGAAGACCAATCCAGTATGTATGTTTTATTAAAAGAAAAGAAGAAACATACAAACAAAGAGATCAAGAAAGAAATTCTAAAGAAAACAAAGAAATTTGATTGTGAGGTTGAGGTGCAGGAATCTAGTATGGATATGAGTGCACTTGGTGGAAGCGGTATTTCTGTACAGATCAAAGGAAATGATTTAAATAAATTAAGATCTATAGGAAAAGATATTGCCCAGATCGTAGAGGATACGAAAGGAACACAGAACATTTCGAATGGAAGTGAAGAGACAACACCAGATCTTCATGTTGTGGTAGACAAGAAAAAGGCAGTAAAAAATGGTTTAACAGTTGCAACGATCTATCAACAGTTAAGTGAGAAATTAAAAGATGCCAGTGAAGCAACAACGATCACGATCAATGAAAAAGAGTATAGTGTCAATGTTGGAAATAGTGCAAAGAATACACTGACAAGAGATGATCTTAAGAAAGTGAAACTTACAGGAACAGTAAGTGGAAAAGAAAAAGAAGTTACATTGGATCAGGTAGCGAACTTCAGAAATAGTGACAGTTTATCTTCTATTAATAGAAACCAGCAGGAAAGAACATTGAGTGTAACATCAGAGATCAAAGATGGCTACAATGTAGGAAAAGTCAGCAGTGCTGTACAAAAGAAGATTAAGAAATACAATGCACCAAAAGGATACAGTATTACAATGAAAGGTGAGATGGAATCCATTCAGGAAACAACAGGACAGATTGGCCTGATGTTATTGCTGGCAGTAGCATTTATGTATTTGATCATGGTAGCACAGTTCCAGTCACTGAAATCGCCATTTATCATTTTATTTACGATTCCAATGGCATTTACAGGAGGATTCTTAGGACTGCTGATCACTGGAAAAAGACTTAAGTGCGATCGCATGATCGGATTTGTTATGCTTGCAGGTATCATTGTAAATAATGGTATCGTGCTGGTAGATACGATCAATCAGTTAAGAGAATCGGGATACGAATTTGAAGAAGCAATCCTGACAGCAGGTACGATGCGTGTACGCCCGATCTTGATGACAGCCCTTACAACGATCCTTGGATTATCTACAATGGCGATTGGTTTAGGGCAAGGTGCCGAGATGATGCAGCCGATGGCGATCGTTACGATCGGTGGTTTGATTTATGGAACTTTACTAACATTATTAGTGGTTCCATGTATTTATGGACTCTTCAATAGAAGAAAAAAGAAAGCAGAGTAAATCTTACAAAACTATTAAATATGACCGCTTTCCTTTACTTTTAAAAAGAGAAAAGATATAATAGTACAAGAATCATGTCAGAATTGACATGATTCTTTGATATATGGAAGAACCATAAGAGAGAAAAGAAAGAGGATAGATCATTGGAAGGAGCAGACATATGAATCAGAAAAAAGATTATGTTCTGAGATGGATTCCGAAGTATTCTATCATTCCGCTGATCACAGCGTTAGTACTGAATACGTTGGTTTACAGTGGAACAATGGTGCTTTGTAAAGGATTATATCATCATGATTTTACAACAGCATTTGACCGGATGGTACCGGTGATCCCAGAATTTACAAGTATTTATTTGATATGTTATGTGTTTTGGGTTGTGAACTACATTATGACTGCGAGAATCAGTAGAGAACATATGTATAGATTTTTGACAGCAGATTATCTGTCAAGGATCGTATGTGGGATTTTCTTTGTCTTTTTGCCAACAACGCTGGTAAGACCAGAGATCACAGGAACAGGATTTTGGGATCAGGCATTACGATTTGTGTATTCGATCGATCAATCGGCAAACTTATTTCCATCGATTCACTGTTTGGTAAGCTGGTTTTGTTATATTGGAATCAGGCATCAGAAGAAGATTCCAGTGTGGTATCAGAGATTTTCACTTGTTTTTGCAATTTTAGTCTGTATTTCCACGCAGGTAACCAAGCAGCATTATATCATAGATGTGTTTGGCGGAATCATTTTAAGTGAAGTTTGTTATCTGATCGGAAGAAAGACCAATTTGTATCAAGGACTCTGGAAGGTGTTTGAGAAGATCAACAACGAGTTGGTTTAGAGAGAAGATCTGTGAAATACAAAGGAAAATTATCGGAGATCAAAGGGTAGGAAAGATGAAGAATAAGAAAAAAGTCATCGGTAATACAGTCTTTTTCTTTGCATTATTTGGATTGACTGCATATGCCGTATTGAAAGGAAAGGAACTTTCTGAGCTGGTGGAAGTTCTAAAATCAGTAAAACCTGCATATTATATTGCGGGATTGGTTATGATCGTTGTGTTTGTGTGCTGCGAGTCGTATATTATTTATCGCATGCTACGGATGCTTCATTACAATGATGTGCCGAAGAGAAATTGCGTCAAATATTCGTTTGTAGGTTTCTTTTTCAGTTGTATTACACCGTCTGCAACTGGCGGACAGCAATGCAGCTTTACTACATGAACCGCGATAAAGTTGACATATCCGTGGGAACCGTCATTTTGATGATCGTTACCATTTTATATAAATTTTGTTCTGGTATTTTTAGGAGCACTGATCTTTTTATTTCGTCATTTTCTTGTGGCAGAATATATTGGGAAGGCAGCATTCTTCTTTTACCTTGGAATGGCATTGAATGTGTTTTGTGTTGCGTTCATGCTGATTCTTGTATTTGAGCCAACGTTAGCATCCAAAATCGTGCTATGGCTGTTTCAGAAATTAGAAAAGTTCCATATTTTAAAGAAAAAAAGAAGAACGTCTTGAAAAACTTCAGAATTCTATGATCGAGTATCATAAAGCAGCAGCAATCATTCAAGGACATCGGATTTTTATTTTTCGGATGTTCGTTGTCACATTGATTCAGAGACTGATCCATTTTTCAATTACATATCTTGTATACAGAGCAATGGGACTTTCTGCATTAGGATTTATTGATGTAGTTGCTTTACAGAGTGTTATTTCAATTTCTGTGGATATGCTTCCGTTGCCAGGCGGAATGGGAATCAGTGAAGGCTTATTTTTAAATATCTTTAAGAAGATTTTTGTTGGCGGATTATTATATCCGGCAATGCTGTTAAGCCGAGGAATCAGTTATTATGCACTGGTATTGATCAGTGCAGTGATGACAGGAGTCGCACATGTTACGATAAAGCGTAAAGAATAGAGGGAAAAAGGTATGATAGGATTTTATAATGCATCTGTAATACTGACATATTTAGGAGTTGTCAGTGCAGTATTTGGAATGTCACAGGCATTCAATGGAAACTTTAAGATCGCAATTTTATGTTTGATGATCTCAGGATTAACAGATATGTATGATGGAACGATCGCAAAGATGATCAAGAGAAGCGAAGACGCCAAGAAGTTTGGAATCGAGATTGATTCTTTATGTGATCTTGTCTGTTTTGGAGTGTATCCGGTTGTGATCGGTTACTGCCTTGGAATGGACCAATGGTATGCAAGGATCATTTATATGTGTTATGTTTTAGGCGGAGTTATTCGTCTGGCATATTTTAATGTTACAGAAGAACAGCGTCAGGCACACAGCAGTTCCAGAAGAAAACATTATCAGGGATTGCCAATTACATCGGTTGCACTGATCATTCCGATCGTATATCAGCTTCGAAGATTCTTTCCAGAAGAATTTCCATACATATATGTTGCAATGTTAGCAGTGATCGCTTTCTTATTTGTATTTGATTTTAAAGTCTTTAAACCAGATAAGAAATGTATGCTTGCATTTGTAGTTATTGGAGCATTGATCGCAGTAAAGATGTTCTTACTGTAAGATGATAGGAGAATCGTAGATGAGATATGCCGATAGAGATGGGAATATTTACGAAGAAGAGAATGGGCAAGATCGTTTGCTTCATTGGATGTATACAACTATGGCAGGACGAGCCAGTCTAAAAATATTAATCAGACCTTGGGTATCCAAACTAGGGGGAGCTTTCTTAAGTTCTCCCATCTCCAAATGTCTGATCAAAGGATTTGTCAAGAATAATCATATTGATATGAGTGAATATGAGAAGAAAAATTATAAATCTTATAATGAATTCTTCTCAAGAAAGATCAAAGAAGGAAAACGTCCATTTCCGGAAGATAAAACAATCTTAGGAAGTCCTTGCGACTGTAAAGTAAGTGTGTATCCAATCGAAGAGAAGACATCTTTTGTTGTAAAGGATACAAGATATACGTTGGATTCATTGATCAGAAACCGCAAGATCGCAAGACATTTTCAGGGCGGTTATGCCGTGATCTTACGCCTGACAGTAGATGATTATCATAGATACTGCTATTTTGATGATGGAATTAAGAGTGAGAATCATAGGATTGATGGAGTTTATCATACCGTCAATCCGATCGCAAATGATCATGTGAAAATCTATAAAGAGAATACCAGAGAATATACATTGATGAAGACAAAACATTTTGGAGATGCACTCCAGATGGAAGTTGGAGCATTGATGGTTGGAAAGATTGTTAATCACGATGGAGCCGGATCTATGAGGCGCGGGATTGAGAAAGGATATTTTCAGTTTGGAGGTTCAACGATCATTTTATTATTAGAAAAGGATAAGGTTGAGATCAGAGAAGAACTGTTAGAACGTACCAAGAACCAGTGTGAGACAAAGATCAGGCAGGGTGAGATGATCGGGAAAGCATTGGTATGACCTTAAAATAAATATTGACAGAGTGGTCATATATGGCTATACTAAGCTCATAAGTTGAAGGAGCAACGAATTTTCGTTGCTCCTTTTTTGCATTTTAGAAATGAAAATAAGATCAGAGAGGAGAGATAGTATATGTTAAGTAAGATCATATCCGATGTGGATGCCTTTGTATGGGGACCAGTGATGCTGGTGCTTCTCGTGGGAACAGGAATCCTTTTAACAATTCGATGCAATTTCCTAACCTGGAGAAACCTTCATTGGGCGATTAAAAAGACATTAAGTAAAGAATCCAGAACAAAAAACAGAGGAGAGGGTGATGTATCACCATTTTCAGCATTGACAACAGCACTGGCGGCAACGATCGGAACTGGAAATATCGTAGGAGTAGCGACAGCAATGGTTTCAGGAGGTGCTGGAGCATTGGTGTGGATGTGGATTTCTGCATGTTTTGGATTATCATCTAAATTTTCAGAATGTATGTTGGCGATCAAATACAGAGAAGTCAATGAAAAGGGCGAGATGTCCGGTGGACCAAATGTATACAATGAAAAAGGCACTCAAGAACAAAAAGCTTGGAGCCGTACTTGGATGGCTGTTTGCTTTATTTGCCGTGATCGCATCCTTTGGAATTGGAAATATGACACAGGGAAATTCAATTTCAACAGCAGTTCATGAGACATTTGGAGTATCGGTTAGTACTGTTGGAGCAGTGATCACTATTTTAGCCTTACTGATCATCATCGGTGGAATAAAAACGATATCAAAAGTATCTTCTGTCGTAGTTCCAGTGATGGCAATCTTTTATGTGATCGCAGGAGTCATCGTCATTCTTGGGAATATCAGTAATCTTCCAGCAGGACTTTCTATGATCTTTCATATGGCATTTAGTGTGAAAGCGGTTGGTGGGGCTCTTTGTGGAAATATCGTCGCATCTATGATGAATGCAGCACGTTACGGAGTTGCCAGAGGATGTTTTTCAAATGAAGCTGGAATGGGATCTGCAGCGATTACAGCGGCAGCAGCAACAACAGATCATCCGGTTCGGCAGGCATATATCAATATGACAGGAACTTTCTGGGATACGATCGTTGTCTGTACGATCACAGGTCTTGCGATCGCAAGCTCCGGAGTGCTCGGACAGATCGATCCGGCAACAGGAGAGATGTACATAGGTTCTGCATTAACGATTGCGGCATTTTCCACAGTTCTTGGCAAAGTTGGAGGATATCTGGTAACGATCGGAATTGCACTTTTTGCATTTTCCACAATTCTTGGATGGGAGTATCATGGAGAAAAGGCGTTTGAGTATCTGATGGGAACTCATAAGTTCAACATGATTTACCGAATTATCTTTTCTCTGGTAGCTTATGTCGGGGCAACACAGACATTGGAGCTTGTATGGAACTTCTCAGATATTGCAAATGCATTGATGGCAATCCCAAATCTGATCTGTATGCTGTTATTAAGCGGTGAGATCGCAAAAGATGTGAAAGAATTTCAGAAGACCATAGAAGAAGAGAAAGCGGGAAAATAGATATAAGATAACTTAGAAAAAGAGATCATCCAAGCAAAATCTCTTTTATTCAGAGTGAAAATAGATTATGATAAGATTAAGTACTTGATCAAAGAAAGTAATTGGAGGATGTAAAATGTCATATGAAATGAAGCTGGAACAAGGCTTGTCACAGCAATTAAATCAGTTTCAGGTACAATCATTAAAGATCTTATCGTTTGATAATTATGAACTTGAGAAGTTTTTGCAGGATGAATATGCAGAGAATCCATTGATGGAACATAAGGAATCTGGAAAGGAATTCTTTACATTGCATGGAAATGCAGGCGGATATCAGGATATTGAGCAAAGTGATATTGAAGATAAGAAAATCGAAGATCCCGAAGCCTTCTTTATGGAACAGTTAAATGCAAAAGATTATACAAAGAAAGAGTGGAATGTTATGAAATACATGGCACAATGCCTAGAGGAATCCGGGCTTTTGCTTGTTTCCACAAAAGAGATCAGTCACAAGCTTGGGAATTGAAGAAAAAGATTGTGAAAGGCTTTTAGATCATCTCAAGCAATTAGAACCAGCAGGTGTATTTGCAGAAAGTGTATCGGAATGTCTCCTTCTTCAGCTTGAAAGAGAAGGAATATTAAATGATGACCTGCGATATATCGTAGAAAATCACCTGGAAGATATCGCAATGGGACATTTATCGACTGTTTCAAGAGCACTTGATATTAAGACATCACAGGTAAGAAAGTATATTTTTAAAATTCAAGAATTAAATCCAAGACCGTTAAGTGGATATACAGGGGGAACCGATCAGTATATCGTCCCAGACATTTTAATGGAAAAAGATGGAGAAGAACTAAAGATTCGTTTAAATGATGACTGGATCGGTGATTATTCAATCAATGATTATTATGTCAAAATGATGGAACAGGCAGAAGATTCTGAGCTAAAAGAATATTTCAGAAAGAAATATGAGAGATGTCGTTTTATCATTACAAGCATTGAACAAAGAAGAGAGACGATGCTTAAGATTTCAAAGGCAATTCTTGACCGTCAGAGAGAATATTTTATGAATCATAAGCAGTTGAAACCAATGACCATGCAAAATATAGCAGATGATATTGAAATGCATGTATCAACGGTAAGTCGCGCAGTCAAAGGAAAGTATATTCAATATCCAGGTGGAACGATCGGAATGAGAGACATTTTTAATAATACACAGACATTTGGAGACCAAGATTCGACGACAGAAGAGATTAAGGAAGAAATCAGACGGCTTGTGAAAGAAGAAGATAAGAAAAAACCATTAAGTGACAGTAAGATCGTAAGTTTGTTAGAACAAAAGAATATGAAGATTTCAAGAAGAACTGTAGCAAAATATCGTGCACAGCTTGGAATTGCAGGAACGACACAGCGAAAAATTCATGAATAAATGCAGCGACATTTATCATCTTTTGGCAAAAAAATGAAAAAATGTAAACGAGATTTAATAAAAAATTAACAATTGAAACACTTGATTAACAAACTACCCTCTGTTATAATTAATAACTGATGTATTATGTCAAAAGCAGAAGTTATCTGGAGGGTACTATGAGATTGAACAAGATGACTGGCAGAGTGATCGCAACGATGGGGATCGCAGCAATGATGATGACACAGACAGCAGGGGTTATGGCTGCAGAGCAGACAGAGAACAAGCAATTAAAAGTTGTTTATTATAATCAGGCAGATTATCCGGGAAAGAAGATCGGCGGAAGTACGATTCAGGCAGCAGGATGCGGACCAACCGCAGTTGCTGTATGCTACAGTTCTTTAACTGGAAAGAAAGCTGATGTTCCAAAGATGTGCAAACAGGCATATAAACATGGATGGTATTACACAGGACAGGGATGTTCTCACAGCGTAGTTCCAGGATTATCCAAATTATACGGAATGGAGTGTAAAGGTCTCGGAATGGATAAAGATGCTGTAGAGAAAGCATTAAGAGCAGGACATCCAGTCGTGGCACTGATGGGGCCTGGAGATTTCACAAAGAATGGACATTTTGTTGTATTAACAAGAATGGTCGGCAAAGATAAAGTAAAGATTGCCGATGTAGGAAGCAGAGCCAGAACAGCTGAGACGTGGTCGCTTAAGAAAGTGATCCGACAAGGCAAAGAAGGTGCTAATGCAGGGGGACCATTCTGGGAGATCAGTGTGAAAGAAGAGAAGCAGGAAGAACAAGATTATAAACAAAAGATGTTAGATGGTCACAAAAACATAGATGCTGTGACAAATGCGATCGATAAGATTGCGGATTAGAATTAAAAATAAAAAAGAACATTTCATAAATGAGATATTTTGTGGAATGTTCTTTTTATATCATAGGAAATTCCGATGGAATCCCTTATGATATGAAAAAGAGCTCCGGGCAGGATCGCATCTGCGGCGGAAGGTAATATGTCGCAGAAGCGACCCGCCGCAGGCGGAGAATCCTGTAAAGCAGGATTCTTTCTTG
>ENA-OQIO01001810-OQIO01001810.1-human-gut-metagenome-genome-assembly--contig:-NODE-1810-length-10047-cov-1.541633_pt1 | contig 10047 bp, 13 predicted proteins | sample MGYA00242573_ERZ504737 | MGnify/ENA primary metagenome ERZ504737 (study PRJEB26092, sample SAMD00036203) | human gut metagenome | host: Homo sapiens | study: EMG produced TPA metagenomics assembly of... | reverse complement strand
GGCCCGACTGCTATGCAGACGGCTCTACCCTGCTGACCACTCCCGGACGCACAGGCAAGTTTCTGTCCGGCCGGAGGGCCGCTGCCACCCTGCGCACCGTGCCTGCCGGGGTGACCGTGCTGCAGCAGCCGGTGCAGAACATCTATCTGGTGTCCACCTCTGCCATGGACTTGTTCCTCCATCTGGACGCGCTGGACAGCATTGCCCTTTCCGCACCCGCGCCGAGGCTGGTATCTGGATGAGGCAAAGCAGGCCATGCAGGCCGGGCGCATCGCCTACGCGGGCAAGTACAGCGCCCCGGACTACGAGCGCATCCTGACCGCAGAATGCGACCTTGCGGTGGAAAACACCATGATCTATCACACCCCGGAGGTGAAGGAGCAATTAGAACGGTTCGGCATTCCGGTGCTGGTGGAGCGCTCCAGCTACGAGAGCAGCCCGCTGGCACGGATGGAATGGATCAAACTGTACGGTATCTTGCTGGGCAAAGAAGCCCTTGCCGAGGAGGTTTTTGCGCAGCAGGCGCAGCGCATTGCACCGCTGCTGGAGCAGCCCTCCACCGGCAAACGCTGCGCGTTTTTCTCCATACTTCCAGCGGCCTTGCCACTGTGCGCAAAAGCGGAGACTATGTGGCGCAGATGATCGGCATGGCCGGGGGCGAATATGTTTTTGCAGACCTTGCCGACAGCGGCAACAGTCTTTCCACCATGAATATCCCACTGGAGGATCTTTACGCTGGGGTCAAGGATGCCGATGTGCTTATTTATAACGGCACCATCGAGGGCAGCATCTCCACAAAAGAAGAACTGCTTGCCCGCTGCGCGTTGCTGGCAGAATGCAAGGCGGTGCAAAGCGGGAACATCTGGTGCACGACGCCCAGCTTTTTCCAGCAGAGCATGGCACTGGCAGATTTTATGCTGGACCTCCACGCTGTTTTTACCGGGGAGACTGCCGACCCCGACACCCTGCATTTTTTGACCAAAATTACCTGAGGAGCCGCTTATGACCAGCCGCAAACGCCTTATTTTTTCCTATTGCTGCCTTGCCCTGCTGCTGGCGATGCTGTTTGCCGTGAGCCTGTTCTGGGGCAGCGTTGCGCTTACCCCGCAGGCCGTGCTTGCAGCCCTGACCGGACGCGGACAGGACGCGCTGAGCGTAGGCATTATCACACAGCTGCGCCTGCCCCGCGCGGTGATGGCCGCGTTACTGGGCGCTGCGCTCTCGGCAGCGGGCTATCTGTTGCAGACCTTTTTTGCAAACCCCATTGCCGGCCCCTTTGTGATGGGCATTTCCAGCGGGGCTAAGCTGGCGGTGGCGCTGGTGATGGTGCTGTTTTTGAACTACGGCCTGCTGACAAGCTCTGCTGTGCTCATTCTGGCAGCCTTTGCGGGCGCTATGGCGGCCATGGCCTTTGTGCTGGCCGCTGCCCGCCGGGTGCAGCGCATGAGCATCCTTGTAATCTGCGGCGTGATGATCGGTTACATCTGCTCTGCCATCACCGAGTTTGTGGTGGCCTTTGCACAGGACAGCAGCATTGTCAACCTGCACAACTGGTCTCAGGGCAGCTTTTCCGGCATGACGTGGGGCAACGTGCGCACGGCAGCGCTGGTGGTGCTGCCCGCGCTGGCGGCGGCCTTCTGTCTTGCAAAGCCCATGGCCGCTTACCAGATGGGCGAAGCCTACGCCCGCAGTGTGGGTGTGGATGTGCGGCGGTTTTCCCGGCTGCTGGTGCTGCTTTCCAGCCTGCTGGCCGCCTGCGTTACCGCCTTTGCCGGGCCCATCTCCTTTGTGGGCATCGCGGTGCCGCACCTTGTCAAGCAGCTGCTGGGCAGTGCCCGCCCGCTGTATGTGCTGCCCGGGTGCTGCTTGGGCGGGGCAACGTTCTGCCTGCTGTGCGATTTGATTGCCCGCAGCCTGTTTGCGCCCATGGAACTTTCCATCAGCGCAGTCACCGCCGTATTCGGCGCGCCGGTGGTCATTGGGCTGCTGCTGCGCCGCAACCGGAGGATGTGCGATGAAGTACTCTGTTGAAACCAACGCCCTTGCCATCGGCTACGGCAAAGCTGCCCTTGCGCGGGATATCGCGCTGGGCGCTGCAAGGGGCAGGTGCTGGCGCTCATTGGCCCGAACGGCGCAGGCAAATCCACCCTGCTCAAAACGTTGGCGGGGCAGCTGGCCCCTTTGGGCGGCGCGGTGCTGCTGGACGGGCAGGAGCTTGCCGCATCCCCGGCACGCCGGCGCAAAAGCTGGCGCTGATGCTGCCCCACACCCGCCGCACCGAGTTGACCACCTGCTTTGAGTTTGCGGCGGCAGGACGCATCCCCTACACCGGGCGGTTGGGCATCCTTTCCGCCGAGGACAAAAAGCAGATACAGAATGCGCTGGAGCTGGTGGGCGCGGCGCATCTGGCCAACCGGGACTTCAACTGCGTCAGTGACGGACAGCGGCAGCGCATTCTGCTGGCGCGGGCAGTCTGTCAGCAGCCGCAGGTGCTTCTGCTGGACGAGCCCACCTCTTTTCTGGATATCAAGGGCAAGATCGAGCTACTGACCATTTTGCAAAAGCTGGCGCATGAGCAGCAGCTTGCGGTCATCGTGACCCTGCACGAGCTGGACATGGCGCAGAAGATCGCGGACGCGGTGGTCTGCGTTTCGCCACAAGGCGTCTCTTCCCCCATGCCACCGGCACAGGCCTTTGCACGGGAAAATATCAAAGCACTCTACGGCCTGACCGAGGAACAGTACAGCGCTGTTTTTGGTCCACCAAAGCCGGAAAAGCCCCAATTTGAGCACTATGTGCGCAGCGGGCAGAAGCTGCTGCGTTGCGGGTACACTACCGGCACCTGTGCGGCGCTGGCCGCTGCCGGGGCCGCCCGGCTGCTGCTGACCGGCACAGCACCGGAAACCGTCGCCCTGCGCACGCCGAAAGGCATTGTGGTAGAGGTTGCCCCCCTGTTCTGCCGCACCGTTGCCGAGGGTGCGGAATGCGCCATTGAAAAGGACGGCGGCGACGATGTGGACGTGACCACCGGTCTGCCGGTGACCGCCACGGTGACGCTGCTGCCCGGCACGCCCGAGATATGTATTACCGGCGGCGCGGGAGTGGGCCGGGTGACGAAGCCCGGGCTAGACCAGCCGGTTGGGCAGGCCGCCATCAACCATGTGCCCCGGCAGATGATCACCGAGGCGCTGCGCCGGGAGGCGGAAGCCGTCTGTTACCCCGGCGGCTTTGCCGTGACTATCTCTATCCCCGGCGGCGAGGAGGTAGCCCGGCGCACCTTCAACCCGCATATCGGGGGTGGAGGGCGGGCTGTCGGTGCTGGGCACCAGCGGCATTGTAGAACCCATGAGCAGCAGGCCATTCTGGATACCATCCAACTGGAGATGAATCAGGCGGCGCTGCGGGCAAACGACCACCGGCAGCTCATCCTTGCCCCGGGCAATTACGGGCTGGACTATCTGCACGAAACGTATCCGCAGTTTGCTGATATCCCGGTGGTCAAGACGTCCAACTTTATCGGAGATACGCTGGATATGGCAGCGGCGGCGCACTTTGAACAGGTGCTGCTGGTGGGACACATCGGCAAGCTATGCAAGCTGGCGGGCGGCATTATGAACACCCACTCCCACACGGCAGACTGCCGCACGGAGCTGTTCTGCACCCATGCTGCCCTGTGCGGTGCTGACCGGAAGGTGTGCACTGCGCTGTACAATGCAGCCACCACGGATGCCTGTCTGGAGATTCTGGACACTGCCGGGCTGTGGAAACCGGTTCTGCAAAGCCTGCTTGCCGCCATCCAGCTGCATCTCGACCGCCGCGCGGGCGGGGCGTTCCGGGTGGGCGCCGTGCTGTTTTCAAACCAGCATGGCCCGCTGGGACAGACCGAAACTGCCGCCCGTCTGCTGAACGAATGGAAGGAGTAACGCACATGGTACATTTTGTAGGTGCCGGGCCCGCGCACCGGATCTGATCACCCAGCGCGGCGCAGCATTTTTACAGGCCGCAGACTGCATTATTTACGCAGGCAGTCTGGTCAACCCGGCACTGCTGGGGCTGGCAAAGCCGGGCTGTGCCATCTATAACAGCGCCGAAATGACGCTGGAGCAGGTGCTGGACGTGATGCGCCGGATGGAAGCTGCCGGTAAAAGCACTGTGCGGTTACACACTGGCGACCCCTGCCTGTACGGTGCCATCCGGGAGCAGATGGATGCACTGGATGCAGACGGCATTTGTTACGATGATACCCCCGGTGTTTCCAGCTTTTGCGGCGCTGCCGCCGCGCTGAACTCCGAGTATACTTACCCACGGTCAGCCAGACGGTCATCATCACCCGCATGGAGGGGCGCACCCCGGTACCGGAGCGGGAAAAGCTGGCAAGCCTTGCCGCCCACGGCGCGACCATGGTGATCTTCCTGTCCATCGGCTGATTGACAAGGTGCAGACGGCGCTTTTGCAGGGCGCGTATACACCGGACACCCCCGCCGCCGTGGTGTACAAGGCAGCTGGCCGGAAGAAAAAATCGTGCGGTGCACAGTTGGTTCTTTGGCTGAGAGCACCCGTGCAGCGGGCATTACCAAGACGGCACTTATCGTAGTGGAGATTTTCTCGGCACGCAGTACGAGCGCAGCAAGCTGTACGACCCCGCCTTTACCACCGAGTTCCGCAAAGGAGAACCGGTATGACCCGCGCTTACCTTGCCTTTACGGAAACTGGCCTTGCGCTAGCAAAGCGTCTGGCCGTCGCCTTGCCCGGCAGTGTTGCCCGGTGCGGGCGGGATGGTGTTTCTCTTGCAGAATGGGCAAGCGCACAGTTTGTGCATTCTGATGCGCTTATATTTGTAGGAGCTGCGGGTCTTGCAGTGCGGGCCATCGCGCCCCACTGCAAGAGCAAGACTACCGACCCGGCTGTGGTAGTGGTGGACGAATGCGGGCGGTTTGCCGTGCCCATTCTGTCCGGACATCTGGGCGGTGCAAACGATCTTGCGCGGGCCATTGCCGCTGTATGCGGAGCCGTGCCGGTGATCACCACCGCCACCGATGCCCACGGCATTTTTGCAGTAGACGAGTGGGCAAAACACCAAAACTGCATGGTGCTGGAGCCGGAACGCATCAAGCTGGTCAGTGGCAAATTACTGGCCGGGCAGCCGGTATATTACCGGGCTGATTTCCCGGTAATGGGCACCGTGCCCGCAGGGTTATTCCTCGCTGATACCCCGGAAAAAGCCGACTTTGCACTCACCCTTTGCCCCACCGGGCAGGCACTGCATCTTGTGCCGCGCATCGGAGTGCTGGGCATCGGCTGCAAGCGGGGCACAAGCGCTGAAACGCTGGAAGCTGCCTTTGCCGCCTTCTGCACCCGGTACGGCTTTGCTGCGCAGGCAGTTACCGCCGCCGCAAGCATCGACCTGAAGCAAAACGAGCCGGGCTTGCTGGCCTTTTGTCAGGCGCACGGCTGGCCGGTGCGGTTTTACTCTGCCGCACAGCTGCGCAGCGTGCCCGGACAGTTCACCCCCTCCCCTTTTGTACAGAGCGTGACCGGGGTAGACAATGTCTGCGAGCGAGCGGCTGTGCTGGACGCAGACGGCAGCCTGTTTTACCCGAAATTTGCCTGCAGCGGCGTGACCCTTGCGCTGGCGTGCAGGCCCTTTGCCCCGGACTGGAGGTGGCAGAATGCTTGACGTGATGGAAATCGATATTGACCGTCCCGAGAAGATAGTCTATGTCGTGGGGCTTGGCCCCGGCGAGCCTTTTTATATGACCCAGCAGGCCGCGAATACGCTGGAAAGCGTTGACGCGATTTGTGGATATAAGGTCTATCTTGACTCATCCGCGATGAATTCCCCTGCGAGGAATACTATGCCACCGGCATGACGCAGGAGCTTGACCGCTGCCGCTGGGCGCTGGAAAAAGCACGCACCGGCAAGCGGGTGGCTCTGGTCTGCTCCGGCGATGCTGGGGTGTATGGCATGGCAAGCCCCCTGCTGGAACTTGCCCCGGATTATCCGGACGTTGCCGTGGAGATCGTGCCCGGACTGACCGCTGCCCTCAGCGGCGGGGCAGTGCTGGGCGCACCGCTGGCGCACGATTTTTGCGTCATTTCCCTTTCCGACCGGCTGACCCCGTGGGAGGTCATCGAGAAGCGGCTGCTTGCGCCGCTATGGGAGATTTCTGCGTTGCGTTGTACAATCCCTCCTCCAAGGGCAGGCCGGACTATCTGGCAAAGGCGGTGTGCATCCTGCTGGAAAACGGCAAAAGTGCCGATACCGTCTGCGGCATCGTGCGCAACATCGGCCGGGAGGGTCAGACCGCCCGAATCCTGACCCTTGCCCAGCTGAAAGACACTGCGGTGGATATGTTTACCACCGTGTACATCGGCAACGCCGCCACAAAGCAGCTGGGCGGCAGAATGGTCACCCCACGGGGGTACCGCAGATGAAGGCAGTGGTTTTTAGCGGCACTACCGAGGGGCGGGTGTTCTCCCGGCAGCTGGCGGCGCTGGGAGCAGAGGTTCTGGTCAGTGTTGCCACCCGCTGGGTGCAGAGGAACAGGGCAAAGCGGACGCATCACCGTGCACTGGCGGGCGGCCTGACCCCCGAGGAAATGGCCGCTCTTTTACAGGGCGCTGCTCTGTGCGTGGACGCCACCCACCCCTACGCGGTGGATGCCACCAAAAACATCCGGCTGCGTGTGCCGCTGCCGGAGTGGAGTACCACCGGCTGCTGCGGGAAGAAAGTCCCTTGCCTGCCGGGAGCATGGTATTTGCCACCGCCGCCCATGCCGCTGCATTTCTGGCCGGGTGCAGCGGCAATGTGCTGCTGGCTACCGGCGCAAAAGAGCTTGCCGCTTTTGCGGCGCTCGGGCCGGAGCGGCTGTTCCCCCGGGTGCTGCCCACGCGGGAGGCATTGCCGCCTGCGAGGCCGCCGGTATCCCACATAAGAACATCATTGCCATGCAGGGGCCATTCAGCTATGCGCTGAACTGCGCCCTGATTGAACAATTCTCCATCCGGTATCTGGTCACCAAGACGGCGGTGCTGTGGGCGGCTTTGCCGAAAAGGCACAGGCCGCGCAGGACACCGGTGCACAACTGATCGTGGTGCGTCGCCCGGCTGAAAATGGACAAACTGCCGCACAAATTCTGGCACGCTGCAAGGAGGTTCTGGTATGATTTCTCTGATCGGAATGGGCTCCGGCTGCCCGGAAAGCCTGACCGCGCAAGGGTTGGTTGCACTGCAAAGCGCAGGGCTGATTCTTGGGGCAAAGCGCCTGTTGGAGCATTTACCGGCGGGGTGCACTGACAACTGCAAAGCCGTGTATAAGCCGGAGGATATCCTTGCGTGTCTTACTGCACAGCCGGATACGGACACCGCTGTTTTGTACAGCGGCGACACCGGGTTTTACTCCGGTGCGGCAAAGCTGCTGCCCCTGCTGCGGGCTATGGGTTACTCTGTCCGGGTGCTGCCCGGGCTTTCCAGCGTGCAGCTTTTAGCCGCAGCAGTGGGGCGCCCTTGGCAGGACTGGAAACTGGTATCGGCCATGGTCGTGCCTGCGACCCCATAGCCGAGATTTTAGCGCATCCACAGGTGTTTTTCCTCACTGGCGGCGGGGACACCCCTGCCTCTCTGTGTGCCAAGCTGACCGCTTCCGGGCTGGGTGCTGCCCACGCCCTTGTGGGCGAAAACCTTGGCACCCCTGCAGAAGCCATCCGCTTTGGCCTTGCCCGGGAACTGGAAGAGCAAACCTTTGCACCGCTGAGCGTATTGCTCATCGAGCGGGAGGCTTTACCGCCCCGCCGCACCCCCGGTCTACCGGATGAGGCTTTTATCCGGGGCGCTGTGCCCATGACAAAGCAGGAGGTGCGCGCCGCCGCGCTGGCAAAGCTGGCGGTCACCCCCACGGACACCCTATGGGACGTAGGCGCTGGCACCGGCAGCGTGAGCGTGGAGCTGGCGCTTGCCGCCCCTGCCGGGCAGGTATATGCCGTAGAGTGTGACCCGAAAGCCTGTATACTTATCCAGAAAAACCGTGAGAAATTCGCAGTTTATAATCTAACCCTGATCGAGGGCAAAGCCCCTGAAGCTTTGGACATGCTGCCCGCCCCGGATGCTGTATTTATCGGCGGCACAAAGGGCAATATGGACGCTGTTATAGACGCCGTGCTGCACAAAAATCCAGTTGCCCGGCTGTGCGTTGCCGCCATTGCGCTGGAAACGCTCAGTGCTGCCGTAGCTGCCCTGACCGCCCACGGCCTTGCCGCCGAGGTGACACAGATCGCCGTCAACCGCACAAAAACGGCGGGCAGTCTGCATTTGCTGATGGCTAACAACCCGGTGTTTCTCATTACGGGGCACGGACATGATGCAGTTTCTCATCGCCGCGCCGCGCTCCGGTAGCGGCAAGACCACCGTTACCTGTGCCGTGCTGACCGCCTTGCAGCGGCGCGGGACTGACCCTTGCGCCTTCAAATGCGGGCCGGACTACATCGACCCTATGTTTCACCGCAGCGCGCTTGGGGTTGAAAGTCACAATTTAGACCTCTACCTCTCTGCCCCGGATACGGCGCGCACGCTTTACGCCCGGTATGCCGCCGGGCACGGCGCTGCCGTATGCGAGGGTGCCATGGGCTTTTACGACGGGCAGGGGCTGACAACCCGTGCAAGCGCTTGGGAGCTGGCCGATACGCTGGCGCTGCCGGTGCTGCTGGTAGTGCAGCCAAAAGGGGTAAGCATCACCCTTGCTGCCGAGCTGCAGGGGCTTTTGCAGTTCCGCACGCCCAGCCATATCGTGGGCATTCTGCTCAATGATTGCTCTGAGTCCTTGTACAAAACGCTGCGCCCGATGCTGGAAACCGAGACCGGTCTGCCGGTGGTGGGGTATCTGCCCCATCTGCGGGATGCGTCATCGAGAGCCGCCACCTCGGGTTGAAAACTGCCGGGGAGATCGTTGACTTGCAGCAAAAGTTGTTGCAATTAGCCGATGCCCTTGTGCTGGACTGGGCACAGCTGGCAGTGTTGACTGACCGCCTTGCCCCGGCTGCACCGCCGCTTGCCGCGCCATGCACGCCCTCCGTTCGCGTTGCCGTGGCGCGGGATGAAGCCTTCTGCTTTGCCTACGCTGAAACGTTGGACGCCTTACGGGATGCGGGTGCAGAGCTTGCATTTTTCAGCCGCTGCGGGATGCCGCCCTGCCGGAAAATATCGGCGGGTTGTATCTGCCCGGGGGTTACCCGGAGCTGTACGCCCGTCAGCTGAGTGAGAACCGCGCCCTGCGTGCTGCTATCCGGGAGGCTGTTCATAAGGGGCTGTCCACCGCTGCCGAGTGCGGTGGCTTTTTGTACTTAGGGCAGGCGCTGGAGGGCACGGACGGCAAAACTTACCCCATGGTGGGCGTGCTGCCGGGCAGCGGACACAACGCCGGGCGGCTGGTGCGCTTTGGCTATGCCGCCATGACGGCAAAGGCCGACAGTATGCTTTTCCACGCCGGAGAAACGCTGCCGTCCATGAATTCCACCACTGGGATTCCTCCGAGAATGGCGCAGACTTTTCTGTGTGCAAAGCTAAAAAAAGGCAGTGGGAATGCGGCTTTGCAAGCGCAAATTTGTACGCCGGTTTCCCGCATCTTTACTGGGCTGGCACTGCCCTGCCCCGCCGCTTTGTGCAGGCGGCGCAGCACTTTTTGAAACACAAAGGATGACAAAAATGACCGAAGCTGAACTGATGCAGCTGCTTGCTGCTATCACCCCGCCGGACGAAACCGCCCGCGCCGCCGCCCATGCCCACTGGGCCAGCCTTGCCAAGCCCTTGGTGGGCTGGGCGCACTGGAGACCCTGCTGGAAGATGCCGCTGCGCTGACCGGCACGGCGCAGTTTGATTTTTCCCGCCGGGCGGTGGCGGTGCTCTGTGCAGACAACGGCGTGGTGGCGCAGGGCATAAGCCAGACCGACCAGAGCGTGACCCGCGCCGTAGCCGAGAACCTTGCTGCGCGGCGCACCAGCGTATGCAGGATGGCACAGGCGGCGCACTGCGATGTGCTGCCGGTGGATTTGGGCA
>ENA-OQIO01001809-OQIO01001809.1-human-gut-metagenome-genome-assembly--contig:-NODE-1809-length-10047-cov-2.169254_pt1 | contig 10047 bp, 12 predicted proteins | sample MGYA00242573_ERZ504737 | MGnify/ENA primary metagenome ERZ504737 (study PRJEB26092, sample SAMD00036203) | human gut metagenome | host: Homo sapiens | study: EMG produced TPA metagenomics assembly of... | reverse complement strand
CTTGTTAGAAGTAAATAATAAAAAGACTATCTTTTTTTAAAGTTTGTGATAATATATTACACGAAATATGAGGTGATTGAGATGAAACAAGTTGTTTTAGAATTTGATGATGAAGAAATGGAATTATTAGAAGAACAATTTAAACAAATTCAAGATGTTGCTGGAATGGAAACAATTGAAGATTATATATATTATGCGACAATGTCACATTGTAAAACAATGCAAGCAGCATCAAAAATGTTTGGACAATCAGGTGATATTGAAAAACTTATGGCTGATGAAAATGTTCATGTTGGTGTTGTAAACATGCCTATTCAATTATCTAATGTAGAAGATAAAGATGAATTTAGTAGATATTTAATGATGTTTTAAACGATGCCGTAAAAGACTTCATGAATCGCAATAATGAACCACTAAATTAAAAAAAGCACGTGAGTGCTTTTTTAAATATCTTTTACTTTTTGAGAAAACTCATCAAACCAATCAGAATGATAATTTTCAACATAACCTTGATCAGATAATTGAGTCAATTCACTATCAATAGGTAATTGACCAAGTAATGGAAGTTGATAACGATCAGCCACTTCTTGACTATGACTCTTACCAAACATATAAATTTTCTTATCACAATCAGGACATTTAACATAAGACATATTTTCAACGATACCAATAATATCGACATCCATTTTTTTAGCCATATTAACAGCTTTACTTACAATCATCCCTACAAGTTCTTGAGGACTTGTCACAATGATTATACCATCTAATGGAAGTGATTGAAAAACTGTAAGTGGAACATCTCCTGTTCCTGGAGGCATATCAACAAACATATAATCAACATCTCCCCACATTACATCAGACCAGAATTGTTTGATCATTCCTGCAAGTACGGGACCACGCCAAATAACTGGTGTATCATTTGATTCTAATAATAAATTCGTAGACATAATTTTAATTCCTTGACTACTTTCAACAGGTGTGAATTCTTTACCATTAGATAAAACTTGTTTGTTTTCTACGCCAAAAATACGCCCTATAGAAGGTCCTGTAATATCACCATCTAGAATAGCTACTTTATATCCTTCTCTTTGTTTAGCAAGCGCCAATAATGAAGTTACTGAAGACTTTCCAACGCCTCCTTTACCACTTACAACACCAATCACTTTTTTTACATGAGAATGTGCATTCGTTGGTGCTAAAAAATCTTTTTTTGAACATGTACTTTTACATGAATTACAATCATGATTACAATTAGCCATACTACTCTCTCCTTTAACCTCTATACATTATAACCTAAAACTAAAAAATAAAAAACAATATGATTGACTTTATATTAAAAACTCTTAATAATTAAATATATGGAGGAAATTTATGAAAAATTTAACTACAGGTCATCCTTTAAAACTTATCTTTTTCTTTGCTTTACCTTTAATGTTCGGTAATCTTTTACAACAACTTTATATCATGGTAGATACCATGATTGTAGGGCGTTTTGTAGGTGTTGATGCATTAGCTTCTATTGGTGGGGCAGATTGGATCAACTGGGCTATTTTAGGACTTTTTAATGGGCTTTACACAAGGATTTTCAATTCGTGTATCTAATTGTTTAGGGGCTAATGATGAAAAAGGAATGGAAAAATCAATTGCGATGTCCTATCTTTCATGTTTTGTAATAGCAATTTTAGTTATCATTTTTTCACAAATAATTATCGAACCTTTATTAAAACTATTAAATACACCAAGTCATACAATTCAAGGATCTATTACCTATTTAAGAATCATGTCTGCTGGAGCTTTAATTGTAATCTTTTATAATTGTTTTTCAAGTATTTTAAGAGCTATAGGAGATAGTCGTACACCGCTTATTGCAATGGTCATTGCTGCTTGTTTAAATGTTATACTCGACTTATTATTTGTTTGTATCTTTCATCAAGGAATTGCTGGTGCAGCAATAGCAACATTGATGTCACAATTATTTGCAGCTACTTTTTGTTATTTTAAATTAAGAAAAGAATTACCCTTTAAAATTAAAAAAGAAAGTTTTCAAATAGATCAAAAACTTATTTATCAACTCATTAAATTAGGTTTACCATTAGCTTTTCAAAACTTGATTATTGCTTTTGGTGGAATTGTTTTACAATCTGTAGTTAATGACTTTGGTTTCTTATTTATTGCTGGTTATACAGCAACAAATAAACTCTATGGAATATTAGAAGTTGTTGCTATATCCTTTGGTTATGCAATTACAACCTTTGTTTCACAAAACTATGGAGCTAAAAAATATCAAAGAATGAAATCCGGTGTTTTTCAAGCAAATATTTTATCTGTTTTTATTTCCATTGTTATTATGATCGTTATTCTATTCTTTGGTAAAAAAATATTATTACTTTTTATATCTACGACACCAAAACAAACACAAATTGTTTTAAAATATGCTTATGATTATTTATTTACAATGGCTGTTTGTTTACCAGTTTTATATATGTTATATTCTTATAGAAGTGCTCTTCAAGGGATGGAAAATACGATTATTCCAATGGTATCAGGAATTGTTGAGTTAATTATGAGAGTATCAGCAGCACTTATTTTACCGCATTATATGGGTGTTTATGGAATATATTTAGCAGAGGTTCTTGCTTGGATTGCTGCTGCAATCATGCTTTATATTTTTTATCATATAGATTTACATCAATTAGATAAAGGAGTTATGTAATATGGGTTGGCTTATTTTTATGTGGTTTGTCATTTTAATTGTAATGCTTATTCTTTATTTTATCATGATTGCATTTAAGGTAAGTAAGTTATATCATGATATAGAAAAAAGACAAAATGATGATTTTGAAAATATATCAAAGTTTAAAGAAAGGATGATGAAATAATGTTAGGAACATTATATGTTGTTATATCAAGTTCAAAAGAAGAAGATTATCAAAAAGTAAAAGAGGAATTATTAGAAATCTATCCTGATTTTTCAGTATCTCCTTACAAAGAATCACAAATGGAAAAAGATGCTGTTGAATTCTTTGCGACTTGTCAAATAACAAAAGAAAAAGCACAAGAAGTTTTAGGTCAATTAAATAATGATTGGGATGGAGAAGTAGATGATTGTATTGCTTATGGATTTAATACAAAAATGTTTGATTCTCTTGTCTATCATTTAAATTTTCAATTATACGATTAAAATGGATGCCATGGCATCCATTTTAATTTGTATAAATTCCTGAAACAGTAAGCGTACTAGTACCTACAGGAATAGCTAAATTAGGAATTGTAAGTGTTGTTCCAGTAACATAAGTTGTTGGATCATAGATAATAGGTGTAGGTGAATCAGGTGTTGTTAGAGAAATACTATTAATTGTATATCCTGTTGGGAAAACATCACTAAATGAAACATTTGTTGCAGTTTCATTACCATTATTGATAATTTGGAAAGTATAAACAAGTGTGTCTCCACTATAAATACTAGCTTTATTTGCTGATTTGGTAATATCTAATGATACATAATTTGCTAGTGTGACAGTTGCACTAGGATTTGGTGTGACAGCAACGATAGGACCAGTGGTTGATCCACCATTGGCTGTAATTGTTTGTGTATTTGTAAGCACATCTGGTCTTGTTGTAGGTGTCGTTGTTTCAAAAATAATAAGCACATTATCATTAGGATTTATTACATTATCAATGGTAAAAATAACTGTATTATTTGTTATTTGTACGTTTACTTCAATCGGTGTACCATTTAAATAACCTTCTACACTATTATCAACATATTGAGTGAGTCCTTTAGCTAAATCATCGACAACTGTTAAATTATAAAGTGAAGCACTTCCTGTATTTTCTACTCTTGTTACATAAGTGATTGTTTGATTAGGGGTATAAGTATCAAGAAGTGCTTCTTTAGTAGCAGTTAAGTCATAGAGACTTAATATTTGAGTTGTTACTGTATTTGAATTAGTTGTCATATTGTTGTAAAGCAAAGTGGCTTGATTGGCTATATTGTCCATAAATAACCTCCTTTCATTGTACTATATGAGGAATTAAAAAAAGATGTATGGACAAAAGGGCATAGAATAATTATTATTTTTGTGATAGAATTTCAAGTAATTTAAGGAATCGAGGAAAGATATGGATAAGAAAAAAAAGGTTATCGGATGATATTGCTGAAATGCTCCTTTCGATGATCGTCGTTGAAAAGAAATATTTACCAGGAGATAAACTTCCTAATGAGATTGAATTATCTAAAGAATTAGGAGTTAGTCGTATTACATTAAGAGAAGCGATACGTATTTTAGTAACACGACATGTTTTAGAAATTAAAAGAGGGAAAGGAACTTTTGTTAGAGAAGATTATGATGTTCAAAGTTATGAAAAGTTCAATATACTTCCAGAAGTTAAAATGGGGGCAGATGATCTTTATGAAATTCGTTTGATTTTTGAACCAGAAATTGCTTATTATGCAACCCTTCGTGCAACAGATAAAGAATTAGAAAGAATTAATGCTTTAAAAAACGAAATTGAAGAATGTATTACAAATAAAAAAAGTTATGCAAAACAAGAAATGTTATTTCACTGTTCTATTGCTCAAGCAACTCATAATGAATTTATGTCTAGGTTAGAACCAGTACTTCAAGAATCTATTCAAAAAGGGGTATTTCTTTATGAATATGAACATGTTTCTAATCAAAATATTATTTCAGATAATAAAACGATTATGGAGTTTATGAATGCAAGAAACGCTGAGGGAGCTAAAAAGTGCTATGCGTATTCACATCTTGAGGGCAATCAATCAATTAAAGTTAGAAAAGAAATAATTGATGATTGTTAAAAAAATATTTAAAGAGAGCAGACAACGCTATTGACATAAGACAACGTTAGACGTATAATGGGTAACGAAAAAGGAAATCGAGTAATAAAAATTAAGGGGGATATTAAAAATGGCAAAAATTTTTTATGAATCAGATTGTGACTTATCATTATTAGATGGGAAAACAGTAGCCATCATTGGATACGGATCACAAGGACATGCACATGCATTAAACTTAAAAGAATCAGGAGTAAAAGTTATCGTAGGATTATATGAAGGATCAAAATCATGGAAAAGAGCTGAAGAACAAGGATTAGAAGTTTATACTTCAGCAGAAGCTGCTAAAAAAGCAGATATTATCATGATCTTAATCAACGATGAATTACAAGCAAAATTATACAAAGAATCAATTGAACCAAATCTAGAAGAAGGAAACATGCTCATGTTTGCTCATGGATTCAATATTCATTTCAACCAAATCGTACCACCAAAAAATGTTGATGTAACAATGATTGCACCAAAAGCACCAGGACATACAGTAAGAAGTGAATATCAAGCAGGAAAAGGAACACCATGTCTAGTAGCCGTAGAACAAGACTACACAGGAAAAGCACAAGACATCGCCTTAGCATACTCACTAGCAATTGGAGGAGCAAGAGCAGGTGTACTAGAAACAACATTCAGAACAGAAACAGAAACAGACTTATTTGGAGAACAAGCAGTCTTATGTGGTGGAGTATGTGCTTTAATGCAAGCAGGATTTGAAACATTAGTAGAAGCAGGATATGATCCAAGAAATGCATACTTTGAATGTATCCATGAAATGAAACTGATCGTAGACTTAATCTATCAATCAGGATTTGAAGGAATGAGATATTCAATTTCAAATACAGCAGAATATGGAGATTATATTACAGGACCAAAGATCATTACAGAAGATACAAAGAAAGCAATGAAACAAATCTTAAAAGATATCCAAGATGGAACATTCGCAAAAGACTTCTTATTAGACATGTCAGCGGCTGGAGGACAAGCACATTTCAAAGCAATGAGAAAATTAGCTGCAGAACATGAATCAGAAAAAGTCGGAAAAGAAATCAGAAAACTTTATTCTTGGTCTGATGAAGATAAATTAATTAATAACTAATCAACACACTTTAGTGTGTTGTCATTGGAAAGTCATGACTTTCTAATGACAACCTACTAAGGTTAAAAATGAAGGGGGAATTTAAAAAATGGCAATGACAATGACACAAAAGATCTTAGCAAAACATGCGGGATTAGATCATGTTGAAGCGGGACAATTAATTGAAGCAAAATTGGATGTTGTAATGGCAAATGATATTACAGGGCCAATGGCATTACCAATTTTTGATAAAATGGCAGATAAAAGTCTTTGATAAAGATAAAGTGGTTTTAGTGCCAGATCACTTTACACCAAATAAAGATATTAAATCTGCAGAAAATTCAAAAGCAATTTTGGATTTTACAAACAAACAATGTTTAACACATCGTATGGAACAAGGTAAATGTGGTGTAGAACATGCTATCTTACCAGAAAAAGGAATCGTTGTGGCTGGTGAATGTATTATTGGGGCAGACAGTCATACATGTACTTATGGGGCATTAGGAGCTTTTTCTACAGGTGTAGGAACAACAGATATCGCCACTGGAATGGCAACTGGGGAATTATGGTTTAAAGTACCAAGTGCAATTAAATTTGTGATTACTGGTAAACCAAGTGAATATGTTAGTGGGAAAGATGTTATTTTACATATTATTGATAAAATTGGTGTTGATGGTGCTTTATACAAATCAATGGAATTTGTGGGAGATGGTATTCAATACTTAACAATGGATGATCGTTTTACAATTTGTAATATGGCCATTGAAGCAGGGGCTAAAAATGGTATTTTCCCTGTTGATGATCAAACAATTGCTTATATTGAAAAACATTCTAAAAAGCCTTATGAAGTTTTTGAAGCAGATGAAGATGCTGAATATGAACAAGTATTAGAAATCAATTTAAGTGAAGTAAGACCAACTGTTGCTTTTCCTCATTTACCAGGGAATGGACATACAATTGATGAAATTGAAGAAATGGATAAAATCTATATCGATCAAGTCGTTATTGGATCTTGTACAAATGGACGTTTATCTGATTTAGAAAAAGCAGCAGCAATTTTAAAAGATAAAAAAGTTGCAGACAATGTACGTGTTATGGTCGTACCAGCAACACAAAAAATCTTCTTACAATGTATTCAAAAAGGTTTAGCTGAAATCTTTGTAGAAGCTGGATGTGCATTCAATACACCAAGTTGTGGACCATGTATGGGTGGTCATATGGGTGTTATGGCTAAAGGTGAAAAATGTGTTTCAACAACAAATCGTAACTTCGTAGGTCGTATGGGAGATACAGAAGCACTTATTTATTTAGCTTCTCCACAAGTTGCTGCAGCAAGTGCGATTGCTGGATATATCGCAAATCCTGAAAAGGTAGGTAAAGAATAATGAAAATTTATAAATATAAAGATAATGTAGATACAGATGTAATTATTCCTGCACGTTATTTAAATTCATTTGATGCAAAAGAACTTGCAAGTCATGCAATGGCAGATATTGATCCTACTTTTGCTACAACTGTAGAAAAGGGAGATATCATTGTAGCAGGTCAAAACTTTGGTTGTGGTTCTTCAAGAGAACATGCACCTCTTTGTTTAAAAACTGCTGGAATTAAATGTGTTATTGCGAAAAGCTTTGCACGTATTTTCTATCGTAATTCTATTAATATTGGATTCCCAATTATGGAATGTGAAGAAGCAGCTGATAAAATTGAAAAAGGTGACGAAGTAGAAGTTGATTTTTCAACAGGTGTGATTACAAATAAAACAAAAAATGAAACTTACCAAAGTCAACCATTCCCAGAATTCTTACAAAAAATGATTGATGCTGATGGTTTAGTAAATTATGTAAATTCTAAAAAATAGGGGATAAAAAATGGAAAAGAATATAGCGGTTATTAAAGGTGATGGAATCGGACCTGAAATCGTTACAGAAGCGATGAAAGTTTTAGATGCTGTTGCTAAAAAATATAATCATAAATTTAATTATACAGAAATCTTAATGGGTGGTTGTTCAATTGATGCTTATGGTGTACCATTAAGTGATGAAGGTTTAAAAATTGCTAAAAAAAGTGATAGTGTTTTATTAGGGCTATTGGTGGAAATACGACAACTTCGCCATGGTATAAATTAGAACCATCATTAAGACCAGAAGCAGGTTTATTAAAAATTAGAAAAGAATTAGGATTATTCGCAAATTTACGTCCTGCTTACTTATATGATGAATTAAAAGGGGCTTGTCCACTTAAAGAAGAATTAACTGAAGGTGGATTTGATATGATGATCATGCGTGAACTTACAGGTGGTCTTTATTTCGGTGAACGTTCTACTGAAAAAGAAGGAGATCAAATGGTTGCTCATGATTCAATGAGTTATAGTGAAGTTGAAATTCGTCGTATTGCTAAACGTGGATTTGACATTGCGATGAAAAGAAATAAAAAAGTAACAAGCGTGGATAAAGCAAATGTTTTAGATACTTCTCGTTTATGGCGTAAAGTTGTAGAAGAAGTTGCTAAAGAATACCCTGAAGTTACTTTAGAACATATGTTAGTGGATAACTGTGCAATGCAACTTGTGAGAGATCCAAAACAATTTGATGTTATTTTAACTGAAAATATGTTTGGTGATATTTTGTCTGATGAAGCAAGTATGGTTACTGGTTCTATTGGAATGTTATCAAGTGCTTCTTTAAGAGAAGATAGTTTTGGTATGTATGAACCAAGTCATGGTAGTGCACCAGATATTGCTGGGCAAAATATTGCTAATCCAATTGCAACTATTTTATCAGCAGCAATGATGCTTCGTTATTCTTTTGATTTAGATCAAGAAGCAAAAGATGTTGAAGATGCTATTGAAAAAGTATTAAAAGAAGGATATCGTACAACAGATATCATGTCAGAAGGTAAAACATTAGTAGGGACTCGTGAAATGGGAGACCTTATTGTAAGTCATTTATAGGAGGATATAGGGATGAAAAGTGATTTTGTAAAAAAAGGAACTGAAAGAGCGCCTCATCGTTCATTATTCAATGCCGCTGGATATACAGATGAAGAATTAGAAAGACCATTAATTGGGGTTGTCAATTCTTTCAATGAAATTGTTCCAGGACATATGAACTTAGATAAAATTTGTGAAGCTGTTAAAAAAGGAATTTATTTAGCTGGTGGGGTACCAGTAGAAATTCCGGCAATCGCTGTATGTGATGGTATTGCCATGAACCACACAGGAATGAAATATTCACTTGTAACACGTGAATTAATTGCTGATAGTACAGAAGCAATGGCTGAAGCACATCAATTTGATGGTTTAGTTATGATTCCTAACTGTGATAAAAACGTGCCAGGATTATTAATGGCAGCTGCCAGAGTCAATGTTCCAACAATCTTTGTTTCTGGTGGACCGATGTTAGCTGGTCGTAAAATGGATGGTAAAAGAACTTGTTTATCTTCATTATTTGAAGCTGTAGGACAATTCAATGCGGGAAATATGACAGAAGATAAACTTCATGAATTTGAACAAAAAGCTTGTCCAACTTGCGGTTCATGTTCAGGTATGTATACAGCAAACTCTATGAACTGTTTAACTGAAGTTTTAGGTATGGCACTTCGTGGAAACGGAACTATTCCAGCTGTTTATTCAGAAAGAATTAGACTTGCTAAACATGCAGGTATGCAAATTGTTGAATTAATTAAAAAAGATATTCGTCCTCGTGATATTATGACTGAAAAAGCATTTACCAATGCTTTAACAATGGATATGGCACTTGGATGTTCTACTAACTCAATGCTTCATTTACCAGCTATTGCTCATGAAGCAGGAGTTACTTTAAATCTTGAAATTGCGAATGAAATTTCTAAGAAGACACCTAACTTATGTCACTTAGCTCCAGCGGGTGATACATTTATGGAAGATTTAAATGAAGCAGGTGGAATTTATGCAGTAATGAATGAAATTAATAAATTAGGTTTATTATCAACTGATTTATTAACTGTTACTGGAAAAACTGTGGCTGAAAATATTGAAGGATGCGTCAACTTAGATCCTGAAATCATTCGTCCGGTGGAAAATCCATATTCACCTTATGGTGGTATCGCTGTTTTAAAAGGTAATATTTGTCCATGTAGT
>ENA-OQIO01001808-OQIO01001808.1-human-gut-metagenome-genome-assembly--contig:-NODE-1808-length-10048-cov-3.360548_pt1 | contig 10048 bp, 17 predicted proteins | sample MGYA00242573_ERZ504737 | MGnify/ENA primary metagenome ERZ504737 (study PRJEB26092, sample SAMD00036203) | human gut metagenome | host: Homo sapiens | study: EMG produced TPA metagenomics assembly of... | reverse complement strand
ACAGACCGAAGTATCAGCCAGTCCTACCTTTTTCGGTTGGGTATTTGGCTTCAATGGCAAGGTACAGATACTTGCACCGGAAAGTGTGAAAGAACAGTACAGACAGATGATTGCAAAAGCTGATGAGGATATGCAGGAAAGCGAATAGTGCAGATTTGAATTTGTGCAGACGGTCTGCACAAAGCGTGAAGTCAATATTAAAGAATGGAGAGGTGTTAGCAAATTGCGACACCTCTTTTTTTCTTTTGCGAAAAACCTACTTGAAAAATTTTTCGTATCAGGTATAATAAAACTATCGAAAGCAAACTGCTTCCGATAGAAAAGAAAGCGAGGTGCAGGTATGAGAAGCAAGAGTCCTGAACTTATGAGTGAGATAAAAAAATATATCGAGGATTATTACCTGCAAAACAGACAATCCCCATCGACTACAAAGATTGCTGAAGCTGTTGGTATTGCCAGAGGTACAGCATACAAATACTTGGTAGAAATGGCTGAGAAGAATATGATTGAGTACGACGGGCAGGAGATTCGCACCAATGTGACCCGTAAGTACAGTGGCGAACAGACACAGACACCGATTGTAGGTTCTATTCATTGTGGTAGTCCTCAGTATGAGGAAGAAAATATTGAAGAATATGTATCACTTCCTACTGCTATTTTCGGCAAAGGAGATTTCTTTATATTAAGAGCAAGCGGTCAGTCTATGATTGAAGCAGGGATTGATGACGGCGACCTTGTGGTTGTCAAAAAGCAGGTAGAAGCCAATGAGGGCGATATAGTAGTTGCCCTTGTGGATAATCAGAATACATTGAAACGTTACTTCAGAGATGATGAGAATAAGAAAATCATTCTCCATCCGGAAAATAAGAAGATGAAAGACATCATTGTAGATGAGTGCTGCATTCAGGGTGTGGCTTGTCACATCATCAAAGAACTATAGCAGAGGACAGACGAATGAGAACACTTGAAGGAATTCGCTATCTAATCAATTTGGATAGTGCGGAAATACAACAGAACTTTGCCGGAGGAGTTGCACCGCCGGACAAGGTGGAGTCGGAGGTGGACACAACTTGAGTATTTATATGTCAAGAGCCGAGTTGGAAGAAATCAGCGAAGGCTTGATAACAGCTTATGCTAATAAGTTTAGCAATCGAGTGATTCAATCCATCGACATAGAACATTTCATTACAGAATTTCTTATGTTACGAATTGAATACGCTTCTTTCGCAGAAGATGATGCAGGCAGGATTGGTTTTCTGGCAGATGGAGCAACACCACTGCTGGTACATCAGGACGGAAAAATTATTCCCTTTGTTTTCCCGAAAGATACCATCGTACTTGATAAATTTCTTCTTGCTGAAAAGGAGCAGGGACGTCGCAGATTTACAATGGCACACGAAGCGTCACATCATATCTTGAGTAAGATGTATGCAATGCCGAGTGAAGGACGCTTTCATGCAGAGTATGACAGTGAGCGTAGTTATTCCAAAGAGGAACTGGCTCAGATGTTTGCGTCTGTTGAGTGGCAGGCAGATACAATGGGAGCTTCGCTTCTTATGCCGAGAAGAATTATTGAAAATGCCTTGGCGAAATATAATCAGTCAAATCCGATAAGAGTTTATGGCGATAATACCATTACTTCAAAGGATAAAGCAGTTATCCGCAGAATGGCAGCTTATATCGGAGTATCTTATACAGCCTTGGTTATCAGATTGAGAGATATGGGACTATTTGAGTATCACAATATCCTTGAGTACATTTCCAATGAGTTAAATCTGGGAGGTGTTTCACAATGAGGTTACAGACTCAGGTAGCACCTGAAATACAAAAGAGATTGCTTCTGTCAAGAGTAGAAGCAGAAAGCCTGAAAGAGCGTGATATTCTCTGCCCGACTTGTGGGTTCAGGATACAGAGAGTTTTTTCAGATGCAACCGGACATTTGAGTGTGAAGTGTCAGAAATGCAAGAATGTCCACATCTTAAATCTCGCTTACTTCCGCAGAATCCGTAGGAACGGATATGGCAGGAATTGCAGGCGATGAAGATTACAAGTAAATATTGAAACGATTTCTAATCGAGTAAGCGGAGATAAGCAATTTATTTGCTAAACTACCAAGCACCGTACGAAGCCGGATAAGTGAAGAATAGAAGTATTCTTTGCTGTCCAGATTCGACGGTGCTTTTTTGTTGCTGTTTTACTCGATTATGCTTCGTGCAGTATTAGGTCTTTTCCCTTACTTGGGAAAGGACTTTTATGTTTTATACCGTTTGGCAGTGCCAGATAGCTGAGTACCCGTAATCTCCGAATTTTGAAACTTATCAATTTTTCAAAATTCAAAGGAGATTACGGAAATGACAAACAAACTTACATTAACAGAACAAGAAGAATTATTTGCAAAGGATTGTAAACTGATAAACCTTAAATACGAATATAACGGTTATACCGGAGATGAAAGATGGGCGATTATTACGGAATTATCTGTAAAAGAGCTTTGGGAGAAGTATCCCCTTGTTATAGAAAGATATTCTCCGTTTGTTCATCTTTCCATTGCTCAGGGAGAGGTAATTGACGATGCAAACCGAAATGAGGACAAGTATGCAAAGAGAAGCAGTCGCACACTTGACTGCTATGGATATGACGATGAAATGTCCTCACAGTTCCATAAAGAACTTGCCATTATGTTTGACGACCCGTTTGAAAGAGCAGAGGAAGAAAGGCTTGAACTGGAAAGAGAAGAATTGCGTCAGTGTGAAATCAGGAAAGCAAGGATAGCACTTTCAATGTTGCAGCCACTTCAAAGGGAACGCCTTATGAAGAATGTGTGCTGCGATCTGAGTTCCAGAGCGATTGCAAAGCAGGAGGGAGTATATTACAGCTCCGTAGATAAGTCTATTGCTGCGGCAAAGAAAAACTTTATCAAATTTTATGAAAATCTCTGATTTTGGGTGTGCATTTCAGACCCCTTTGTCCAAATGAGTGAAGGGGTTATTTCATTCCGGATACGAATGACACTTTAAAAATTTGATTCTTGTGAGGTTATGTATATGAAAGAAAAAATGATTTGTCGTGGGGATTTATTCTACTATGACTTTGGAGATAACAGTGGTTCAGTACAAAGCGGAGAGCGTCCGGTGCTTGTCGTTCAGGCAGACGATTATAACCAGAATGCTCCGACGATTATTGTTGCAGCGGTTACAAGTGTAATCAAGAAAAGATATTTGCCATCGCACATTATTCTTGGTGAGGAGTTTGGATTGAAGAAACCGTCAATGGTTCTTTTGGAACAGATACGGACAGTCAATAGAGAAGATTTGCGTGAATACATAGGTACGGTAGATGATGATAAACTTTTCAGGCAGATAAACGCAACTTTGAAAAAGACTTTTGGACTTTGGGTTTACAAGCCGGAGGGGAAAGAAAATATTCGCTGCCTATGCCCGAAGTGCCTGAATGATTACATTCACAATCCAGACTATATCGTAAGACGACTTGACCCATTTGCAAAGCGAAAAGACAGATGTGATAAGTGTGATGGAGATGGTTGGGATTATGTTGTTACCGACAGATATTCATCAAAGAAAGAAAAGAGGGGAAGCAATGACAGAAAATAAAATCATTATTCCTATCTGGAAGAAGTCCAATCTTACAGTAGAAGAAGCCGCAGCTTATTGTGGTATTGGCTCAAGAAAATTAAGAGAAATGTCCGACTCGGAGTTTTGCCCTTTTGTTCTTTGGAATGGAAGTAAGCGACTGATTAAAAGAAGAAAACTGGACGAATATCTTGATAATGCGTATTCGATATAGCTGATTTGTAAAATGTGCGATGGGTCGGTTCGCATAATAGGCTCATCGCCATTTTTTAATTATCATAAGGGCAGAAAAAAACAAGGAGGTGCTTCCGTAATGGCAGATACAGAAAAGATTATCCGAAAAAAATATGATGTGCCGATATGGCATAAGTCTAATTTGACGATTGATGAAGCAGTTGAATATTCTGGCATAGGTAGAGAAAGACTGAGAAAACTAACAAGCCAAGAAGAATGCCCATTTGTTCTTCATATAGGAAATCGTCGAATGATTAAGAGGAGGATTTTTGATGAATACATTGAAAAACTTACTTTCCTTGAATGATGATGAACGCTTACTTGCCGAAGTAAGAACATATCAGGAAAAACTCATAAGCAATGCTGAAGAACCGATATGGGAAAGAAAGTGGCTGACAATCGAAGAAGCCGCAGCATATTCCGGTATAGGAAGAACGAAGTTGCGTGAGTTGTCTAATCAAGCAGGTTGTCCCTTTGCAATATGGATAGGCAATAAAATCCATATTGTGAGGGAACGACTGGACAAATATATAGATAAGCAGTTTAGAATTTAGGAGGATACAATGGCGACAAAAAGAAAAGATAAATCAAGGGTTGTTCTGAAAACCGGAGAGGTTCAGAGAAAAGACGGTACTTATCAATAGCTGGCAGGACAGCCAGATGAAAAGAAGATTTGTTTACGCAAGAACTTTAGATGACCTGAGAGAAAAAGAAAAGCGTATTCAGAAAGATAAATGTGATGGTATTAAGACCGAAGCACGATACACAACCATTGATGAATTATTTGACCTTTGGGCAAATATGAAAAGAGGGCTGAAGAATAATACCTTTGAAAATTACAAATATATGTACAATACCTTTGTGCGACCAGTGATTGGAAGTAAAAGAATATCAACGCTGAAGAAATCAGATATTAAGAAATACTACAATTATCTTGTTGATGAAAGAAATTTGAAGCCTTCAACGATTGATAATATACATACGGTTCTTCATCAGGTTTTACAGATTGCTGTCGATGATGACTTCATCAGAAATAACCCGTCAGATAATGTGTTGAGAGAATTGAAAAAAGCACATTGTTTTCAGTCGGAAAAGCGTAGAGCGTTGACGAAACCGGAGCAGGAGCTATTTCTGAATTTCCTGAAAACCCACCCTGTATATGAACATTGGTATCCGGTCTTTGCAGTAATGATAGGAACTGGACTTCGTGTGGGGGAAGTAACTGGATTGAGATGGTGTGATATTGATATGGAAAGTGGAATGATTGATGTTAATCATACTCTTGTATATTATGACCACAGAACCGAGGGAAGTAAAAGTGGCTGTTATTTCAATGTAAATACAACGAAGACTCCGGCGAGTATGAGGCAGGTTCCAATGCTCGGTTTTGTGAAAGAAGCATTTGAACATGAGAAACAGAAGCAGGAAGATTTAGGACTTCATTGCGAGGTCACGATTGACGGATATACAGATTTTATTTTCATCAATCGTTTTGGTCAGGCACAGCACCAAGCCACACTCAACAAAGCAATCCGAAGAATTATCCGTGATTGCAATGATGAGCAGTTTTTGCACAGTGATGAACCTGATGTGTTACTTCCTCATTTTAGCTGTCACTCGCTTAGACATACATTTACAACAAGAATGTGTGAAGCTGGAGTAAATATAAAGGTCATTCAAGACGCACTCGGACATTCAGATATTTCAACTACACTGAACATCTATGCTGATGTTACAAAAGAAATGAAAGCGGCAGAGTTCAAAGGATTGGATAGCTACTTCAAAGGATAATATTGGACTTCACATACAGAAAGAGAACATACAGAGTGTTGTGTGTTCTTTTTTCTTGTTCTGAAGCAGGAAAAGATAAGGCAGCGTTACTTTGATGTGGATTGACATTGTAAATAAGAGAAGTTATAATTTCTTGTATATGAATATGCTCTTGCATATACTACTATCGCCCTACATCATTTACATCATATTTTACATCATTTGCCCGCAAAGTGACTCAAAGTAGAGCAAAAATATGAAGTATGGGGGATAATTGGAATATGGAGAATTTAATAGTATTAACACCAGCTTGGTCGAGTATGAAAGAACCACAAAAAGGGTCCCGACAATGAAGTCATTGGATAAAAAAGACCAATAAAATCAAGGGTTTGCGGACTTCCAACTTGTATGGTACGACAGGAGTACGACAAAATAACCTATCTTAAAGGGTTAAAACAAACGATTTTAAATTAAAATCGAGTCAGTTCAAGTTCATATTTTGTACTATAAGGACATTTTTCTAAAAGAAATTTTAGAGGAATGTCCTTTTTTGTTATGGTCAACGGAACAAAATAAGAAAATGGAGGAAGTCAGTATGAACAGTACAGCGTTAGGAGCAGAAAAAGAAAATATTAACTTTATCAGTGAAGCACATGAGAAATTCTACTATGAAAAATTCAGAAAGTTAGAGAAGCAGATGTATATCACAAGGCACTTTGCTATTGCATTGGAATGAACGAAGATACACGAAGAAATGTGGATAGAATTTATAATTTCAAGACTGGATGTGTAAAACCGGAGTGCCTGCATGAAGGCTGGCAGACCAGTGGAAGTGCAAAGGTTGTCAGAATGGCATTTAATCTGTATTGCAATGGTACACCGAGCGTGGATGATGAACAGGACACAGAGGAGCAGGTGGATGAGTGCCGGAGATATTCAGTAGAGGATTTGTTCTGCTGTTGCTATGCACCATATTTCTGGCAGGCAATACAGATTCGCTATCCGGAGTATGCCACATACAATAAAAATTTGTATGCAATGTTTGGAGGAAATGATTGATGTTAAAGATTCGGTTGATGGGAACAAAAAATGATATTACATGGTTCAAAAAAATCATGCAGAGACACCCAAAGGTAGAGGTTCTGGAAATGTCAGACCTCTATCCCAACAAGGGAACAGATAAATATTACAGATCGTATGTAGAAGTAAAAAAGAGCAATGTAAAAGAATAATAGTAGAATTTGGAGGAATTTCATCATGTGTAAAGTTATAGTAATCGGAAACCAGAAAGGTGGAGTTGGAAAGACCACCACAACAAGTAATCTAGGTATTGGACTTGCAAAAAAGGGGAAAAAGGTGCTTCTGATAGATGCGGATGCACAGGGAAGCCTGACAGCAAGTTTAGGCTTTCAGGAGCCGGATAAACTGGATGTATCTCTTGCAACCATTATGGCGAATATCATCAATGAAGAAGATATGGAGCCGGATTATGGCATCCTAAAGCACGACGAGGGTGTAGACCTTATGCCCGGCAATATAGAGTTGTCAGGATTGGAAGTATCACTGGTAAATGTCATGAGCAGGGAGCTTGTGCTTCGGACTTATATAGAACAGCAGAAAGAAAGGTATGATTACATTCTGATTGATTGTATGCCTTCCCTTGGCATGATTACCATAAATGCCTTTGCAAGTGCCGACAGCATCCTTATTCCGGTGCAGGCAGCATATCTGCCGGTAAAAGGTCTGGAACAGCTTATAAAGACCATAGGAAAGGTAAAAAGGCAGATCAATCCAAAATTGGAGATTGAAGGTATTCTGCTTACTATGGTTGATAACAGAACGAATTATGCAAAAGACATCAGTGCATTGGTTGTGGAGAATTATGGTAGCAAGGTAAGAATATTTGAAAACAGTATTCCGATGTCGGTAAGAGCTGCGGAGATTTCTGCTGAAGGTGTCAGCATTTATGAGCATGATCCAAATGGAAAAGTAGCGAGTGCCTATCAGTCATTGACAGAGGAGGTGCTTGCAGATGAATAAAACAGGAAGTGCCGCAAAGGTAAAACTGAACAGCTTCGATGATTTATTCGGAGATGGACAGCCACAGGCAGGAATAGAGCAGGTACAGGAAATTGCATTATCAGAACTGCATGAGTTCAAAGGTCACCCATTTAAGGTACTGGACGATGAAAAGATGCAGGAGACGGTGGAGAGTGTCAGAGAGCATGGCGTGCTGATGCCGGGTATTGCAAGACCAAGAGCTGAGGGCGGCTATGAAATTATTGCAGGACACCGAAGGAGACATGCGTGTGAGCTTGTAGACTTGATACAATGCCGATGTTTATTCGTAATTATACGGACGATGAAGCCACGATTATCATGGTGGACAGCAATATTCAAAGAGAAGATATTCTTCCAAGCGAAAAAGCGAAGGCATATCGCATGAAATACGAAGCATGAAGCATCAGGGAAGCAGAGCAGGTGGACTTACGCTGGACGAACTGGGAGGAGCTACAGGAGAGAGTGCAAAAACTGTTCAAAGATATATATGGATTTCACGATTATCGGAACTGTTGCTTGATATGGTGGATTCGGGGAAAATAGGCATTATGCAGGCGGTGGACATCTCGTTTTTATCAGAGGATGCACAGCAATGGGTATTGGTTGCCATACAGGACACCAATGCTGTCATAACCAAACAGCAGAGTGCCATGCTGAAGGAAAGTGACAAAAAAGGAGAGTTGACCTTTCCAATGGTGCGTATGCTTCTGGAGAAAGAAAAGCCGGTAGAGCGTAAGGTTGTTATAAAAACAGAACGCATTAACAGTTATTTCCCGGATACATACAGCACAGATGATATAGAAAAAATAATATTTCAGCTATTAGATAACTGGAAAAATACGCAGTAGGAAGGAGGAGACGAGAATGGGAGAAATTTTGCAGCTAGACTATTATTACGGAATAGAAGCGGAACAGTTCTCATTCTATCGTGTTCCACGCCTGCTGATAAAGGACGAGAGATTTAAGAAGCTGTCCAGTGATGCAAAATTATTGTATGGACTTATGCTTGATCGTATGTCGCTGTCTATGAAAAATGAATGGTTTGACGATGAAAATCGTGCATACATCATTTATACCATAGACAGCATTATGGAGGATTTGGGATGCGCTAAGGAAAAAGCTGTTAAGGTATTGGCAGAGCTTGATTCTGTAAAAGGAATTGGTCTGGTAGAAAAGGTGCGCAGAGGACTTGGAAAACCGGATATAATTTATGTGAAAAATTTTGCTTCAATTTCAGAGCAGATGGACGAAAAAGAGCCTGCTAATGCTGATGAAATCACAGAAGTCGGAAAATCGAACTTCAAGAAGTCAGAAAATCGAACTTCTGGAAGTCAGAAAATCAAACTTCAAGAAGTCAGAAAATCGAACTTTCGGAAGTCAGAAAATCAAACCTCTGGAAGTTCGGAAATCGAACCTCAAGAAGTCGGAGAATCGAACCCTAATTATACTAACTATAATCAGACTTATATGAATCAGACTAATTATAACCATACTGAGGAGAGTTATAACAATCCTATCAATCAATCTGCAACAGAAAAGCCACAAGATGATGTGATTGATTCGATGGATGATGCACAGGCATACATAGAACTGATTAAAGAAAATATCAATTATGATCATCACATGAAGTATGATGGTTATGGTGAAAAAGAACTTTATGACGAATTATTTGGGATAATCTGCGAAGTAGTGTGCGTAAAGAGAAAATCAATCCGAGTTGCAGGTGAGGATTATCCGTATGAGCTTGTAAAATCCAGATTCTTGAAACTGAACAGCAGTCATCTGGAATATGTGATTGGTTGCATGAAAGAGACAACGACAAAGATTACAAATATCAAAGCGTATATGATAACAGCACTTTATAATGCACCAACTACGATAAATCATTTCTATCAGCAGGAAGTGCAGCATGATATGTATGGAGGTGGATGGCATGAAAGGGTATTATTTAAGGTGATTTTGCCGCTGGCATTTGTTGCAGTATGGCTGAATATGTGTTACTGGATATGTCTGGGAGAGAACGGAGTAAACTGGTTTCAATTCTGGATTATGAGTGGATTTCCATTCGGCATACAAAAGATGCTCGTACTGCTGATACCTCGCAATTTTGGAATTGCAGGGAGCATTGGAGTGTTGGCACTTGACGCAGTCATAGGCGGCATGATCGGAGTGATTGTCCTTGCAATAAAAATTATTGCAATCATTAGGGAAGTAATCAATATCATAATGGAACTTGCAGGAAAGAGAATTTCTTGCTGAACAGGAGCAGGTATGAAATGAAAGTTTTTATACCTGCTTGTTTTATAACTTCTGGTCACAGCGTCCAGAAGTGGAAAGGAAATGATATGGAATCAATGAGAGATACCAAGCGTATCATGGAGCGTGAAATCAAA
>ENA-OQIO01001807-OQIO01001807.1-human-gut-metagenome-genome-assembly--contig:-NODE-1807-length-10049-cov-2.914533_pt1 | contig 10049 bp, 10 predicted proteins | sample MGYA00242573_ERZ504737 | MGnify/ENA primary metagenome ERZ504737 (study PRJEB26092, sample SAMD00036203) | human gut metagenome | host: Homo sapiens | study: EMG produced TPA metagenomics assembly of... | reverse complement strand
AGCGATCTCATGATAGACATCATCGATCATTCTTATAGAGAGAATCAAATTCCTTTAAGGCACGATTTTGTTTCGATTCCATAGTGACTTCCTTTCTTATAAATAATTATATCAAGTCCGAAATCAGACTACAAGATTATGATAATTATAGTCACTATTCGACTTATGTCAATTATTATTTCATAGGAAATCACTTTACGAGGTCATTCGAATCAGTTAAAATAAAGAGTCAGAGAATAAAGTACAACCAAAGAAGGAAGTTACCTATGAAATTTGCCTATGATATCCCAGATTCATTCTGGAGTTTATTTCGTTCGATGAACAGAGAACTTTATATGGAAGCCCTGCTGAAGATCAACGAAGAATATGAATATAACAATTATTATTTAAGTAAAGAAGTATGCCTTCAGGTATTAGAAGACTGGAACGAAAGCCAGCGGATCTGGTTATCTCCTGAAGAATTTGAATCAGAAACTGATGCAAGCCAGACACCACCAAACAGGATCTTAAACTGGCTGATCAAGACAGGCTGGTTAAAGAGGATCGAAGATTTCTCAACATTAACTACCAATATCATCATTCCTGATTACGCAGCCGTATTTTTAACAGCATTTGAAGAATTAGTCAACCCATCAACGGATGACACAGAGATCTATATCCAGAATGTATACGCAACACTGTTTTCATTCTGGCATGATAAGAAGATGAACTTAGCCATGTTAAAAACAGCGCTTGTTAATACAAAGAAATTAAATAAAGCCTTGCAGGATATGTTACACAACATGGACCATTTCTTTAGCCGACTGCTAAAACAGAAATCATATGAAGAAGTGCTGGCAGAACATTTGGAAGGTTACGTCGAGGAGATCGTTGAGAAGAAATATCATATCTTAAAGACAAATGATAACTTCTATTTATATAAAAATGATATCAAACGATGTTTAAGAGAAATGAGAGAAGACATTCCATGGATGGAACAGGTACAGAAGAAAGCAGATAAAGAAAAAGGCGAAGATGTGCTAAGCATCATCAATGCGATCGAGCGTGGATTTGATGATATTGAACATCGAATTTCCAACATGGATAAAGAACATTCCAAATATATCAGGGCAACTGTAACACGTATGAATTACATGCTGAATGGAGAATCCGACACAAGAGGTCTGATGATCCAGCTGTTAAAGACGATCGGGGATTCTAAGGACAGCGAGGAAAAGATTGAGAAGGTCGGACAGAGTATGAATCTGTCTCATTTTGAAGTGCTTTCAGAGAAGTCTTTGTATAAGAAGAGAAAACGAAGAGATTTTGCAAGTCAGGTAGAAGAAGAAAAGCAGCAGGAAGAATTATCAAGAGAAGATGTCCTAAGATTAAATAAGATTCATACAAGATACCAACAGGCTGAGATTGAAGATTTCATTGAATCTAATATGCAGGATGACCATATGGAAGTTAAGGATATTGATATCAGGGATGAAGAGTCCTTTGAGAAATTAATCCTTGCCTACGATTACAGTACGAGAAGAAACAGTAAATATAAAGTGATCGAGAGAGACGATAAATTGATTGATAATGGAAGTTACCGCTATCCGGCATTAACTTTTGTAAGGAGGAAACCGAAATCATGATACTGTATTATGAAGAATTGAATGACGAAGAAAAAAATGCGGTCACGAAAGTGATCCGTACGTTGTTAAAACAGACATTTGTATTAGAAAGAAAATATGATAAAAAGAGCGGAAGACTTGTATACAATAAAGAATTTAGAACCATTGACCTGCATCAGGAATTTTTAAGAGAATATTTTAAGATTTCAGGAATCGAATTAAGAGAAAATCTGCATCTGGGAGTCTTTTATATTGAAGGAGAAACTTTGATCGGAGAGAAGATTTCCAGATTATCAACCATTTATCTTCTGATCTTAAAATTATTGTACGATGAACATATGGCAGAGGCTTCATCGAATACAAGTGTGTATACATCATTAGGAGAAATCCATGAAAAGATTAATGATTTCCATTTGATGAGAACCTTGCCATCCATCACTGAGATGCGTCGTTCCATCGCATTATTAAAGAAATATCAGATCATCGAACCACTCGATGTATTAGAAGAGTTAAATGACGAGACAAGAATGATGATCTATCCATGCGTGAATGTCGTGTTACTAGGAGATGACATCCGCAGATTGATCGAAGTTTCAGCAAGGAGGAAGTAGACAGTGAGTTTGACGAAGACGAAGCAGCCATTTCTGGCGTTATCGAAGATATGCCTGAATAACTGGCATTATATAGATCAGAAAGTATTAAGTTTCAACGATGGAATCAACTTTTTTACCGGACATTCTGGAAGTGGAAAGTCAACAGTGATCGATGCGATGCAGATCGTTTTATATGCGAATACAGATGGTCGTGGATTCTTTAATAAGGCGGCAGCAGACGATTCCGATCGAAATCTGATCGAATACCTGCGAGGAATGGTTGCGGTTGGAGAGAAAGATGAAGTTACTTATTTGAGAAATAAAAACTTCTCCACAACGATCGTTCTTGAATTTACACAGACAGAATCTGACGAAAAAGAATGTCTGGGAGTTGTATTTGACGTAGATACAGCAAGAAATGATACATCCAGATTATTTTTCTGGCACAAAGGTGGCATTTTAGAGAATGCTTACCGTACGGAAGAACATGCGATGACAATTTCGGAACTCCGCAAATATATGCAGAAAAACTTCAAAAAAGAAGATTTCTATTTTGGAACAAGCAACGAGAGATTTAGAAAACAGATGTATGATATCTATCTTGGCGGTCTTGATATGGAGAAATTCCCAAGACTGTTTAAACGTGCGATCCCATTTAAAATGAATATCAAACTCGAAGATTTTGTGAAAGAATACATCTGTATGGAGCAGGACATTCATATTGAAGATATGCAGGAAAGCGTCATGCAGTATGGAAGAATGCGTCAGAGAATCGAAGATACATTAAAAGAAGCAAAGAGCTTAGAAGAGATCAAAGAAAGTTTCGATAAATTTAAAATAAAGAAAGTAGAACAAGATTACTGCCAGTACCGCATGAACAAACTGGATGTCCTGAAACTAAAATCAGATATTCATCTGTTACAACAAAAGATTGAAGATGGAGAAAAAGATCTAAAGACACAGGAAGAGAATGAAACAGTTCTTGAGAAGAAACTAGAGAAACTCGCCAAAGAATACGATGCATTAGTAGCACAGATCGCAGGAAGTGGATACGATCAGATCGCAACAAGGAAAAAGGATGTTCAGGAGTTGTTAGGACAGTTAAATCATTCTGTACAGCGTTGGGAACAGACATCAAAAGACTTAAAAAAATGGTGTGATCTCGATATTACGCCAAATCAGGCAATCTGGGATATCGAGAAATTTGAACAGGGAGATATCACAGAAGATGATCTAAACCGATTAAAACATACATTGGATATCTTAAGAAAAGAAACTGAGGAAGAACGACAAGATAATGCGTCTGCACTAAGAGCCTTAAAGAAACAGGAGAAATCCATTTCTGATGAGTTGAAAGAACTGAAAAAGGGTAACAAAGCATATCCAAAAGAAGTTCTGGATGCAAGATATGAATTACAGACGAAATTAAGCGAAAAATGTGGTGATTTTGTAAAAGTAAATGTGCTTGCCGATCTGTTAGACATGAAAGATGAGAGATGGCATAAAGCGGTCGAAGGATATTTAGGATCGAATAAATTAACACTGATCGTGGAACCAAAATACGTCAAGGATGCCATGGAAATCTATCGTGATATGGATCAGAAGAAATACTGGAGAATTTCGATTGCAGACACACAAAAGATTGATAAGCAGGACATGAAGGTTGAGGAAAATGCATTGTCAGAAGAAGTTCTTGCAGAACAGTCTTATGTGAAAAAGCTGATAGAATCCTTGATCGGGCGTGTGATCAAATGTGAGACGATCGATGAATTAAGAAATTGCCGTACTGGTATCACACCAGATGGAATGCTTTATAAAAATTTCCAGTTAAAACGATTAGATCCAAAACAGTACACAAGAAATTCCTACATTGGAGACAACAGTTTACGCCACAGGATCAAAGAATTAGAGAAAGAAAAGGATAAGATCTTTGATAAAAAAGATCCATTAGAAAAAGAAGTTTTAAGTGCTGCCGTTATTTTGGACTATGAATATCTTCCACAGTCAGCCGAAGAATATTTAAAACAGCAGGAAACACTGGAACGTGCGAAAGAACGTCAGGAAGAATATGAAGATTTAGAAAATCAGCTGACAAAATTAAGAGAAGGTGCCTTAAAAGGTCTGGAAGAGGAAAGAGACCAGAACAGGTTAAAACAGGAAGATTGCAAACAAGAGATCAATGCAATGAAAGAAGCAATCTGGGCAACACAGAATGCATTAAAAGAATGCAGACAGCAGATCATTGACCAGAATGAAGCATTGATCCGTGCACAGAATGAATTACCGGCAAATGGAGAGTACGAGCAGCAGTTTGCACAAGAGATCGAGAAGACAGACACCGAAGACTATGAACGTCTCAAAAAACGTGCAGCAAGGAAATACTATGATGCCGGAACGAAGAAGGAAGAAGAATATAGAAAGCTTGTGGAAGTCAGAACTGCATATTTAAGGGAATATCCGAACCGTACATTCTCAGCAGTAGATGAGAATAATGATGTGTATGACAAGCTTTATAAGGAATTATCATCTGATCACATGGAAATGTATCGTGAAAAAGCTGCAAAACAGGCCAAAACAGCAATGGAACATTTCAAAGATGACTTTGTATACAAGATTCGAAGCGCGATCAGGGAAGCTTATCAGCGCAGGGATGAATTAAACCGCATGATTAGTGGACTCGACTTTGGGAAAGACAAATATCAATTTAAGATCACAAGAAATACAGGAGCCGATGGAAAATATTATCCAATGTTTATGGATGATTCTCTGAATATCGATCCATCTGTCTTAAATACAACGATGGATGACCAGATGAATCTCTTCTCTATGGAACATGAGAATAAATACGGGGAACTGATGAATGAATTGATCGAGATCTTTATCCCGCCAGAAGGTGCAACCGGTGAAGAACTTGAGAATGCGAAACGTGATATGCAGAAATATTCTGATTATCGTACGTATCTGTCCTTTGATATGGAACAGATTGTGGATGGTGATGAAAAACTGACGATCGGATTAAGTAAGATAATCAAGAAAAACTCTGGTGGAGAAGGACAGAACCCATTATATGTTGCATTACTCGCAAGTTTTGCACAGGCCTATGGAATTCATCTTTCACCAAAAGTACGAAGAAATCCAAGCATCCGTCTGGTTGTCTTAGATGAAGCGTTCTCTAAGATGGATGCAGAGAAAGTTGCAAGTTGTATTGACCTGATCAGGAATCTAGGATTCCAGGCAATCATCAGTGCGACAAATGATAAGATTCAAAATTACCTAGAAAATGTAGATAAGACTTTTGTATACGCCAATCCAAACAAGAAAAATATTTCCATTCAGGAATTTGAAAAATGTGAATTTGATAATTTACTCACAGAAGAATAGATAAAAATACAGATACGAGGAGAAATGTATTTATGAATCGAAGTTTAAAAGGAATCTGCTTCACAGTTGCAGGAGGATGCTGCTGGGGCATGTCTGGTGTGATGGGGAAATATTTATTTGATGCAAAAGATCTGACGGCTACGTGGCTTGTGACAGTCAGATTATTAGGGGCAGGAATCTGCCTGCTGTTGCTTATGTATCAGAGAAAAGGGAATTCAATTTTTCGTGTATGGAAAAGAGAAGATTCAGCGGTCAATCAGCTGATCTTCGGGATGATTGGAATGGCTATGTGTCAGATGACGTACTTCCTTGCCATTCAGGAGTCAAATCCGGGAACTGCGACAGTTCTTCAGTATTCTGCACCAATCTTAATTATGGTGTTCTTTGTATTAGTGGAAAAAAGATTTCCAAAGAAAGAAGAAGTGCTTGTTCTGGCAGCTGTGATCGTAGGAATTTTTTTGCTTGCAACACATGGAAGTATAAAAAACTTAGTGATCACCAATGCAGCATTATTCTGGGGATTGTTATCCGCTTTTGCTTTTGCAGTTTATAACGTGCAGCCAAAGAAATTATTAGACGAATTTGGTACTTTAGAGACAACAGGATGGGGAATGTTTGTCGGTGGAGTTGTATTCTTAGGAACGATCGTGGCGTTTTCCTGTTATCTCCATGGGATTTCCATGTTAGGACCAGTTCAGGGAAGTATGCTTGGATGCGTGGAACCGCTGGTTGCAACGATTCTTTCCGCAACCGTGCTTGGACAGGCCTTTGGAATGATCGATGTTGTTGGAATCTTATGTATTGTTGGAGCAGTGACGGCATTGACGGTTTTGGATGCGTGATCAGACATTATGGATTTGCCTTTGAAGGTAAAAAGGTGTTGATCGGAGGATAGTAGATAAATCGCTGAGTTCATATGAATTATATGGATTCAGTGATTTTTTCATAGAATGATTATTTTATTGAAAAAAATAACCTGTAAATATGTTGTATTAAATACAAAACAATGTTAAAATAGAAGTAACCTAAAAATAGAACATAAAAGAAAGGAGGAATACGAAAATGGAAGAATTAACCAGACTAGAAGAACGAATCATGCAATGCATTTGGGATTATCAAGGAGAAGTTCCTTTTCTTGATCTGATAGAGACAGTCAAAGAAAAGCTCAATAAAGATTATAAAAGAACAAGTATCCGCGGATATCTGTTCCGGCTAGAAGAGAAGGGATATATCAAAGTTACCAAGAAAGGAAGAAAAGCATATGTGCAGCCATTGATCGATGAAGAAACATATGGCAAATATCAAGCTGAGGAAGTTTTAGATCGTTGGTTTGACGGATCTGCAAAACGATTAGTAAGTGCATTAGGAGAGAAACTGACAAAAGAAGACGGGGAAGAGTTAAGAGGGATCTTAGATGACTTTGATTTTGATGATAATCATAATAAAAATATTTAGCGGAATATTCTTATGTACACTGCTTGGAACGATCTTATATCTTTTTTGGAAGGCTGTAGGACGGTTGATAGAACACAAGGGATATATTGATATCAATTATCTGATATGGAAGATGGTATTATTGATGTTTGCCATACCAATCACGTTGATCTATGCAAATGGATTTGAGAAGAGTACTTATGTATTTGAAGTTACAGGTCCGATCAAGTGGGTCATTGGAATTTTGATGATCATCTGGCTGGTTGGAACGATCATTTTTACGATCAGATTTCTAGAGAAATACAGAGCAATAAGGAAGGATATTTTAAATGCAGATCCATGTGGAGATGAAATTCAAAGTATGGTAAAAAGCATATCAAAAAAGTTAGGGGTTCATAAAGAAATTCAAGTAGTGATCTTAGAAAAAGCAGGCGGACCAATGTTATATGGGGTTTTGAAACCAAGAATCATTCTGTCAAGAATTTATGATCCGCAACAGCTAAATATGATATTTACACATGAATTGATTCATTATAAACATCATGATCTCATTTGGAAACACTTGGCGAACATTATCTGTTGTATATACTGGTTTCAACCTGCGTTAAAGGATGTTTTTTATCAATTAGATCAATGGGGAGAAACATACTGTGACAGGACAGTATGTGAATATCTGCCAGATGTAAAGGGATATTTTTCTACGATCATAGATATTTCTATGGAAGAGATCAGATATGGAAGATATACAACAGCGGGGTTATATGAGAGTAAGGAAGTATTAAAGTTACGAATGGAACGAATGAAATCTTATCGACAACAAAGAAGGTTGCGAAGAGGAATTTCTGTAAGTGTCTTATTTGGAATGATCATACTCAGTGCAACTACGGTATTTGCTTCAGGGATAGGATTTGTAAAGGCATACGATAAGATTGCAGATGAAACAAGAGAGGAAATCAATGTTGGAACGGAAGGGGATATAAAGGATCAGAAAGCAAAGTATAGAATGTATGATAAAACCAGAATCAAAAAGTGCATGATAAAAAATGAAAGATTAAAAGAGAATGATGGAAAACCATTTACATGGAAGATCAAGCCGAAAGAGAGAATAGAGACAAAAGAAGGACACTTAAAAAAGGAACTTGTGTTCAAGTGGCTGCCTGTATGGGGTTTGAAGAAGAACACCCTGAAACACATATAGCAATTGGAATTATTGATGAGGATGGAGAGGAAACTTATATAGAGAATGGGGTAAATCTGGTAAGCCACTTAAAGGTAAAAAAAGATGGACGGTATCGGGTATTTTTAGAAAATCTAGGGGCGAAAAAAGCGATAGCGGGTGGACATTATATGGTGATAACGGAAGAAGAGTAGAGGAGAGAAAGATGTTTGTAAAAAAGGTATTAATGATAGTGCTTGTTAGTGTAATATATTTAATTAATTTAAATATTCCAGTAGCTGCAGAAGAAAATGAACAAGATATTATTTTTTCACCTAATTGGATGTTAGAAAATGGATATAAGGAAGAAGTAGAGGAAAATCAAGAAATATTACCATTTGCTACAAGAGTTAATGTAAACTGGAAAGTTGGACTAAAAACAGAAAAGAAAACGAAAACATTTCATAAAAATGCAGGAAGTAAAATTACTGTAGAGGCAAGTGTGTTTCCAACAAAGAAAATACGTATAGGAATTGTAGCAAAAAGTATAGGAAGAATGTATGTAGAGACAACAGATATGGCAAAAAAGACATTTAATATAAAAAAAACAGGGGAATACAGTGTTTTTGTTACAAATAAATCCGACAGTACAATACATGTAGTCGGAAATTATACAAAATAATAAAGGAAAGGAGGAGAAAAATAATAGCAAGAGTTCATGTAATATATTGGGTGGAGCCAGTGTTCATAAAAGAGCATCGTATCATATGAATTCTTATATTATTGCAAATGGTAACTAGAAACGGTAACTAATGATTTGTATGATATAGGAGGTATAGTCATGAGAAGTTTAAAAGAATAACCGCAGCGATAGCAATAATTTGCAGGGTTTGTAATTCTAATGATAACATGGGAAGTAAAGTTAGAAAAGCTAATAGCGCTTACTATCCAGAAGTTGAATGTGGATATATAAAATATTCAGGAGTAAAGTATTTGTATAAAGAGGGGTTAAAAAAGACAAAAGTTGCAACAACAGCAATTTCTCTAATGATATCAGCAGTACCTGGATGTGGATGGGGGCTTTCAGCAGTTTCCTTGGCATCATCCTATGGAGGATATTCAGCTTTAGAGAAGGCGGTTCATAAAGCTTATTATAAAAAGAAAGGAATAAAAGTATATTATAAAATTCATAAATCAGTAATGAGTATGAATAAAGTAAGATATGTTGTTGGTTAAGAGAAAGGAGCAAAAGGATGAAAAAAAATTGCGATTAAAAACATTTCGTAAAAATATAATTCAATTGGTAATATTTCTAGGAATTGTTACCTTTTTAAGTAGCTCACAAAAATATATTCCGTATACAAGACAAGAAATTATAGTGCAGGATATAGTTTCTATTTTTATTGTATTTGGTTTTGAGTATTGTAATTGATATAATCAATGAGAAAAAACAAGGCTAGTTGATTTAAGAATATGAAAAATCCATGTCATACAATGGGTGGAGCCATCTATCTGGTAACAGATAGTCGTATCACATGGATATTAAAATATTACAGTAAAAGTGTTGGGAAATCAAGAATGTAATAAAAATATTTTTAATATCCAACATTAAAAATAAGTTCATATAATGTTTTGTGATAAATGAGGCTAATGCATAATTCATAATACATAGAAAAACTACTTAAAAAAGTATTGTATTATATGGGTTCTTATATTAACAAAAATATAACTAATAGATAGAAAAGTGATTTGTATGATATGAGGAGCTTCCTGTATAAATTCAAATAATAGGGAATTCTAAGAAAAGAAGGTTGAAGAAAAAATACCTCAGTGTAAAATAAGATTACTGACTTTGCGGGTTAGTAAAAAATCTTATTAAAC
>ENA-OQIO01001805-OQIO01001805.1-human-gut-metagenome-genome-assembly--contig:-NODE-1805-length-10054-cov-2.291226_pt1 | contig 10054 bp, 14 predicted proteins | sample MGYA00242573_ERZ504737 | MGnify/ENA primary metagenome ERZ504737 (study PRJEB26092, sample SAMD00036203) | human gut metagenome | host: Homo sapiens | study: EMG produced TPA metagenomics assembly of... | reverse complement strand
GCCGGAACGGTCCTGATGGGTGACGGTGCCGTTGCCACGACGGTGGAGAAACGACGCTGCATCAGACGGGCGCGATCGTAGTTGCGCGCCACCTTGTCGATGCCGGCCGCCGTGACGGCGTTCATGGCCATGCGATTGTGCTCGCTTGCTTCGAAATCGTCGACGAGCTTGTTCAGTTCATCACCGCTCAATGGCGTGATGTCGGTCATTATCCATTCCCTTTCTATGGTTTCAGTTGTTCTGCGAAGCGTCTGCGGAGTCGGCGTCGCTTCCGGCTCGGTCTCGGCTGCGGAATCGTTCTCGACGGCATCCTGCGTGTCGGCGTCTGCCGGTGCGGCGGTCTCATCGTCGTGCTGCGCGTCGTCATCAGATTGCGCGTCGGAAGGCTCGCTTCATCGACGGCGTTGACCACGGACAGGTCGTTCATGCCGAAACCGGAGAACGCGTTGGAGAACATGGCACGCAGTTCGCTGACGCGCTGCGTGATCTGGGCCTCACGGCTCTGCAGGTCGGCGATGCGCTGCTGCACGCCGTCCAGTTCCTTCTTCGCGGCCTCACGACGCTCGTTGATCTGCTCGTCGGCCTCTTCGGTGGCCTGCTTGAGGATGCTTGCCGCGTTCGCGTCCGCCTCGTCACGCTTGCTGGAAGCGTACGCCTCAGCCTCGTCACGGGTCTTCTGCGCGGAGGAAATCAACTCGCTGGCCTGCTTGTTGGCGGCCTCGCGACGCTCGTTCAGGTCGGTGAGCAGCTCATTGACCTTCTTCGTGGCCTCCTCCTGCTGGGCGGAGATGTCGGCGCGGATCTGCTCCACTTCGGCGTTGACCTGGCTGATGGTCTTGGTGCGGTGCACCTCCGCCTCGTCGGTGATCTCCTGGGCCTTCGCTTGGCGGTGTCGGTGATTTCGGCGGCACGGCGCTGCGCGTCGGTCATCATCTTGGACACCTGCTCGCGCACGTCCGCCAGCTTCTTGTTGGCTTCGGCAAGCGCGGATTCGATCTGGTCGTTGGTCTCGCTCTTCAGGCGGGAGATCTCCTCATTGGCGTTCTTGCGCTGTTCGGCGATCTTGCTGGTCGCTCGGTGCGCATGTCGGAAATCTCACGTTCCTGCGTGGCGCGTTCGGCGGCAAGACGCTTGCCGTGTTCCTCACGGGAGTTGGTCAGTTCCAGATCGACGGTCTGACGCTGCGCCACCACGGCCTTCTGGGCCTCGCTGCGCATCTGGTCGACCTCATGCTGGGCATTGGCCTCATGGCTTCGGATTCGTCCTTGGCGTCACCGAGCACCTTGGCCGCCTTGGCGTTGGCGTCGTCCATGATGCGCTTGGCGTCGATTTTGGCGTTGTTCAGCAGCGTTTCAGCCTGCAGCTGCACCGTGGCGCGGGCCGCGGAAGCGTCCTTCTTGGCTCGTTCAAGCAGCTCGGCGCTGGTCTGTTCCGCGCTGGCGAGCATCTGCTGGGCGTTGGCGCCCAGTGACGCGAAGGACTTCGGAGCGGCCTTCTTGTTCTTTTCCTCCTGCAGCTGCGCCTGCAGCTCAAGGATGGTCTGGTCGTCGGCCTTGACCTGCTCACGCAGACGGTTCACCGTCTCCTGAGCCGAAGCGAACGCCTCGTCGACTCGGTCCTTGTCGTACCCCCTCAACACGATTGGGAACTGCTCAACCATGCCCTTTTCCTTTCACGAATTCCCTACACTTTGCGCATCTGCCAGCGCGCACTCGTTCAGTACTCTATCTCAGTCAGCAGGCGGCACGCAGAACGAAATGCATTATTCTCACAGAGAGCACAGAAATCGTTCGAAAAAGTCTGTCGGGGGTATGGCGGTATGTCCGCGACCACGTGTCGAAACCGCATGACTCACATGTCGCAGAAAATCGTGCCGTAGAAAGCGGAGCCGTCCTCAGCCAAGCAGAATGTCGCTTGACGAGGGTTGCAGGAAGTATCGTACCGATTCACGCAGCACGTCATCGACCGCAGCGGTCTGCTGTTCGATCGACAGTCCACGTTCGTGCGGCCGACCGTTGACGATCGGCAGGCTGACGAACCCCGACAGAATGCGACGTTCCTGGCCCGCCGACCAGTTGAGCAGATGGTAGAACAGCGAATTGCATACGAACGTACCGGCGTCGGAACTCAACGCGGCGGGAATCTCGTGTTTGGCGAAATCGTGCAGTATCGACCGCAACGGCAGGCGCGTCCAGTACGCGGCCGGACCTTCCGGGTCGATCGGGCGGCGGGGCGGAATCACGTTGTCGCATCCGGCTTGGCTGCATCCATGAGATTTGTGGCGCATCGTTCCAGCAGAATGCCACGGGAGGTGCGCTTGAGCCCTGTGGCGATGACGATGTCCGGCTTGGCCTGTTCGATGGCTTCCAGCAGCGTGGGCCAGGCTTTGGCGAAGCTCACCGGAAGCGTGACGTTGGTGACGGTGACGGCGATGTCCTGCAGCAGTTCTTCGGAGATCGCCTGCGATTGCGCCGGATCGGCCCATTGCTTGGCTACCGCCGCCGGCACGAGCACGGCCGGATTGACGTCGATGCTTCATAGGGCGTGAAACCGGAGATGACGATGTTGATCTGCTGCATGGTTTCCAGTGTACGTGGTGAATGTGTTGAACGTTAAGTCTGCCGACACGTCGACGGACTTAACGTTCGATGAAAATCAACGGCTGTGCATCTGGGAGAACGCTTCGGCGAACACGGCGTGCATGCGTGCTTGGCTTCCTCCTTGGCGTGTTCGGGGTCGAGGCTACGGGCGATGCCTTCGGCGATCGGCATGTCGGATGGCGTGGTGATTTTGAGGTTCGTTTCGGAACCGTCCACGATGGCGACCGGCTCGTCGGGCAGGTAGTCCACCACCACGCGCGTGTCGTCGGTCGGGTGGAAGTCGGGGTCGGCGGCGGCCAGTTCGTAGGCTTTGACGATGGTGCCGAAACGGAACGCCTGCGGGGTCTGCGCGCGGAAGGTGTTCGGACGTTCCGGCACGGATTTGACCACCTTGCGATCGCCCAGATCCTCTGTGAGCAGAATCGTGTCGGTGGAGGCGTAGGCCACGGTGGCGGCGTTGAACTGGTCCAAGCTGTCGATGCAGCCGTCGATGGACCGCTCCTCGACGAACGGACGCACGCCGTCATGGATGAGGATTTTCGCGCCGGAGGGAATGCCGGCCTGTTTGAGCAGGTCCAAGGCGGCGAGCGTGCTGTCCACGCGTTCGGCGCCGCCGGGAACGATGGCCCGCACTTTGGCGTAGCGGCTTCGTCGATAAGCTCGTTCACCGTCTCTTCGACACGTTCGTTGACCACCACGATGATGTCGCTGATGCGGTCGTTGTTTTCGAATGCTCGATGCTCCAGCAGACGATTGGCTTGCCACCCACCGACACCAGCTGCTTGGGGTTGTTCTCGTCGAATCGGGTGCCGAATCCCGCTGCCAGCACCACGGCCACGACCGGCATCTTCTGTTCCTGCATCTGCTCTCCCTTACTCATATGCTCCACCGTAAAGCCGCGGCCGCATGCCACCCCGTTCCGCGGCGGTTCTGCACGCAATCCGCAACAGTGGCCACGCGAATCACTCGAATCGCACGAATCGCGTGGCTTGTATGACTCGTATGGTGATTATTCGCGTACGATCAGCGCCAGCATGCGTCCTTCATGCTGTTTTTTGGCGAGCGACGCGCGGCGATGCGAGAACCACAACGGGTTTTCGAGCGTGCACAGCTGCGGCGGATCTTGTTGAACCGTTCGGAAAGCTTCGGATCGCCTTCGCCATCGGCGGCGCAGATGCCGGCCAGTTCCTCGTCTTCGGACAGGTACTGCGTGGCCGCGTTGACGCGTGGACGGGATGAGACGATGTTGTCGGCCGGCACGCCCGCTTTGGCAAGCTCCTGCAGGGCGGCCGCGGCGATGTCGATGCCCGGCTGGCCAAATCGGCTCAACGTGAAGGTTCCCGGGAACTGCGCATCGAATTCGTCGGCAATGTCGCCGCCGACCTCGTAGCAGTCGCCGCAGATGCAGGGGCCGAGCGTGGCGACGATACGTTCCGGCTGGGCGCCCTTGGACACCATCTTCTCGATGGTCGCGCCGATCACGCCTTTCTGCAGACCGCGACGGCCGCAGTGCGCTGCGCCGATCACGCCGGCTTCGGGATCGGCCATGAGCACCGGCAGGCAGTCGGCGGCGAACATGCCGAGCGCCACGTTCTTCCGGGACGTCACTTGGCCGTCGGCTTCGATGACGGTCGGCTCACCGTCATTCCCCGTCGCGTTGTTTTCGCCGTCCGTCTCGTCTTCCGGCTTCTTCGTGCCGGACACGTCGAATCCGAACGGCTGGTTGATGACGAATGATTCGTCCACGTCCACCGCGTCGCCGGAATGCACCTGGCTGATGAGCTGATTTTCGCGCCGAGCACGTCGGCGAGCGCCTTGCGGTTGGCTAGCACGTGTTCCGGTTTGTCGCCGGATTTGCCGCCGAGGTTGAAGTGCGCGAAATCGCCTTCGCTGGTGCCGCCGAGTCGCGTGGTGTAGACGACTTTGATGCCGGGGGCCAGCATGATCGGAATGGTCACGGGAATCGGGTTGCCGTTTTTGTCAGTGGGGTCGATGGCGTTGGAATCGAGGATCGCGTCATCGTATTGTGTGCTGCTCATGTCTTGTTTTTCCTTGGTTTTGCGATTGGAATGCCTGCTTGCGATTGCCGTCTTCTATTCGGCTTTCAGCGTCGGCTTTTTCGTGCGCGAACGGATGGCCGCGTTGACGGGCACTTCCTGCGGGCACGGCATGGAGAAGACGTGCGCGGGGTTGTTGATGGCTTCGACCAGTGGCCGTCGGCGTCACGGAAACCGCCGGCAGGCACGGTGTAGGCGAAGGGGGCCGCGCCGGGCAGCACGAATTCGACTTCCTGGCCGGCTTCGATCTTGTTGCGGCTCATGATGGTCACGCGTCCTCCGTCTTCCGGACTCCATGACAGCACTTCGCCGACGACGAGCCATGCGCGGAAGTATGCGGAACGGTCGGTGCTTTGCTGCACTTTGTGTTCCGGATAGTAGAAGCCGGTGGAGTAGTCGCGGTGCGCCACTTTGTCGGGCTCGTCGAGCAGCCAATCCGGCAGGGTGACATGCGGTGCCGGTCGTACACCGGCGTGATGCCAGCCTTCCGGCAGTATTTCGGCGGCGGTGTTCGACTTGCGTCGGGTGCTGCGTGCGTGGTAGCTCAGATTGTCCGGCTCGCCAATCGCGATATTGCCGGACGAAACGTTGCCAGCCGAAACGTTGCCGGACGGCACGCCCCCAACGGGAATGGCGTCGATGTCGGGCTTGCCTGCGAACGCGCCATCGGCATTGGACATGATCGCATCCTCGGTGTCCGGCTTGCCGTATTCCGGGTCACCGGGACGGATCACGCGGTCGCGGAACGGCTTCAGCACATTGCCGTCGGCATCTTCGAAGCCACGCTGGACCATGTATTCGTTGACGGCCGTCTTGTAGGCGTTCGTCATGGCGGCGATGTAGTAGGCGCTCTTGGAACGGCCTTCGATCTTGAGGCTCGTCGCGCCCGAATCGAGCAGATCGTCGATGTGGGCGAGCATGTTCATGTCCTGCGAATTGAACAGGTACGCGCCTTCCGCGGTCTGTTCGATCGGGAAGTACTGGCCGGGGCGTTTCTCTTCGACGATCGAATACTTCCAGCGGCACGGCTGCGCGCATTCGCCGTGGTTGCCGTCGCGGCCGGTCAGATAGTTGGAGAACAGGCAGCGTCCGGAGAAGGCCATGCACATCGCGCCATGCACGAAGCATTCGATGTCGAGGTCGTCGGGAATGCGGGCGCGGATGTCGCGCACGGCCTGCAGGTCCATTTCGCGGGCCAGCACCACGCGGCGCGCGCCCAATTCATAGAACGCGTTGGCGGCCTGGTAGTTGGTGACGCCGGCCTGCGTGCTCACATGCAGTTCGAGGTTCGGAGCACCTGCTTGGCCATGAGCATCACGCCGATGTCGGAGACGATCAGCGCGTCCACACCGGTGTCCTTCAGCTTGCCGAGGTATTCGCGCATGGCTTCCACCTCGTTGTTGCGCGGCAGCACGTTGAAGGTGACGTACACGCGGGCTCCACGCTCGTGGGCGTAGCGTGCGCCTTCCTCGAAATCCTCGAGGCTCAGGTTTTTCGGCGCGCTGCGCATGCCGAACGCCTTGCCGCCGCAGTAGACGGCGTCCGCACCGTAATCGACCGCGGTTTTCAGTCCCCTCAAATTGCCTGCGGGGGCCAACACTTCTGGCTTGTTTCTTCTTTGCACGGATGTTCCTCTTACTCGTAAAAGACCATCAGATATTGTCGTAGATTCACGGGACAGGCAAAGCCCGTCCAGCCGTTACGCAAGCTCGGGCTACGCCAGCTCGCGTGCGACAGCGGCGAGTACGTCCACGGCGTCGGCGAACTCTTCCGGCGTGGTGTAGGAGTAGCTCAGGCGCAGGGAGTTGTCGGCGGCGAATCGTAGATGTCGCCGGGTTGAGCAGCACGCCACGTTCGGCGGCCAGCTGGAACAGGCGGTTCATGCGTATCGGCCGGTCGAAGGTCATCCAAATGTAGAAGCCGCCGGACGGCACGTTCCAGTGGGCGAGCCCGTCCATTTTCTCCTGCAGCGTAACGAGCGCGCGGTCGCGGCGGTGCCGCAGCTCCCGTTTCAGGCCGGCCACGTATTCGTCGTACATGCCGTTCGTGAGGAATCGCGCGAACGTCCACTGGCTCAGCACGCTCGCACCGTAGTCCATCTGCATTTTCACGTCGGCGAGCCGCTGCACGATCGGTTCGGCGGCGACCAGCCATCCGATGCGCAGTCCGGGAGCCAGCGATTTGGACGCGCTGCCGAGCGTGATGACCATGCCGGTCTCATCGAGGGCCTTCAGCGACGGCAGCGGGGCATCATCCTCGAAATACAGGTCGCGGTAGCGCCGTCCTCGATGATCGGCAGTCGGCTATCCACGGAAAGCTCGACCAGTTCATGCCGGCGTTTGTCGCTCATGGTGACGCCTGTCGGATTGTGATTGGTCGGAATCGTGTACAGGATCGCATTGCCTTTGCGGTTGCGCGCGTTGAGCGGCGCCGGACGGCCGGTGTCAAGCTCCCCTTCCGCCAGCAGGTCGCGCAATGCCTGCACGTTGAGGCCGTCGTCGTCCATCGGCACGCCTTCCAGATGCATGCCGGCCGACTGGAACACCTGCAGCGACTTGATGTAGCTCGGCGATTCCGCGTATACGGTGGTGCCGGCCGGCAGCAGGCTCACCGAAATCATCTGCAGCGCCTGCAACGCGCCGGATGTGACCAGCACCTGGCTTGCCGTGCAGTCGACGCCGGTGGCGCGCATGTGCGCCGCGATGGCCTCGCGCAGTTCGGGCGAGGCCTTCGGGCGGCGGGTAGCCGAGCGTTTCGATCTCGTCCGCCGCCTCGCCGAGCACCTGCCGCCACATGGCTTTCGGAAAGAGCCGCGGGTCGAGCTCGCCGGTGCCGATGCGCGTCATGTTCGGCGTGAACTCGTACCGGTTGATGGCTTGGATGGTGTCGTTGTTGGCTTTGAAGAAGCCGGAATCCACGTAATCGGCCCAGTCGGGCGCGCCCGGCAGCATCAGCGACCACGTGTTGCTGACGATTCGCGTGCCCGCTCCATGCTGCCCTTCGACGATGCCGTAGTCGGACAGCTCGTTGATGGCTGCGATGACGGTGGACCGGTTCACGCCGAACCATTCGGCGAGCGCGCGTTGCGACGGCAGACGCGAGCCAATCGGCCAGTTGCCGCTGTGCACCTGTTCGCACATGTATCCGACGATTTGTTCGGTGACGGGTTCGCCGGTGGTACGGTCCGGTTTCCAATCGATGTTCAGCGGCGCGATGCGTGCCATGACGCTCCTTCACATTGGTGGTGTCGGTATGGTTCGGCGTTTTCCGTGGTCGGCGCATCTGCTTTCTGACAGTGGACCGTCCTGCGATTGGCTGAGCCAAACCTCAGCTTTTGGCTGGTTGCCTATTGTAGCAACACCTATACAATATGACACTGGTTACGTTGTTTTTCGCAGAATAGAGGTTTTTCCTGCGATTACAGAATGAGCGATTTGGTTGGTTTTGGCTGGGTTGATTACAACCAACCAAATATGTTTGGATGGATAAGAGGCGAGTATGGGATTCTTTTTCCAAGGGCTGACGTTGGGATTGGCGTATGTGGCGCCGATCGGTATGCAGAATCTGTTCGTCATCGATTCGGCGCTGACCAAGCCGCGCCGCCGTGCGCTGCTGACCGCGTTGATCGTGCTGTTTTTCGACGTGTCGTTGTCGCTGTCCTGCTTTTTCGGCATCGGCAGGCTGATGCAGGATTACGCATGGCTGAAGCTGGCCATTCTGGCGATCGGCGGCTTGGTGGTCATCCGTATCGGCGCGGGTCTGCTGTTTCCCGGCAAGGGTGGCGATGATGGCGCCGCGCAAACGCCGCAGTCGCGGACCTCGCAATCGCAGGGCTTTGCGCAACGCGTCACTTCGAAATTCGGCGGCGACAGCGAGCTGCTGCACACCATCGTCACCGCCGGTGTGGTGACGTGGTGCAATCCGCAGGCCATCATCGACGGCACGCTGATGCTCGGCGCGTTCAGCGCGACGCTTACCGTCGGTCAGTCCACGCCGTTCATCACCGGCGTGGAAACCGCGTCGGCACTGTGGTTCTTCGGCATCACCCTGCTGGTGTCGATGTTCAGCCACAAGTTCAGCCCGCGAATCGTCACCGCGATGAACCGCGTGTGTGGCGCGGTGGTGGTGCTGTACGGCGTCAAACTACTAGCTGATTTCGTGATGGCCGTGCTGTAATCCCCGATAGCCGTCCGGTTCCACAAAAACGTATGCCCGTCCGTGTTTTGCTACCCGAGCTGAGTGGTTGGGTTAACAAAATGCGGACGGGCAGTGCTTTTTCAGCCGAGGAAGGCGAGCTCCTCGTCAGTGAGTTCGAGCTCGTCGGCCTTCAGGGAGTCGAGGATGGTTTCGGGACGGTGTGCGCCCGGAATCACGAACATGTGGTCGCCCTTGGCCAGCTCCCAAGCCAGCACCACGCGCTGGTAGCTCACGCCATGCTTGGCGGCCACTTCGCGGAACGGGTCGAACAGGTGCTCGTCGTACGGGTGGCGATAGCCGCCGAGCGGACTCCAGCACACGAAGGCGAGACCTCCCTTCGCGCAGTATTCCAACGTGTCCTGGGTTTCCAGATGGATCGGCGAATACTGGTTCTGCACGGCAACGAGCTTGTCGCCGAGAATCTCCTGTGCGATTTTGAGCTGTTCGATGCTCACGTTGGACACGCCCGCCCACTGGGCCACGCCCTGGTCGAGCAGCGCCTTGATACCTTCGCAGGACTCGTTGTACGGCACTTCCGGATCGTGGCGATGCAGGTAGAGCAGGTCGATCGAGTCGACGCCGAGCGCCTGCGCGGACTGCTTGCCGTATTCGATGAGGTGTTCCGGCTTGCCGTCGCGCGGCCAAATCGCTTGTCGCCATCCCACGCGCGGCGCAGACCGACCTTGGTGGCCACGGTGACTTCCTCACGCGGCCCCTTCCATGTGTCCAGCGCTTCGCGGACCAGCTTTTCGCCGGTCTGTTCCTCTTCGCCCGGCGTGTAGTAGGCCCATGCCGTGTCGATGTGGCGGCAGCGGCGTCAAGCGAGGCGTGCAGGGTTTCGATGCCGACGTCGTGGCCGCGGTTGTTTTCGATGGTCAGCGGCATTTCGCCGTGGCCGATGGCGGTGGTGTGGAACGGTCCGAGATTACGGAACAACGTCATGTCTTCTCCTTCGAAAGTGGTGTCTTCCGGCAGGCGCGAGCCGGTTGGAGCCGGGTCGGAACCAAGTCGGACGGCATCTCGTTCAGGTTCTGCCAATGGAAAAGCCTACCAATCGCCATGGGCGAAAGGTAGGCTTCCTAGGCCGGACCGGGCGTGGGCAAACACAATGCCGACAATCGCAATGTCATAGGGCGTCACGTTGTCCGACGGCGGGCGCATGTCGTGGATCAGCGGCCACCGCCGCCTCCACCGCCGCCG
>ENA-OQIO01001804-OQIO01001804.1-human-gut-metagenome-genome-assembly--contig:-NODE-1804-length-10058-cov-2.235324_pt1 | contig 10058 bp, 14 predicted proteins | sample MGYA00242573_ERZ504737 | MGnify/ENA primary metagenome ERZ504737 (study PRJEB26092, sample SAMD00036203) | human gut metagenome | host: Homo sapiens | study: EMG produced TPA metagenomics assembly of... | reverse complement strand
GAATGAAATTCTTGGAGTATAAATGCTCATAAGTAAATATTGATTAGTAAATGTTACGTCGGTACTCACATAGTATCGGCGTTTGTTTTTTATCTTAAAAGTGTCGCCGGGACAGCGACCATATAAAGATGCCATTCAATTATACTCATATTGTAACAGTGAAAGAGAGGTGCCGGAGTAATCCGAGGATTGGAGGCATATATGTACGGAGCAATTTTAGGAGATATTATAGGAAGCCCATTTGAGTTTGATAGAGGAGATAAAACAAAGGAATTCGATCTGTTTACTAAAGGCTGTGACTTTACAGATGATTCTGTTATGACAATAGCAGTTGGAGAAGCTCTTCTTGCAGTTGGACCGCAAGCTACAGTAAAGGAAATTGAAGAGGCTGTAGTAACTAACATGCAGGATTGGGGGAAAAGATATCCATATGCCGGTTATGGTGGGAGATTCAGGTATTGGCTTAGAGAAAGAAATCCTAAGCCATACGGAAGTTATGGGAATGGTTCAGCCATGAGAGTATCAGCGGCAGGAGGGCTTTATGATTCGCTGGAAAGAACAAGAGAGGTAGCAAGAGCGACAGCGAATGTGACACATAATCATCCGGAAGGTATAAAGGGTGCAGAGGCAACTGCAAGTGCAATATACATGGCAAGGAATGGCTCTTCAAAGGAAGAGATCAAAGAGTATATAGAGAAGGAGTTTCACTATAACCTTGATAGAACACTTGATGAGATCAGACCAGGATATCACATGGATGAGACTTGTCAGAGAACTGTACCGGAGGCAATCATCGCATTTCTGGAATCCAAAGATTTTGAGGATGCAGTGCGTAATGCAGTATCACTTGGTGGAGATACAGATACGCTTGGAGCCATTACAGGAAGTATTGCAGAAGCATTTTATGGAATCCCGGCTGTGCTGATTGCAGAGTGTAAAAGCCGGATTGATAAGGGCCTGATGACGGATGTTCTTGATGAATTTGCTCATGTACTTGGCAGGAGCGAGGATACTTATTCAGATGAAGTGGATGAGACACAGGCAAATCAGATGATCGAGGCAGCAATTGATTAGTATTATATTCAGCAGGATAAAAATTGTGATTAATCCGTTTGGTAAGTATATTCAGATGACAAAGAAGATGATAGAGCTTTTAATCAATGGATATGAATATTATGAGAATGAAAGGAAGAACAAAGATGATGAGAACAATTAAAGTTACGGGAAAAGGGAAAATAGCAGTAAAGCCGGATATGATCCGATTATATGTAAATAAGGAAGATCTTTGCCAGGAATATGAAGAAACAAAAGAGCTCCGTAGAAACCAACCTCCACTATTTTTGTAGGAGATAAACCGCTATCATCGCAGAACTCAAATTTCCACTTTACAAATCGAAGTATAGTATATATACTCACAATATAAATAGCAAAATGTATTTTTGAAGGTTTTCAATGGATAAAAGCAGAAATTATAAAAATTATATTTTCGATTTGTACGGGACACTGGTGGACATTCATACAGACGAGGAGCAGGAGCTTCTGTGGGAAAAGCTGGCGTTATTTTACGGATATTATGATGCGGTGTACGAACCAGAAAGGTAAGGGAAATTCTTCTAGGGAAAAAGGAGGAATAATAGATGGGGAAGTCAAGAAAAGCCTGCATTGCGGGTGTGTGCATTCTTTTGGCAGTAGTCGCAGTTGCATCATTTTTCATAGGCTATAAAGTGGCAGTGGATAAGAATAAAACTTCATGGACGAAGGAGGAAACAGAGACCTTCTATGCAACAATTACCCAGATTAACGATAAGAATTTTACTGTTAAGGGAATTGAGGCAAATGACATAAACTACCGTGGTGAGTTTGTGTTTTTACTTGCGGAAGAACTGCTTTGGAGTGGAGAGGAACAGAGATTGAAGTGTCCGACTTGGCAGTAAATGATATGGTTTCAATAACATTTGCAGGAGAAATCCAGGAAACATACCCGGCACGTATAATGAACGTGGTAAAGGTGCAGCTTCTGGGGGAAAAATAACAGTAGAGCAATTTAAGATTGACATATCAAAAAAAATACTTATAATAGATATATCGCATAAAAATGCACGACAGTTCGTTTGTACCATCCTGTCGTTAAATAAAACCAGGGCTGCTAAGAAGACTTTTTATGTAATTTAGCCCTGTAGGTGTGTATACATTTACAGGGCTTTCTATATGTACTCATAGTGGGGCACGTTCTTTTCTAAGCAATTCTGTTTTTATAATTACCAGATTATATAGGAGATATTAGTATGTATTATTTAAAAACCGAGAGCAACTTTGATTCTGCACATTTTCTTAAAGGGTATGACGGAAAATGCAGGAATCTTCATGGACACCGTTGGAGAGTTGTTGTTGAAATAGCAGCAGACCAGTTAAAGGATGAAGGGCAGACAAGAGGAATGCTTGTGGATTTCTCTGATTTAAAAAATGCCTTGGAGGATATCTGTGATGATTTTGACCACAGCTTGATTTATGAAAAAGGTTCTCTTAAAGGTGCGACAATTGCTGCTTTACAAGCGGAAGAGTTTCGTATGATTGAAGTTGGTTTCAGACCTACTGCGGAGCATTTTTCAAAATATTTCTATGAGCTGATGAGTGAAAAAGGCCTTCCAATCCACAGAGTGGAAGTATATGAGACACCTAATAACCTGGCAGCATACGAAGAATAAAGGAAAGAAACTAATATGAAAGTTGTTGAGAAATTTATAAGTATTAATGGAGAGGGAAGAAGAGCCGGAGAATTGGCGGTGTTTATCAGATTCAAGGGCTGTAACTTAAACTGCTCCTACTGTGACACAAAGTGGGCCAATGAGCCAGCTTGTGATTATGAGGAGCTTTCGCCGGATGATATTTGCGAATATGTCAGTGAGACAGGTATTAAAAATGTGACGCTGACAGGGGGAGAGCCTTTATTACAGAAGGATATTAGAAGTTTAGTAGAAAAGTTATTGAATAAATCGGACATCAGAGTAGAGATAGAAACTAATGGGGCTGTTGATATTGCTCCCCTTGCCAATGCATTTTCAAAAGAAAAACTTAGCCTTACTATGGATTACAAGCTGCCATCCAGCGGCTGTGAGGAGAAAATGATTCTCTCCAATATGGAAGTTCTAAGAAAGCAGGACACAGTCAAGTTTGTTTCGGGCAGTGTCAAGGATTTGGAATGTGCAGAGAAAATAATTGGAAAATTTCATCTGACAGAAAGGTGCCAGGTATTCATAAGTCCAGTATTTGGTTCAATTGAGCAGTGGAAATCGTGAATTTCATGACCAGTAAAAGGATGAATGACGTGCGTCTTCAGATTCAGATGCACAAGGTAATCTGGAACCCAGAGGAAAGGGGCGTATAATGATAGATACGAAAGCGATTGAGGAGCATATTAGAGGGATTCTTGTTGCGTTGGGCGACGACCCCGAGAGGGAGGGCTTAAAGGATACACCAAAGCGAGTCGCGAAGATGTACGAGGAGGTCTTTCTTGGGATGAATTACTCCAATCACGAAATTGCACAGATGTTTGATAAGACATTTGAGGATGGAATTGAGGAGCTTGATACTTCAAAGGTTGTAGTTATGAAGGACATCGATCTGTTTTCTTACTGCGAGCACCATATGGCACTTATGTATGACATGAAGGCCACAGTTGCGTACATTCCTAATGGGAAGGTTATAGGCTTATCAAAAATTGCAAGAATATGCGATATGGTTGGAAGAAGACTGCAGCTACAGGAAAGAATTGGTCAGGATATTGCGGATATTATGGCAGAGATAACAGGAAGTGAAGATGTTGCTGTAGTGCTTGAAGGGTATCACAGTTGTGTGTCGGCAAGAGGAATTAAGAAAAACAACACGAGAACAATGACTGTAGAGCTAAGAGGAAGTTTTAAAGACGATGCAGCATTACAAATGTATCTAAGATAGGGAGGAAGTTATGAAAGCATTAGTATTATCAAGTGGTGGCGTGGATTCCACTACGGCACTGGCATTGGCAGTGAGCCGATATGGAAAGGACAATGTAATTGCTCTGTCAGTTTCTTATGGACAGAAGCACGATAAAGAAATTCAGGCGGCAAAGGCTGTTTCTGCATTTTATGGAGTTGAGCAGTTATTCTTGGACCTGAGTAAGATTTTTCAATATAGCAACTGCTCTTTATTGCAGCAGTCTACAGAGGAAATTCCAGAGGAGAGCTATGCCAAGCAGATTGAAAAGACGGAGGCGAAAAGCCTGTAAGCACCTATGTGCTTCGAAATGGAACTGTTTCTTTCATCGGCGGCAAGCATTGCACTAAGCAAGGACTGCAGCGTGATTCTTTATGGCGCACATGCAGATGATTCCGCCGGTTTTGCTACCCAGACTGTTCACCGGTGTTTAATGATGCTATGAATCAGGCGATTTTTGAGGGCTCAGGACATCAGTTAAAGGTGGAGGCGCCATTTGTGAATATGACTAAGGCGGAGGTGGTGAAGATGGCTTAGAGCTTAACGCACCATACGAGCTTACCTGGTCCTGCTATGAAGGGAAAGATGAGCCTTGCGGCAAATGTGGAACCTGTATCGACAGAGCGGCTGCATTTGCAGCAAATGGGGTAAGTGACCCTGCAATAAAATAGAAATTGGAGAAAGCTATGAGAGAAAAAGAGAATTTAACATTATTAGGCAACCAGCAGAACAATTACGAGACAGATTACAACCCTGACCTGCTTGAAACATTTGTAAACAAACATCCAGAAAATGACTATTTCGTGAAGTTTAACTGTCCGGAATTCACAAGTCTCTGTCCAATTACAGGACAGCCTGATTTTGCAAACATTATTATTTCGTATGTCCCAGGCGAGAGAATGGTGGAAAGCAAGAGCTTAAAGCTGTACCTGTTTTCTTTCCGTAATCATGGCGATTTTCACGAGGATTGCGTGAACGTGATTATGAAGGATTTGATTAAGCTGATGGAACCAAAATATATTGAAGTGTGGGGCAAATTCACACCTCGTGGCGGAATCTCCATTGATCCATACTGCAATTATGGAAAGCCAGGAACTAAGTGGAAGATGTGGCATTTAACCGTATGGCAAATCATGATATGTATCCGGAGAAGGTGGATAATAGGTAAGGAAAAGCCATCTGTCAGATTTCCTCATAGCTCTTGCTACTTCCTTCGATTGCTTTCAATAACTCTTTAATATCCAGTTTGTCAGCAATTGCTTCGTTAGATGTACCCTCAGATTTGGTTTGTTATTTAAAGTGAATTATACTAGTTACCCAAAAACTAAGTGCTTACATTCAATCAACCACAAGTTAACTTTATAAACAAAAATCAACGTCAAATCCATTGTGTGTCTGGGTGAAGTGAGTATAATATAATCATAAACACTTAATCAAAGGAGTAGATTATATGAATATATTGGAAATCAAGAATTTTTCAAAGACCTACAAGGGTAATAAAAAGGCGGTTGATAATTTAAGCATTACGGTGGAGGCTGGAGACATTTATGGCTTTATTGGACACAATGGTGCAGGTAAGAGTACTACTATCAAATCGGTAGTGGGAGTGTTAGAATTTACTGAGGGAGAGATTTATATTGATGGACATTCGGTAAAAAAGGAGCCTATGGAATGTAAGAGTATAACGGCATATATTCCAGATAATCCAGATATATATGAATTTCTTACAGGTATTCAGTATCTTAATTTTGTTGCAGATATATTCGGGATTGAACAGAGTGTCAGACAGGAAAGAATTAAAACTTATGGAGATCTTTTTGGAATTACAGAGAATCTTGGCGATTTGATTTCATCTTATTCCCATGGTATGAAGCAGAAGGTGGCTATTATTTCTGCGTTAGTTCATGAGCCAAAACTGTTGGTTCTTGATGAACCATTTGTTGGACTTGATCCTAAGGTTGCACTTGACTTAAAAAATATTATGAAGGAGCTGTGCCGACAGGGAAGTGCAATATTCTTTTCTACTCATGTGCTTGAGGTGGCTCAGAAGCTTTGCAATAAGATTGCAATTATTAAGGATGGTAAGCTTGTTACTTCAGGAAATATGGAAGAGGTAGTTAAGAATCAGCCTTGGAGGATATATTTATGGAGGTGACGACGGATGACAAATAATCTTTTATCACTTCTTAAAACAGAGTTTCTAAACAGGTTCAGATTAGGAACTATTAGAAATGAAAGAAACAAAAAGGTTAAATACAGATACATAGCAATGGGTGTTTTATACATTTTCCTCGCAATTGTTCTGGCAGGTTACTGCTTTGGAATTTCATATGGCTACAGCTATCTTGGGATGTCCTATGTGGTTCCTGGCTATGCACTTATGATTACCTCTATTGTTATTTTGTTCTTCACATTTTTAAAAACCAATGGAATTCTTTTTAGCACAAGAGATTATGATATGCTTACAGCATTTCCTATAAAGACGAGGACAATTATTGCGTCGAAGTTTCTTTCTATGTATATTAACAATCTTGCATTTGCGGTGGTAGTAATGGTGCCAATGGCAGTGGGCTATGAAATGTGGAATGGCTTTAATGCAGGGACCGTGGCTTTCTGGTTCCTTGGAATATTGTTCGCACCACTGCTACCTATGACAATAGCTGCCGCTGTGGGAATGGCAATATTAGCCATTGGTGCAGGCTTTAAGCACAAAGCGGCAGTTCAGCTTATTGCTACGGTGATTTTGTTTTTGGGCATAATGTTTGGAAGCTTCTGGCTCAATCAAAATGCTATGGCTGATGAAGCATGATGCTTGCAATGCTTACTGATATGGGTGCATTTATTTCTGGAATAATTCATAAAATATATCCAGTGTCATTGTGGTTTGACAATGGCGTTGTCTATGGAAATGTCCAGCATATTCTTTTATTTATTGGATTTTCGGTAGCTGTATATGCGGTATTTTTAGGCTTTTGTGCAAAGTTTTATGGAAGGATAAATTCTGCACTTAAGTCACATCAGGCATCATCTAACTATAAGGTTGGTCAGTTAAAGAAAAGCTCGGTACTTACTGCACTGGCGTACAAGGAAGCAAAGAGATTTACTTCCTCATCTGTCTATATGATTAATATGGGAATGGGGCTTATATTGGCTCTTATTGCCTCGGTTGCCAGTGCATTTTTGGGCGTTGATAAGCTGATTTCTAATGTTGATGGGGTAAATGCAAAGGACATGGCAGCACTTTTGCCAGTCATTTCAAATGTTGTACCATTTGGAATTTCTATGGTTGTAAATATGTGCAACACCTGTGCGGTGTCACTTTCCTTAGAGGGAAGAAATCTCTGGGTAGTGGAAAGTCTGCCTATTAGTAAAAGGACTCTTTATAAAGGAAAGATGCTTTTTAACATATGTATGGTGCTGCCAGTTTCTCTTATATGCAGCGTTATATTTATAATTTCCCTTCGTGTAAATGTAGTGAAAGCCCTGTTGTATATTGTATTTGCTGTGGCTTCGGTAACATTTTCAACGGTATTTGGAATGTTTATCAATATATGCTTCCCTAATTACCAATGGGAAAATGAGGTTGTAGTTGTAAAGCAGGGAATGTCCTCTATGATTGGAATATTCTCCAGTATTATAATCTACCTTGCCATGGCTGCGGGAACATTTTACCTGTCAGGAAATCTTGGCGGAGAGCTTAGTATACTTATGTTTAGTGGAATTCTTGCGGTGCTTGCGGCAGTGCTTTATGGACGATGCAAGTAGGTTAGTGTGTATGCAAAGGAAGGCAAAATATGGCTGAGATAAATATAGCAAAGCAGCTTTTGGCTGCTCGTCATGAAAAGAAAATTACACAGGAGGAGCTTGCCAGCTATGTTGGTGTTTCCAAGGCGGCGGTGTCGAAGTGGGAAAGTGGTGTGAGTTTTCCGGATATTACGCTGCTTCCTAAGCTGGCTACTTATTTTAACGTGTCCATTGATGAGCTGATAGGCTACGAGCCTCAACTTACGAGAGAGCAGATTAAGGAGCTTTACAGTCAGCTAAAGAATATATTTGCTAATGAAAAGTTCGAGGTGGCAATGGCGGAATGCAGAGAGCTGGAGAAGAAATACTATTCCTGCTTTCCATTCCTGTTACAGATGGCAATTCTTTACTTAAATCATGCAACACTTTCTGATGCACCGGTGCACATTTATGAGCATTGTATTGAGCTTACACAAAGGATTAGAAGTCTTTCGGAGGACGTGAATGATGCAAAGGATGCTCTCACATTGGAAGCTTCTTGTTATCTGCTTCTTGGTGAGCCGATGAAGGTAATGGACCTAATAGATGAGAAGCTGCATCCAATCAGCGCGATACAGAGCTGCTGGCGCAGGTCTATCAGGGTATTGGCAATATACAGGGTGCTATAGATGCATATCAGGTTGCGATGTATCAGCATCTGCTGTTTCTTATCTGCGATTCAGCACCATTAGCCCTGTTAAATGCAGCTGACATTACGAAGGCCAAGCAGATAATTACCAGAGCCATTGACTGTATAGACATTTATAATATGGATGAGCTTCATCCCAATACAACGGCAGGAATATATATTACTGGTGCTCAGATTTACTGTATGCATGGAGAAAATGCTAAGGCACTTGACATGCTTGAGCGTTACACATATATATGCGAGCATTGCTTCTTTCCGCTTGTGCTTCATGGCGATGCATTTTTTGACAGAATTGATGAGTGGTTTCTACAATTTGACCTTGGAAATCAGGCACCCCGTTCAGAAAAGCTTATAGTTTCCAGCATGGTAGAGGCAGTAGAGAAAAATCCCGCATTTGCTGGACTTATGGATGAAAAAAGGTATAATGGGGTTGTGAAGAGACTGAAGGGGATTGGTGAGAAATATTAGCCGATAAGTGAGAAAATGATGATGAGTAAAAGAACAAGGCAAATGAAACAAAAGGAGCAAATATGGAATCAGATATCATTAAAATCAGCCATCTGAATAAAAGCTTTGGCGAAGTAAAAGCGGTAAGTGATTTGAGCTTTCGTGTGAAAAAAGGAGAATTGTTTGCGTTTCTTGGAGTAAACGGTGCAGGGAAAAGTACAACCATTTCTATTCTCTGCGGACTGCTGAAAAAAGACAGTGGAATGGTTCAGGTAAACGGAATAGAAACTGACAAAGCCGGTGCACAGACAAAAAGGATGCTTGGTGTTGTATTTCAGGATAGCGTACTTGATAAACCGCTTACGGTGAAGGAAAACCTGATGAGCAGAGCTGCTTTGTACGGCATTACAGGAAATGCCTTTGATAAGAGATTACAGGAGCTGGTCGAGATTTTGGATTTTGACGAGTTTTTAAACAGACCTGTTGGTAAGCTGTCGGGAGGGCAGAGAAGAAGAATTGACATTGCCCGTGCATTATTGCACAGACCGGAGATTTTGATTCTTGACGAGCCTACTACAGGGCTTGATCCGCAAACAAGGCAGTTAATCTGGAATGTTATCGAGAAGCTTCAGAAAACAGAAAATATGACAGTATTTCTGACTACACACTATATGGAAGAGGCTGCTAATGCCGGGTATGTTGTAATTCTTGACAAAGGAAGTATTGCAGCGGAAGGAACACCGTTTGAACTTAAAAATGATTATGTACAGGATATCGTGTCTGTTTATGGTATTTCCGAAGATGAAATAAAGTCATTGAACAGAGAATATAAAAAAATACGTGACGGATATCAGTTAAAAGTAAGAAATACGAAGGAAGCAACGAGACTTATTGTAGAGCATCAGGACTTATTCACAGATTATGAAGTAGTAAAAGGCGGTATGGATGATGTATTTCTTGCAGTCACAGGAAAAAGGCTTGGAGGTGAGCATTGATGAGAACAGTATTGGCATTAATGAACAGGAACAGGAAACTGTTTTTTAAAGATAAAGGTATGCTGTTTACGTCAATGATCACACCCGTCATTCTGATTGTTCTGTACGCTACGTTTCTTGCAAAGGTTTTCAGAGATTCTTTTACAGCAGCGATTCCGAATATGATTACGATTTCGGATAAGCTCATCAATGGAACCGTGGCGGCACAGCTG
>ENA-OQIO01001803-OQIO01001803.1-human-gut-metagenome-genome-assembly--contig:-NODE-1803-length-10066-cov-1.451152_pt1 | contig 10066 bp, 14 predicted proteins | sample MGYA00242573_ERZ504737 | MGnify/ENA primary metagenome ERZ504737 (study PRJEB26092, sample SAMD00036203) | human gut metagenome | host: Homo sapiens | study: EMG produced TPA metagenomics assembly of... | reverse complement strand
TAAAATGACAGGTCTTTTACCAGTCTCTTTGATAATATATTTGTTCACTTTATCTTTAATATTTTGACGTACATCTCTAATATCTTCTTCCGTCTTATTTTTATAAGACTCTAACTCAGTTTCAGCGATATTCATAATTCCTTTTACAACATTTTCTGAATCCTTTAAGTAAATAAAACCTCTTGTTTGTACATCTGTATTGGCAACAATTTCTCTTGTTTTACCATCAATTGTCATACCAATAATAACAACACCATCATTTTGTAATTGATTTCGGTCATCAATAACTTTAACACCAACATCACCAATTCCAAGACCATCAATCATCACATCTTCAATTGTAATAGAATCTCGATAACTTTGTAATTTTCCATCTTTAAAAGTAATCATTTCTCCATTATCAACAATAGCAATATGATCATCATTTATATTCATTTTTTTAGCAACATCACTTGCAGCAATAAAATGTTGATATTCTCCTTTGATTGGTACGAAATATTTTGGATTTAAAATTTGAATCAATACTTTAATATCCTCTTCACTTGCATGCATGGATTGCAATTCTTTGTTTTTCAAAACATGAATATGTGTATCAGTTTTATAAAGTTCATTGATTGCTCTATTAGCTAATTTTTTCAGTCCCTGGTAAAACAGGTGAAGCTACAATAAATGTATCACTATCTTGTAATTTAAGCTTATCATCTCCTCCATCGATAATATCTAAAATATCATGATAGATACGACGAGGACCACCACTTAATAAAACAACCAATTTATCATTATCTTTATTTTTTTGAATATCATTATTATCACCAATACAAGCTGGATGAATATCCAAGATTGGTTTTTCTTATTTTTAGCAATTCTCATTAAAGAATTGGTATTATCATATTTGTCTCTTCCATAGAAACAAATCTTACGATTATATTTTTTAGCTAGTTGAGCAATTTCTTGAGTTCTAAAAGCATTTTGTGCATAACTTGAAATAATAATACGTCCTGAAGCATCTTCAAAAATACTTTCTATTTTAGCAGTTAACTTATGATTAGGAGAAGTATAGCCATCATTTTTTGAATATGATGATTCACAAAGTAAAGCTAAAACTCCTTTTTTACCAATTTCCATCATCTTTTGAATATTACATCTAAATCTTTCAGGCGCTCCAAAATCAATAATAAATTCACTACTATAGACAATATAACCATAATCTGTTAAAAATGCTAACCCTACACTTCCAGGAATAGAATGCGTAATTGGGAAAAAGTCCACTTCAACTCCAGCAACTTTAATTGTTGTCATTCATATTTACTCTTTTGATTTTATATTTATATGAAACATGAGAATGTCTCATATATCTTTGTAATAATTGATCAATTAAATCAGCTGTAAGATCTGTTGTATAAACAGGCACATTCACTTCTTGTAATAAATAAGGAAGTGCTCCCATTACATCATCATGACCATGCGTAATAAATATAGCTTTAATTTTATCTTTATTATCTTTTAAATAATCAAAATTAGGAATAATAACATCCACTCCTAATTTATCTACTTCTGGAAAACGATAACCTGCATCAATAATAAACCAATTATCATCTATTTCTAAGCAGTACATGCTTTTACCGTTTTCAGCTTGACCACCAATTGGCATCAATTTTATAATACTTTTTTTCATTATTTCCTCCTTAATTATATCTTCTTACACTCACTTTGCTATTATTCTAACAAATTATTAACAAAAGAAAAAGTATCATTTACTCTTTCTTCATTAAAAATAAAGGTTGAATTTGTTTATCAACCAATGCATTGATCATCGTTTGAATAATTAAATCTCGCCGTGCAATCAAACTATTTGGTTTCTTGATTACATCATCTTGATACATTGGCACCAAATAAAAATGCTTTGTATTAAAAATCTTCATCATATTCATTCCGCTTGTTGAAAGTAAGTCATTACTACATAAACCAAGAACGATATTGTGTTGATTTCTAAGTGTTGATTTAACAGCCATTGTCACCGCATTATCATTGATTCCATGTGCCATTTTAGCTAATGTATTGGCACTGCATGGATAAACTACCATTAAATCCAAGGGTATTTGTGGCCCAAAAATTTCTGCTTCAACAACTGAACAAATAACCTTCTTTTCAATAATTTTTTCAACTTCTATAATTAACTGATTCACCTTAAAAAACCGTGTATCACAAGAATTCACTTGATCACTTATAAAAACATAAATATCTACAGGATATTTTTTAGTTCCTTTAAAAATCTCAAACAATTACTTAACGAACAAAAAGAGCCTGTAATCCCAACCCCTATTTTCATTCCATTAAACATGTCTCATCACTCCGTGAATATATTGAAACATCAATAATGCCGATTCATATGGAAAATACATATTAGGTATATTTCTTAGTGATTGATAATCTTTTCCCTCAACTGTTTGTGCCAAATCATAAATTTGTTATATTTTTAATTTTTTATAATTGATTTTACAAACAGGAATCGTATTAATAATTAAATCATACTTTCCTGATAAAGCATTTAAATCCAAATGATGATAGATTTGTTTATTTCATCTAAATCCTTGTTATTTCGATTACAAATTGTAATATCATAATTACTTTTTAAAATATTTGCAAGCTGTTTTGCTAAATCTCCATAGCCTAAAATAAGTATATTATTATAATGTGCTTTATCTTGTATTATTTTTAAATAGAATCCCATTGCTGTTAAAGTATTATTTAAATGTTTAAAAACTTTATCTTTATTAATAATATATTTTGTATTTATATTATTAATAGAAAACGTATTGTCATGATCTATCTTTGATTTTTAACAACATAAAAATCAAGGTTTTGTGATTGTTTATCATTTATTTGATAACCATGACTTAAAAAAATATCTTTTAAAAATTGTGTTCTTTGATCATATACTTCAATAAACCTTTCATATGCACCTCATTATACTATATGAAAGGGTTTGATAAATGTGAAATTAGCTCGCTTTATTTTTAATTTGTGATGTCATCAAAGCTATAATTTCTTCTACTTTTGGACTAATAACACTTACAGCTGACATTGATCATCTCTTTTTCATTTTGATAATCATGACATAAAAACGCATACTCACATTTTAGATGAAATAAACATTGTTCCTTTTCATTAACAGTCGTTAGAAACATTAAATTGATTGCATTACTATCGCAAATTTTGTAAGAAACAGACATGACTGCCCGAATATCTTCTAAATTACGAATAACACTGTCTTTTTCAGCATTTAAGTGTACACTTAATAAATGAATTTGTGATATACTGTTTTCCATATTTATTTTACCTCCTTCACTATTATTATATTGTTATTTTTTTAGGTTTTTTCTTTTTATTTTTTAGAAATGAGGAATTTTATGCAAATTATTACACTTATTTATTCAATCATCTTATTATTTTTTTATCATCCACTTTATCAAAACTACACAAGTTTAATGAATACATCATTTTCTTTTTTTTATTACATTTGGTGTGTTTTATTAACTCTTTTCTTTATTGCTTAACTTTTTTTTAAAGTAACTTCTTTAAAATTTCATTATTTTTCTTTCTCTGTTCTTTTTTATTGGATTAATTTTACCCTATCATAAAAATTATCCAATCTTTTCAACTTTACATGTTTTATTCCTTTATCTTGCATTATCATTGCACTTTTATTCTTAGCATATCTTATTAAAAATAAACAAAAAAAGTGAGCCAATTTTAGCTCACAAAATTTATTTATGGTTTTCCTACGGTCTTTCAATCATTGCCATGTTCATTATTTTCTTTTCTCAAATCAATGGTCTTATCGAAATTAGCGTTTTACTATTTAATCAATTTTATTCTTTATGTGCTTCAACGTTCATGAGATATTCATATTGCATACCTTGTCTTAAGTTTGATGAATCGTACCCTAAACTTTCTAAAATAGTATATCCAAATTCTAAGGCAGCCGCTGGTCCTTTACCTGTAATAATATGATCATCTTTTTGAACAATAGCTTCTTGATAATTAGCTCCGGTAAGTTGTGTTTCAAAACCTGGAGAACAAGTACAGATTTTATCTTTTAAAATACCTGCTTTAGCTAAAACAATTGGTCCTGCACAAATAGCAGCAATCAATTTATGTTCCTGATTGAATTGTTGAACAATTTCAATAACACGTGCATCATCTCTTAAATTTGTTGCTCCAGGTAAACCACCAGGAATAACAATTCCATCATATTCTTTGATTTGATCATTAAAGACGCAATCCATTTGAATTGTAATTTGATGAGAACTTGTCACCTTTAAATCATCCATCCCTACTAAATCAACATGAACATTTGCTCTTCTTAAAACATCAACCGGTGTCAATGCTTCGATTTCTTCAAATCCATCTTTACATAATACAGCTATTTTCTTCATAAACACTCCTCTTTTCTTTTAAAGATATTTTATCATGAAAACCAAAAAATAAAAGAATGAAATACATTGTATGGGATTTCAAAATATATTATAATGTTGCATAGATGTAAAAATCACCCTTGGAGGTTTTATGAAAAAAATTGTTATTGGTATAACAGGAAGTATTGCAGCATATAAAACATGTGAACTTATTTCCCGTTTAAAAAAGAAAAATTATAATATTGAAGTTATAATGACAAAAAATGCAGCTCAATTTGTAACACCACTTACCTTTGGAGCACTTATTCATAAACCTGTTTTAATTGATGATTTTGATGAAACAGGTTATCAAATTAAACACATTAACATTGTTAAGGATGCTGATTGTTTTATTGTTGTTCCAGCAACTGCAAATATTATTGCCAAAGTTGCTCATGGTTTAGCAGACGATGTTTTATCTTCCGCCTTTTTAGCAGCAACATGTCCAAAAATCATTGCTCCTGCAATGAATGTACACATGTATGAAAATACTGCAACACAAAAAAAATCTTGATATTTGTAAATCTTATCATATTAAGATTGTGGAACCTGAAATTGGTGAACTCGCATGTGGTTATCAAGGAAGAGGACATTTAAGTGATATTGAAGATTTACTTGATGCTATTGAATATGCGACATCTCCTCATCCATTAGCTGGAAAGCATGTTCTTATTACCGCTGGTCCTACTCAAGAGCACTTGATCCAGTGAGATTTATTTCAAATCATTCAAGTGGAAAAATGGGCTATGCAACTAGCAAAAGTTGCTCGTCAATTAGGAGCTCATGTCACATTGATTAGTGGGCCATCATCTCAAAGAGCTCCTTACGAAGTAGATGTAATCAAAATTCAAGTGCACAAGGTATGTTTAAACAAGTATTAAGTTATTTTGATTTTCAAGATTATGTTATCATGTCTGCTGCTGTTGGTGACTATCGTCCTTTAGAATATAGCAATCAAAAAATAAAGAAAAAAGCTGAACGAATTTTATTTTAAAATTAGGAAAAAAACGAAGATATTTTTATCTTATATTGGAAAACATAAAACAAAACAAACTATTTGTGGGTTTGCTATGGAAACAGAAAATATTATTGAAAATGCTCAAAATAAGTTTTTTAAGAAGAATTGTGATTTATTAGTTGTTAATGATTTATTTGAAGATGGTGCTGGGTTTAAAACTGATACAAATAAAGTTGCTTTAAATTACAAAAAACTTTGTTGATTATTTAGATTTAATGAGCAAAGAAGATCTAGCACATATTATTTTAGAAAAATTAATGAAAGTTAAAGGAGAATAACAATGCTAGTAGTTGTAGATATGGGAAACACAAATATTACAATGGGACTTTTTAAAGATGATCAGCTTATTGGCAATTATCGTTTAACGACTAAATTGCAAAGGACATCAGACGAATATGGTTTTATGATTCTTGCTTTTTTAAGTGCCTATAATGTAACCGTTGAAGATATAAAAGATGTTATTATTTCTAGTGTCGTTCCTAAAATTATGTATTCTTTTACAAATTCTATTCGTAAATATTTCCACAAAGAACCTATTATTGTTGGTCCAGGAATTAAAACAGGCATTTCTGTAAAATATGATAGTCCTAAATCTTTAGGAAGTGATCGTATTGTTGATGCTGTTGGTGCCTACTATAGTCACCATTGTGCTTGTTTAGTAATTGATTTTGGCACTGCTACGACATTCGATGTTATTTCTTCAAAAGGTGAATTTATGGGTGGCGCAATTGCTCCTGGTATTGGTATTTCTGCAGAAATGTTATCTAATCGTGCTGCTCAACTACCTGAAGTAGCAATAAAAAAACCACAACATATTATTGGTAAAAATACTGTTGAAGGTATGCAATCAGGGGTTGTTTATGGTTATATTGGTTTAACAGAGAAACTGATTGAAGAAATTAAAAGCCAATATCCTGAACCATTAAAAGTCGTTTCTACAGGTGGTCTAGGTAGAATGATCTATCAAGAAACAAATTTGATTGATGCCTATGATAAAGATCTTACATTCAAAGGTTTAAAAATTATATATGATATGCAAAAAAGGGATTAAATAAAATCCCTTTTTAATTCGTTTTTTAAATAAAAATGTATTGTTTGTTGTCCATCTACATACAAAATAACAATTTCTTGAAGATTAATTCCATGAACTTTCATAATTTGTTCTAACCACTTTTGGTTATGATGAATCAATTCTAAATTTTCATAAATAATCGTTCCTTGTAAAATAAGAATTGTTGGTATAAATTCTTTTTGAACTTCTTGATGTAGATCACCTAATTTTAAAGGCCTTGACGATGTCTTGGGATAAAAAGTAAATTTCCCATTTGTTTCTAAAATAATTTTATCTAACTCATTAAGCTCAAAATAACCATTCATTCTGCAATTCATCAACAATTCATTCAAATCAATTTTTGCTTTATCCAAACTTTTTAAATATATCTTATCATTTTCAAATAAAACAACAGGTTTTCCTTCAACAAAAAAACGAAAATTTAAATACCTTTTTGTTAAAACAGAAACACCCCAAGTAAAAACACCATAAACAATCATTCCAATCAACGGCTTTAAAATATCATTAAAACTTCCCATAACCATTTCAGCAGCAATAGAACCAATTGTAATTCCAATTATATAATCATATAAAGATAACTCTGTTACTTGCCTATAGCCCATTAATTTCGTTAGTAAAAACAAAACAATCAAAGAAATTAAGGGCAAAACAAAATATTCAAGCAAATTCATTTTAATCACCCTTTTAAGTATGGACAAAATAAAAAAAGAAGTCAAAATTATGACTTCTTATACAAAATTCTCATTGAGTTACAAATAGCAATTAAAGTAACACCTACATCAGCGAAAACACCCATCCACATATTTGTAAGTCCAAACAAAGTAAGAACTAAAACTCCAATTTTAATTAATAACGTAAAAGTAACATTTTCTTTTAAAATAAAGTTTGTATAATGAGAAACTTGAATGGCTTTAGCAATTGAAGTAATATCGTCACTCATTAAAACAACATCCGCAGCTTCAATAGCTACATCACTACCAACGCCACCCATCGCAATACCAATATCACTTCTAGCAAGAACAGGCGCATCATTAATACCATCACCAACAAAAGCTACGACATGATCATTACCCATTAATTTTTCTAATTGTGTAACTTTATTTTGTGGTAATAAATCACTATATACTTGATCAATTCCTATTTTAGAAGCAATATCATGAGCAACAGTTGCATGATCTCCTGTAAGCATAACCGTATTTAAAACATGTGCCTTCTTTAAGTCTTGAATACCTGGCATTGTAGATTCTTTAATAACATCTGCAACAACGATATGTCCTAAATATTGTTTTTGACATGCTATATGAACAATTGTTCCAACAGATTGAGGTTGACTCACTTCAATACCTAATTCATGAAAATATTTTTCATTTCCTAATTCATATTGTTTTTGATCAATAACAACAGAAAGACCTTTTCCAGCGATTTCTTTAAAATCTTCTATTCTTGTACTATCGATTCCTTTATTATAAGCTTTAACAATACTTCTAGCAATTGGATGATTTGACATATATTCACCATATGCACCAATTTCTAATAAATGATCATCTGAAATTTCAACAACTTCAAATTCACCTTTAGTAAGTGTTCCTGTTTTATCAAAAACAACAGTATCAATATCTTTTAATAATTCTAAATAGTTTCCACCCTTAACTAAAACACCTAAAGCACTCGCTTTACCAATACCAGCATATAAACCTAAAGGTACAGAAATAACAAGTGCACATGGACAAGAAACAACTAAGAATGTACATGCACGATAAAGCCAATCATAGAAATTTTGATTTGGTAAAATAATCATCGGAACAATTAATAATAAAACAGCAAGTCCCACAACAGTTGGTGTATAAACTTTTGCAAAACGGGTAATAAATTTTTCAATTTTAGCTTTTTTACTTGCAGAATTTTCAACAAGATCAATAATACGACTTACAGTACTATCCGCATAAGGTTTTGTTACTTCAATATAAATAACATCATTTAAATTGACAACTCCTGATAAAACCTCATCTCCTACTTCAACACTTCTAGGGACTGATTCACCTGTTAAACTTGCAGTATCTAACATACTGTTTCCTTTAATAACTTTACCATCCAACGGTACTTTTTCTCCAACTTTAACAACAATTGTATCTCCTACTTGTACTTCTTCAGGAGTTACTTGAATCATTTGATCATCTTTTACAATTGTAGCATATTCACTTTTAATATCCATTAAAGAAGAAATAGATGATCTTGTCTTATTAACAGCATATCCTTGGAAAATTTCACCAATAGCATAAAATAGCATAACCGCAATTGCTTCACTGTAATCACCTAAAGCAATCGCTCCAAAAGTTGCTAAACACATCAAGAAATTTTCATCCAAAAAGTCTTTTCTACCAATATTTTTAATTGCTTTTAAAATGACTTTATAACCAATTAATAAATAAGCAAACAAATATAAGAAAGTAGCAAAACCACCTGCAAAAAAATGTGCCCCTATAAAAATAATAACACCTTCAACCAATTCCATATTTTCTTTTAAATCAAATAATTTTGGTTTACTATATTTTTTTGATTATCTTCCTTTGATAAAACAACTCCTTCTTCAACAGAGTCAACAACAGCTTGTAACTTTTCCATTAAAGAATCATCGTTTTTTACTTTAACCATTAACTTTTGAGTAGAAAAATTAACAACTGCATCTTCAATGTAAGATTGTTTTTTATCTCAGCTTCTACTTTACTTGCACAGTTTGCACAATCCAAACCAACTATATTAAATTTGATTGAATTAGCCAATTCACGATGATCTTCCACATGTTCATGATGTTGCCCACATCCACATTCATCGTGATGATGTTCATGTTCATGATGGTGTCCACAACTACATTCATCGTGATGACGTTCATGTTCATGATGGTGTCCGCATCCACATTCATCGTGATGATGTGTTTTGTTTGTAGAGAGGTTATCAATTGTTACTTCATCTTCAATGGATTGCATAAAATAAAGCAGCTCATTATCATTAATTTCTTGATTACTTTCAAAAGTCATCATGCCTGTTGCAAAAGAAATTACACAATCATTAATCTCTTCTTTTTTATTTAAAGCATCTTCTAATTTTTGTGTGCAATTAGCACAATCAAGGCCATTAACCTTATATTTATATTTCATATTATTTATCCTCCATGATATGACTATAACCAGCCTCAAAAATTAGTTTTACATGCTCATCATCTAACGAATAATACATCATTTTACCATCTCTTCTATTTTTAACTAATTTATTGGCTTTTAAAATTCTAAGTTGATGAGAAATAGCTGACTGCGTCATATCTAAACAAGCAGCTAAATCATAAACACACATCTCATGATCAAATAATGCACAAATAATGCGTATTCTTGTTGAATCACCAAACACTTTGAATAATTCAGCAACATCATATAAAGATTCTTCTTCGGGCATTGCTTTCTTTACTTGTTCAACAATTTCATTATTAACGATTTTATCCATTTTTTCTCCTTTCATATGAATATA
>ENA-OQIO01001802-OQIO01001802.1-human-gut-metagenome-genome-assembly--contig:-NODE-1802-length-10066-cov-2.494517_pt1 | contig 10066 bp, 12 predicted proteins | sample MGYA00242573_ERZ504737 | MGnify/ENA primary metagenome ERZ504737 (study PRJEB26092, sample SAMD00036203) | human gut metagenome | host: Homo sapiens | study: EMG produced TPA metagenomics assembly of... | reverse complement strand
CTGCGGGTGGGAGGCGAAGCCGATCCACAGCCTACGTGACGAACCGCGGTCGTTGATCGGCGCGAACGCGGTGCCGACCGGATCGCCCATCATGCGGGACCTGCGTTCGACGCGCATGTCAACACCGCGGGAATGCCGGACACCGCGGCGACGCGCGCCGGCCTCCATTTTGGTGACCATGCCGCCGGTGCGACGTTCGAGCCGGTTCCGCCGACCTGAACCTTCGCCAGCGCGTCCTCGACGTTCGGCACATAGGAGATGCGCTTCGAGCCGGGCTCGCTTGGCGGCGCGGTGTACAGCGCGTCCACGTCGGTGAGCAGGACGAGCGCGTCGGCGACGACGATGTTGGCGATGAGCGCGGACAGACGGTCGTTGTCGCCGAACCGGATCTCGTTGGACGCGAGGGAATCGTTTTCGTTGATGATCGGCACCGCGCCCAAGTCGAGCAGGCGGTCGAGCGTACGGCGCACGTTGCGGTACTGCTGTGGGGCGATCGTGTCGGAAACGGTGATGAGGATCTGTCCGACACGCAGCCCGTACCGTGCGAAAGCGGCCTCATACTGGGCCATCAGCAGGCCTTGGCCGACGGCGGCGCACGCCTGCTGGTCGGCCACGTCGGTCGGACGCTTGTCGAAACCGAGCGTGCCGAAACCGGCCGCGATCGCGCCGGAGGAGACCAGCACCACGCGGCCGCCCATCAATCGCACGCGGGCGATGGCCGCCACAAGCGCGTTCAACCGTTGCGGATCCAAGTGGCCGCTCGGCTCGGTCAGCGAGCTGGAGCCCACCTTCACCACGATGGTCTGCGCTTCGGCGATGGCCCTGCGCACTTGCGCTTGCGATGGCGTGTTCATAGTTCCTCCCGGTACCGTTACCGGCTATTGAAAAAGCCCGCCGACATGCCATCGGCACATCAGCGGGCTTCGTTGGATGGTTCTATTGTTCCACATCCTCGTCGTCGGCGGTCTCGCCACGTCCAAAAAGACTGGTTTCGTCGTGACGGTCGTCGTCCACGGAAGGATCGGCCCAGTGTCCTGCCTTGCGTTCGGCCATCATGGCTTCGCGCACGGCTGACGGGCGTCCATCATCTCGTGGTACTGGCGACGGCGTTCCGTGTTGGAACGACGCTGCGCACGACCATCCGATTCCTGCAGTCGCAGGTCGACGCCGCGTGCGCCCAACTGGGTGCCGTCGACGCATTTCCGCGCCGGCCGCGATGGTCGGATCCCAATCGAATTCCACGGCACGGTCGCCACGGCCGATGCGCACTTCGTCGCCCGGCTTGGCGCCCTTGTGTCGCAGCTCGTCTTCGACGCCCAGCTTGGCCAGACGGTCGGCAAGGTAGCCGACGGCCTCGTCATTATCGAAGTTGGTCTGCATGACCCAGCGTTCCGGCTTGGTGCCGAGCACCTCGTACCAGACTTCGCCGTTGCCGTTCTCCTTGCGTTCCACGGTGAAGTCGAGCGCGTTGCCGCCTTCGTCGTTACGGCGACGGCGATTGCGCGGCTCCTCGAGCGGCTTGATGACCACGCGGGCCTCTTCCTCGGCCTGCTCGCGTTTGGCGACTTCCGCGCGCATGTTGGTCACGAGGTCGGCCAGCGCCCAGTTGAGTTCCTTCAGACCCTCGTGGGAGGCGGTGGAGATGATGTGGACCTTGAGGCCGAGCTTTTCGAATTCCGGCTTGACGAATTCGGCGAGTTCCTTGGCTTCCGGCACATCCACCTTGTTGAGGATGATGATGCGCGGACGTTCGGGGATCGGAATCGCGCCGAGCGGCAGTTCGAGCTTGCCGGCGTATTCGGCGAGCTCGTGTTCGAGCGCCTGGTAGTCGCTCATCGGGTCGCGGCCGGGTTCGAGGGTGGCGCAATCGATGACGTGGGCGATGATTTCGGTGCGTTCGATGTGGCGCAGGAATTCGAGGCCGAGGCCCTTGCCCTGGGATGCGCCCGGAATCAGGCCCGGCACGTCGGCGATGGTGTAGCGCATGTCGCCGGCCACCACTACGCCGAGGTTCGGCACGAGCGTGGTGAACGGATAATCGGCGATCTTCGGTTTGGCGGAGCTCATCGCCGCGATCAGGCTCGACTTGCCTGCGGACGGAAAGCCCACCAGCGCCACGTCGGCGATGGACTTGAGTTCGAGGATGACGTCGCGTTCCTCGCCCGGCTCGCCCAGCAGTGCGAAGCCCGGCGCACGACGGGTGCGATTGGCCAGCGCCGCATTGCCGAGACCACCGTTGCCGCCCGCGGCCACGACGAACTTGTCTCCCGCATGACGCAGGTCGCGAGCTGCTCGCCCGGATGCTTCGGCTTGCCCTGCGGTCCCTTGGCTTCGAACACGACCGTGCCCACCGGGACGGGCAGGATCAGGTCGGCGCCCTTCGAACCGTCCTTTGTGTCGCCCAGGCCCATCGTGCCGCTTTCCGCCTCGCATGGGGCATGAAACGGTAGTCGAGCAGACTGTTGGCGTTCGAATCGGCCATGAAGATCACGGAACCGCCGTCGCCGCCATTGCCGCCGTTCGGACCGGCCAACGGCTTGTATTTCTCCCTACGGATGCCGGCGGAACCATTGCCGCCGTCGCCGCCCTTGACATGGACGGTCACTCGATCCACAAAATCACTCATGTATCTACCTTACATAGCAGAAAGACCGCGTCCATAACGGGCGCGGTCTTTCATCAAAAAGCGTTATTTGCGCGTGTCTCAGGCGGCAATCACGTCGACGACCTTGCGGTCACGACGCACGCCGAACTTCACACTGCCGTCCTTGAGGGCGAACAGGGTGTGGTCCTTGCCCATGCCGACGTTCTCGCCCGGGTGGAACTTGGTGCCACGCTGACGAACGATGATGTTGCCGGCCACGACGGCTTCGCCGCCGAACTTCTTCACACCGAGGTATTGCGCGTTTGAATCGCGACCGTTGCGCGAGCTGGACGCGCCCTTCTTATGTGCCATGTCTGTTCCTTTCGGTCCTTGACTCTAACCCTACGCGAATCAGGCGATAGCCGTGATCTTGACGAGAGTCAGCTGCTGGCGATGGCCCTTGCGACGAGCAACGCCGGTCTTGTTCTTGTACTTCATGATGCTGATCTTCGGGCTTGGCCTCATCGTTGACAACCTCAGCCTTGACACTGATGTTGGCGAGATCCTTGGCGTTGACGGTGACCTTGTCACCATCCACAACGAGAGCGACCGGGAATTCCACGGTGTCGCCCTTCTTGGCGTCGAGACGGTTGACGAGGATGACGTCACCGACCTCGACCTTTTCCTGATGGCCGCCGGCCTTCACAATAGCGTACATATCCGTTCCTTTATTAACTTGGAAAGCTTACTGCCCGGCACGTTCGAGCCTCGCGGCCAGACACCAGCAATCTAATCTACACATACCCGCGTACAACCGCAAGTCTGCTCCCGGCGTGTCAAGTTGACATACCGGGATTTTCCTTTATTCTTCTTGTTCTTCCTCGCCCAGGTCCGCATTGTTGGCGGCCACGGCTGCCGCCGCGATCTGCGCGAGTTTGGCCTTCACGTCCGGCGAGGAGCCCTTCGGCACCTGCACGTCCGTGCCATGGCCATGCTTGTTGGTCTTGACGAACGGATCGCCGCCCTTCAAGCGTACGGATCGTCGTAATCCGCCGAAACGGTCGGTTCGTCATGGAGGATGAAGCCGCGGCCCTTGCAGGTCGGGCATTCCTCGGAGAACGCCTCCACCAGACCCTGGCCGATGCGCTTGCGCGTCATCTGCACCAGTCCCAGCGAGGTGACTTCGGCCACCTGATGCTTGGTGCGGTCGCGCGCCAGGCACTCCACCAGTCGGCGGAGCACCAAATCCCTGTTGGCCGGCATGACCATGTCGACGAAGTCGATCATCACCATGCCGCCGATGTCGCGCAGACGAAGCTGTCGCGCGATCTCTTCGGCCGCTTCGAGGTTGCAACGGGTCACCGTTTCCTCGAGGCTCTTGCCGCGGCCGATGAAACGGCCCGTGTTCACGTCGATGGTGGTCATGGCCTCGGTGCGGTCGATGACGATCGAACCGCCGGACGGCAGGTAGACCTGACGTTCCATGCCCTTACGCAACTGGGAGTCGATCTGCCACTTGTCGAACACGTCCTTGCCGTCATGTTCGGCCGGATCCCACTTCTCGAGCTTGTCTTTCAGGTCGGGGGCCATCGTGTCGAGGTATTCCTCGATACGCTCGTACACGCGGTCGCCTTCCACGATCATCTTGGAGAAGTCGTCGTTGAAGATGTCGCGCACCACGCGGATGGCCACGTCCGGCTCGCCTTGCAACAGCTTCGGACGCTTGCCGTGCAGGAACTCGTCGCGCTTAGCGGTGATGCGTTCCCACTGGCGCACCAGGTTCTCGAGATCCTTGGTGATGGCCTCTTCGGAAGCGCCTTCGGCCGCGGTTCGGATGATCACGCCCATATCCTTCGGCGCGATCTTCGACACGATGTTCTTCAGGCGGGCGCGCTCACGCTCGCTCAGCTTGCGGCTCACGCCGGTCATGCCGCCGGACGGCACCAGCACGAGGAAACGGCCGGCCAAGGTGACCTGCGAGGTAAGCCTTGCGCCCTTGTGGCCGATCGGATCCTTGGTTACCTGCACCAGCACCGGATCGCCCGACTTGAACGCCAGTTCGATACGACGCGGCTGGCCTTCCAGACGTGCGGAATCCCAGTTCACCTCGCCGGCGTACAGCACGCCGTTGCGGGCCTGTCCGATGTCCACGAACGCGGCCTCCATGCTCGGCAGCACGTTCTGCACGCGGCCAAGATAGATGTTGCCGACGGTGGCCACTTCCTGGATGTCGGACACGTAATGCTCGACGAGCACATTGTCTTCGATCACGGAGATCTGGGTGTGGCGCTCACGTTCGCGCACCACCATCAGACGCTCGACGTGTTCGCGACGGGCCAGGAAGTCCTGCTCCATGAGCTGGTTCTGACGGCTGCGTTCACGACGGTTGTCGCGGCGGCGCTGCTTCTTGGCTTCCAGACGGGTGGATCCTTCGACGTCGGTGATCTCGTCGATGTACTGCTGCTTGCGGGAGCGACGGGACATCGTCTCGTCCGATTCCTCGGCCTTCGACCCTCCACGGCGGCGGCGACGGCGACGGGTCACCGTGCCCTCTTCCTCATCGTCATCCTCATGACGGCGACGGGATTCGCGTTCGGAGGTCTGCTGCTCGTCGGCTTCCTCATGGTTGCCGCGTCCGCGACGGCGGCGACGGGTGCGCGTCGGCTGCTCGTCGTCATCATCGTTTCCATTGCGGGACTCGTCATCGATCGGCGCATACGTGATGCCATCGAGGACCAGGTCCTCCTCGATCTGCTCCACTTCGGCAGCGGCACGACGTTCCTGCGCGTTCAGACGACGGGAACGACGGGAACGACGGGAATCGCCATGATCATCGTCTTCGGCGTCGTTGTTGCGGTCATTGCCATCATCACGGCCGCGACCGTCATTCGAAGCGTCCGTGCGGTCCGTGTCGGCCGTGTCGTGGCTGCGACGGCGGCGGCGACGAGTCGGACGGTCATCGTCGCGGTCATCACGGCTGTCACGGGCATCGTCCGAACCTCTGCGGCCCGTATCGTCAGCATCGTCATCGTCGGACGATCCGCGGCCCGCGGGGGCGGCCGGCAGAATCGGCTCCTGGAACAGCAGCGACGTCATCGGACGCGGATTATGACGCGTCTCATGGCCTTCCGGCAGCGCGCTGACGCGTCGAGCGCACGGTCTTCGGATGATTCGTCACGATTGCCACGATTGCCACGATTGCCGTAATCGTCACGATCGTCACGATCGTCACGGTCATCACGCGGCTCGTCGCTGATACGGCGACGGCGACGCGACGGGCGATCATCCTCGTCCTGCACGTCCACAGAGGAACGACGGCGACGGCGCGGACGTTCGTCACGCATCTCATCGTCGTCATCGTAACGGGTCACGCGACGACGACGCGGACGCGACGGCTCGGCGTCATCGGCATCATTGAAATCGGCGGAATCACGCGCAGGCTGGACAGGCTCAAGCTTCGGTTCCTCAAACAAGGGGGCTTTGGCATGCTCCTCGACCTTCAGCTCCAAAGACGCGCCCGCGGCACCTACGCCACGCACCACGCGGCGACCTCCACGACGGCGGCGCGGAGCCGGATCGGCAGACACAGAACCCGCACTGCTTGCCGCATTATTGGTTGAATTATCGGATGACACAACAGCCTCGACCTGATCGAGGCCCTCATTGGTAGTAGGCACAACGCTCCTCGGCAACGCGCTGCAATCGCATCGCCTTCACTCAAGCCCCAACGGTTCTCACACCACGCTCTCACCGTGGCCGCGCATCATGGCGCCCGTAGGAAGCAACTTCCGTCAAAAGTCTTCATCATGCGACGGCGGACACCTGCGCTCGCGACTCACAGAACATTCACGCGAGGGGATCAACGCCATCGGATGCGTCGGCGGTCTTGCAGAACCACCGTCTATAAGTATGACACAAAAAACAACGGAGCGTGACAGGACGGGAAATTTATTCCCCCTACACGCTCCGTTTTCCAATGATTCGCGTTGACACGCCGTGAATGAACGTGCGCCGGCATAGTGGTTCAGCAGCGGTTCAACGGTGGACCAATAGTGGTTCTGCGGCAAGCCCGCGGCAGCGAATTACCGGCGATTCAACGGCAGCTCAGCAACGACTCAACGGCGATTCAACGCAGCCAGTCCTCCAGCAGGTCGGCCATGAGCAGCAGATCGGTCTCCGGCAGCTGCTCGTCCTGCTTGTGAGCCAGCAGCGGGCTACCCGCGCCGAGATTCACGGCCGGAATGCCAGAATCGCGAAACGCGCCACATCCGTCCAACCCAGCTTGGCAAGCGGGTCACGACCGGTACGTTCCTTGACAAGCGATACCAGCGATTGGGCAAGCGGCGAATTGAGGCCCGGACGTGCGCTCGGCGATTCGTCCTTCATCTCGATGCCGAAGCCTTCGAACACGCCACCAGTGGCTGATGCTCGCCGTTGCCAAGTTTCGCGCCCGCATCCGCGCCGATCATCAGCGCCTTCGCCTCGGCGAGCGACTTGTCCGGCGCGAACCGGTAGTTGACGTGCACACGGCACTCGTCGGGAATCACATTGGTACCCTTGCCGCCGGAAATCAGCGTGGCGTTCAGGCCCTCCTGATAGGTCAGGCCATCCACTTCGATGGCGCGGTTCTCATGTGCGTTCAAACGGTTCAGAATCTCGGCCGCCGCGTGGATCGCGTTCTTGCCCATCCAGGCGCGGGCCGAATGCGCGGCAACGCCGTGCGTGATCACGTCGAATCGCATCGTGCCGTTGCAGCCGCCCTCGATGCCGCAATCGGTCGGCTCGCCGATGATCGCGAAATCGCCGGTGATCCAATCCGGATGCGACTCGACCACCTTGCGCAGGCCGTTCTTCTCGGCCGCGACCTCCTCATGGTCGTAGAACACGTACGTCAGATCGTATTTCGCATCCGTCAGCGTGGCCGCCAGATACAGCATGACCGCGTCGGAACCCTTCATATCGGTGGCGCCACGACCCCAGATCACGCGCTCATGCTCATGACCGGCCGCCACATCCTCGCGAATCAGCGGATCGCCCGGCTGAAGCCATTTCGGCGGGAAATTGTCGATCACCGGCACCGTGTCGAGATGGCCGGCAAGAATCACGCGGCGCTCGCGGCCGAAATCGGTGGATGCCACCAACGTGTCGCCGTGCCTGCGCACTGTCAGATGCGGCTGTTTTTTCAGGAACACCTCGACGGCGTCCGTCAACGGGCCTTCGTCATCGCTGACGGAATAGCAGCCCATGATCTGCCTCATCAGCTCGTTCAACTGCTCCTGTTTGCTGCCGGAAGCGGAAAATCCAATCATAAGTTCGTTCATGCCGTCCATTATCCGGCAAAACGTGCCGTCAATCGTGTATCGGGCTCGCTTTTGAGACGTGCATACGACCGACGCGCGCTTGGTGCCACACTAGATAGCGGTCGAAAGGCAACGGCCGCAACGAAAAGGAGAGTGCAATGCCGGGTCTGTTAAGCGCGATGGAAGGTTTCTGCGTCATCGGCATCGTCATCGCCACCGGCTATGTGGCCGCGCGCATGCGCATCGGCGGGCCGAGCGCGCAGATGGTGCTTAATCGGTTCAGCTTCTTCGTGTCGAGTCCGTGCCTGATGTTCGCCATCCTGTCCAAGGAGAAGATCTTCGAGATCTTCCACTCCTCCATCGTCGTGGCGTTCTTCTCGGCCGTGCTGGTGGGCGTGGTCTTCCTGATCCTCAACCGGCTGTTCTTCCACATGAAGGCCGCGGACGCCACCATCGGCGCACTGAATTCGCTGTATCTGAACTCGAACAACATCGGCCTGCCGATAGCCACGTACATTCTGGGCAATCCAGCACTCGTCGCGCCGATTCTGGTCATGCAGCAGGCGGTGTTCACGCCGATCGGCCTGACCGTGCTCGACGTGACCACCAAAGGCAAGGTCTCCGCGAAGGAGATCCTGAAACAGCCGTTGCATCAGCCGCTGCTCATCGGCTCGCTGCTGGGCATCGCCGTGTCCGCGATTTCCGCGAAAGTCGGCTTTTTCGTGATTCCGAGCTGCATTTACGACCCGATCAACATGATCGGCAATTCCGCGGTGCCGATGATTCTGATGGCGTTCGGCATGTCCTTGCACGGCACAAAGCCGCTGCAGGACAAGTCGAACGTTCCGGCGGTGTTCACAGTGGCCGTGCTGAAGAACATCGTGATGCCGATCATCGCGTTCCTGCTGTCGTATTTCGTGATGGGCTTCCGTGGCGCCACGCTGTACGCGTGCGTGGTGCTCGCCGCATTGCCGACCGGGCAGAACGTCTACAACTACGCGGCGCGGTACAACGTGGGTCTGTCGTTCGCACGCGACGCATTCTGTTCTCGACGCTGTCATCGCCGATTTTCATCGCGATCATCGCGGTGCTGCTCGGCTGACCTCGCCAGTCCTCGCCGCGGTATCCACGACCGCCGCGGCGAGGCCATCAATCGTCCATACGGTAGCCGGCATGACCGAGCCCGTGCGCCGCATGATTCGCGGCACACCCTCCGAGCACCATCAGCGCATAACACAAGCCGATTCCCGCGGCCAACGTAAGCAACGAAGCCGGATTGAGCAACGACGTTGCCAGAATCGGAAACAGCAACAACACCGAGCACCCCAATGAAACGGCCATCACCGTGTTGAGCGGGGTGATCACTTCCATCATGCGTGCCTTGTCGAGCGTCGCCTCATCCGTGCCTTCCAACGCAAGCATGCGGTACTCGTCGGCCTGGTCGTAGACGTTGCCCGTCTGCATCACGCCGGAACTGACGGCGGCGAGCACCGCGGCAAAGGCGAGCGTCAGGAAACCACCCATGCTATATCGCGCATGTACAGCATAGATGGGTCGAACGGGTCGTGGTTGCCTCCGATTCCGGTGGCGAGCAATCCGCACACCGACGTCATCCCCGCAATGAACACAGCGAGCGCCACACCGGACACGTTACGCCAAGCACGCTTGGGATTGTCGAGGATACGGCGCATGGCAATCATAGTGGCCGCGTCCTTCGGGTGTTTCGCACGCGATCTGGCGCGCATCGCCACCACCCAGGTACCGACGACGTTCACCATGGCGAAACCGAGGAAGAAGACGCCGAAGATGATGGCGTAGACCACCATCTGACCCAAGTGCGCGAATGTGGAGATGCTGTTGAGCAGCAGGTAGCCTACGGCCAACACGGCAAGGAAAATCAGTGCGCGCCATGCGGACGGCATGGGTTGTCCGGTACGTTGCATCACGCCAAGCGGGGTGATGGCCACGCGGCGTAGGGCGACCAGCGCGGAGACCAAGGCAAGCAGCGTGACTCCGACGGTCACGGCCGCCAGAGCAGGCAGTCCCACCCACAACTGTTTGAAGGTGAAATGCTGGTTTTGGAAGTCGAGCAGCATGATCGCCGGTATCAGCGCGAAGTAGCCGGGCCATGCGACCAGCGCGCCAAGCAGAGCCTGGCCACCCGCATCGAGCGCGGTGAGTT